>Ga0137361_10003620_pt1 | contig 10077 bp, 7 predicted proteins | sample Mad1_80_16metaG_FD_104923 | JGI IMG/M metagenome (GOLD analysis project Ga0137361, IMG submission 104923) | Vadose zone soil microbial communities from Angelo Coast Range Reserve, California, USA - Mad1_80_16 metaG | ecosystem: Environmental > Terrestrial > Soil > Vadose zone | place: USA... | reverse complement strand
GCCCGTTTTGTCCGCATGACGTTATCGTTTTCCAAATCTGTGTTCATGCACGAGGCCTGTCTACTCCTCTTTCTCCATCGCTACAAGAGAGACCGGGCTATCCTTCTCAAGTGAGCCACTACCCAAACATCAGAGCGACACCGTCTCATAAGCCAGTTATCTGCCCAGAACTTATTGGCCGCGTCAGTGAACTGGCAACGCTCCATACGCTGATCGACCAGGCGAAAACTGGTAGAGGGCAGATCGTCTTGCTGAGCGGCGAAGCAGGTATTGGGAAATCACGCCTGGTTGCTGAGGTCAAAACCTCTGTTGCCGCTCACGATTTTCTGCTTTTGCAAGGCAGTTGCTTTCCGACCGATCACGCTATCCCCTACGCTCCTTTGCTAGACCTCTTGCGCTCTTTCTTGACCAGTCACTCGCTTGCCAAACCTGTCGCCGAGGTAAAACAGGTCGCACAGGCGTTTCTCCCTTTGCTCCCTGATGTCATCCACTTGCTTCCAGATGTTCCTCCTGCGCCCACGTTGATATCGCTCGATCCCGAACAGGAGAAGCGCCGCCGCTTTGAGACCCTGGCCCAGTTCTTGACATGCCTGGCTGGAGCGCACCCAATGTTGCTCGTGGTGGAAGACCTCCACTGGAGCGATGACATCAGTCTGGAATTCCTCCATTACCTGGCACGACACTGCTCTGCTCATCGGCTCCTCCTCCTGCTGACCTACCGTAGTGACGAGGTTCGCCCCAGCCTGCGTCATTTCCTGGCACAATTGGACCGGGAACGGCTCACACAGGAGATCCTGCTCGCTCGTCTCACACGAGACGAAGTCGAGGCGATGCTACGTGCCATCTTTGCACTGCCTCGTTCCGCTCGTTTAGATTTGCCTGATCCTATCCATGCGCTCACTGAGGGCAATCCTTTCTTCGTCGAAGAAGCGCTCAAGTCACTCATAGAGGCAGGAGAGATTTTTTACGCCAATGGTCGATGGGACCGCAAGCCGCTGGACGAGTTGCACATCCCGCGCAGCATACAGGATGCTGTGCAGCAGCGTACAGATCAACTGAGTGATTCCGCCAGGCGAATGTTGACCCTGGCGGCAGTTGCTGGACGGCGATTCGACTTTGCCCTTCTGCAAGAACTCACCCACCACGACGAACAACACCTGCTCCAACTCATCAAGGAGTTGATAGCTGCCCAACTGGTCGTTGAGGAGTCGGCTGACCAGTTCGCCTTTCGCCATGCGCTGACGCGGCAAGCTGTCTATGCCGACTTGTTGGTCCGTGAACGCAGGGCACTGCATCACTTCATTGCTGAAACGATGGAGCGGCTCTCTGGAGGATCCCTGGATGCCCATCTGGCAGACCTCGCCTACCATTTCTTTGAAGCAGGGGCCTGGGAGAAAGCCTTGGAGTATGGGCAGAGGGCTGGAGAGCAGGCACAAGCCATGTACGCCCCGCACGCTGCCATCGAGCAGGTGACGCGAGCACTGGACGCCGCCCAGCATGCATCGATTCCGCCTCCTGCAGCACTCTATCGCCTGCGCGGGAAGGCGTACGAGACCCTGGGGGACTTTGAGCGTGCGTCTGCCAATTACAAGACCACACTACAGATTGCCCAGAGAGCTAGCAACCGCCACGCGGAGTGGCAGGCCTTGATGGACCTGGGCTTTCTGTGGGTGCAGCGCGATTACGCGCAGGCAGGCAGCTATTTTCAGCAGGCACTTGCGCTGGCCCGTCAGATGGACGAACCGCTCACCCTGGCTCAAAGCCTCAACCGTCTGGGCAACTGGCACCTGAATATCGAACAGCCCCAGGAAGCGATGCACTACCATCAGGAGGCACTCACGCTGTTTCAGCAAGTGCATGATTCACATGGGATCGCCGAGACCTATGACCTGATGGGCATGGCTGGTGCCCTTGGCGGTGATCCGGTTCAAGCATCCGCCTATTACCAGCAAGCCGTTGGGCTATTTCAGGAACTTGGCGACCGTCAAGGGTTAGCCTCTAGCTTGGCGACATTGGTGGTTCTAGGCGAAGGTGGGGGGTATCAAATCGAGACGATGGTGCCGGCGACGACCGGTTTCCCTGAGTCTCTCCACTTTGGCGAACTAGCTCTCCAGACCGCACGCGAGATTGGTCAGCGCTCTGCCGAAGCCTATGCCCTCTTTAACTTAGCACAATACCTGGGTCCACGCGGTGAGTATGCACGGGCGTTGGAGGTGGCACAAGCGAGTCTTGCTATATCCGAGCAGATCGAGCATCGTCAGTGGCTCACCGGTGGGCATTGGCAACTAGGAGTGCTCTATCTTGACCTGCTCGCGCTTCCAGAGGCGCAGCAACGTCTCGAGCAAGCGCTTGCACTGGCACAGGAGGTCGGCTCGTGGAACTGGATGCGCAGCGTTTCGGGATTTCTTGCCTCTGCCTATCTTCTTCAACAAGATCTCACGAAGGCCGAATCAATCCTCGCTGCCGCACTAGAACCTGATGCTGCCATGCAAACCGTCGGGCAGCGGAGCGTCTGGGCTGCACGCGCCGACCTCGCTCTGGCTCGCAGCGAACCTGGACTCGCGCTGGATCTCACCGATCGGCTGATCGCATCTGCTGCAAACATGTCCAGTGAGCATGTCATCCCACGTCTGTGGAAACTGCGGGGTGAGGCTTTGGCAGCGCTTCAGCAAACAGCGGAAGCCGAAAGGATTCTGCGAGCCGCGCAAGCAACTGCGCATACGCAAGGACTACGCCCATTGGTGTGGCGTATTTGTCTTGCCCTGGGCAAGCTCTATCACAGCCAGGGGCGTCAGGAAGAAGCCGAGCAAACGTTCTCGACTGCCCGAGCGCTCATTGAGGAGCTTGCTGCCAACGTACCAGACGAGCACGTACGGGAGCAATTCTTCTCCCAGGCAATGGCTATGCTTCCTCAGAAGCGTCCGCTGACACCAGCTCGTGCCGCCAAACAAGCCTTTGGAGGGCTGACCGCACGGGAGCGCGAGGTGGCAGCTCTGATTGCACAAGGAAAATCCAATCGGGCGATTGCTGAGCAGCTTGTCCTCAGCGAACGCACCGTCGAAGGACACGTTACCAATATCTTGACCAAACTAGGCTACACGACACGTACTCAGATCGCAACCTGGGCCGTCGAAAAAGGATTGGCCAAAAGAGATGAGTAGCCTCAACTCGGAAGGACGCCCGTACTGCTTCCCCTGGAATCCGCGTACTGCTTTGCTGCTATTCAGGTACTTTCCACGATGGAAAACCTGCCTTTTTCGGGCATACTGCTGGTGACGGTTGGAATTTGAGAGTGACAACCGCACGGATGAACAGCATGTAAGCAGAAAAAAGGAGAAAAGCATGACAACGCAACAGACTATCGATCAGGCGAAGACCGAAGCATTCGTGGGCAAAGTATTGGCTGACACCGCCGGCCTGGCCGTGACAGCAATGTCGAGCATCGGTGACCGTCTCGGCCTCTTCAAAAGCCTGGCAGAGCAGGGACCAGCTACAAGTGCTGAACTGGCAGACCGCGCACACATCAACGAACGCTACGCACGCGAGTGGCTCGGTGCGATGGCTTGCGCTGGCTACCTGGCGTACGATCCGCTAAGTCAGCGTTTCACACTCCCACTAGAGCACGTTCCTGTCCTCGCCCAGGAAGGTGGCCCAGTCTTCTTCGGGGGTGTACAAGAGGAAATGGTCGGGCTGGTGGGACCGATCAACCAGTTGATGCAGGCCTTCCGCAGTGGTGATGGCGTCCCAATGGAAGCCTACGACCCCAGCGTCTGGGAGGGCTTGACACGCTTTACCAGTAGCTGGTTTGAGAATTTACTCGTTCCAGTGTGGCTGCCAGCCATGCCAGAGGTGCAGGCCAAACTCGAACGTGGTGCCCTGGTTGCCGATGTGGGCTGTGGGCATGGCAAGGCGCTGATCAAGCTGGCCCAGACCTACCCGCAGTCTCGCTACGTGGGCTACGACAACTTCGCGCCATCCATCCAACAAGCAACGGCCAATGCTCAGGCCGCAGGCGTGGCCGATCGCGTGCGCTTCCAGCACCTGGACGTCTCAGAAGGACTGCCTGAGCAATACGATGTGATTAACACCTTCGACGTCGTGCATGACGCGGTCAATCCACGCAGGTTGTTACGAGCTATCCACAATGCACTGCGGCCAAATGGGCGCTATGTGTGCCTGGAAATCAACAGCTCCGACAAGTTGGAGGAGAACATCGGGCTGCTCGGTGCTTTCTTCTACAGTGTCAGCGTGCTCTACTGCATGACATCCTCGCTGGCGCATCATGGAGAAGGGCTTGGCACCGTAGGACTACCAGAGTCGAAAATGCGCGAACTGTGTACAGAGGCTGGGTTCAGCAGTGTGCGGCGCGTTCCGATGGAGAATCCCTTCAACATTCTCTACGAAGTCATACTGTAACTGCGCACTACCAGGCTATTGGCTATGTGTTCGGGATAGTGATGGGGGACAGATAGGCCCTGTGCCCCTATCTTCACAGTACAGGCCAATATGCGTAATCTTGCCGATGTTTTGGTTCATACTTCCATGTAATCTAGAAGCAATAGTAGTCGGTAGATGGTCTCATTTCTAGTACAAACAGGAATGGAGAAGAGCAAATGTCGGACCAACTGAAATTGATGTGTGTACTGGCACATCCTGATGATGAATCACTAGGCACCGGCGGCATACTCGCGAAATATGCCGCCGAGGGAGTCGAAACATACCTCGTTACAGCGACCAGAGGCGAACGTGGCTGGTTTGGCGATGAGCGCGATAATCCAGGATTGGAAGCACTGGGTAAGATACGCGAGGCCGAGTTACTCGCCGCAGCCAGCGTGCTTGGTATCCATCGCGTCGAGTTCCTGGATTACCTTGATGGCGACCTGGATCAGGCCCATCCAGCCGAGGTGATTGCGAAGATCGTGGGGTGTGTGCGTCGTGTGAAACCCGATGTTGTCGTTACCTTCGGTCCAGACGGTGGGTATGGGCATCCAGATCATATCGCCATTTGCCAATTCACCACCGCTGCTCTCATCGAAGCGGCCAACGCACCCTCCTTGTACTCTCGTGACCTGCCTCCCTATGCCGTCTCGAAGCTGTATTACATAGCACCAACACTGCAATTGGGAGTTGCGTATCAAGCTGTTTTTGGTGACGTGGTCATGCATGTGGATGGCGTGGAGCGACGTGTCGTCGGCTGGCCAGAGTGGGCGATCACCACTCGTATCGACACGAAAAACTACAGGCAGACCGTGTGGGAAGCGGTCTTGTGCCACCGATCACAACTGTCTATCTATCGGCAGTTAGAACATGTATCAAAGGATTACCAAAAGGAGTTATGGGATTCTCAAACCTACTATCGAGCCTTCAGCGCTGTGAATGGCGGACGGAGCCTTGAGAATGATCTGTTCGAAGGATTGCGTGTATCCTCAGCGGGATATGCCGACTCCGGGGTGAGAGCCTGGCGAACGACTTCATCCTCTACATAAGCTAATTGTGTGGTTGTTCCGGCCAAGCAGCAGCCACTCCTGTAGCATAGAGGTTAGTTCGCCAGCTTTAGCATGGTTTCATGAGTAGTAGGGATAGAAAAGTGCTTGCGAAGGTAAGCGGTTGCCTTTGTGAGCACTTCACTATTTTCCTTACCGGCTCCTATATTTGTGGTTTCACGACCGTTTGATAGTAGTCACACAGATCGGTGAGCACGCATTTGTTGCAGCGCGGACGCTCAAAAACACAGATGCGCTGCCCAAGTCGCAGTAAGCCTTTATGAAAGTTGTAAATCACGCGAGCGTCCTGTGGGAGGAGAGCTTGCAAGAGATCATGTGCCGCATCAGCAGTAACTTTTTTCCCAATAAGCCCTATACGCATCGAGGTGCGGTGAACGTGTACATCAACTGGTAATATGGCTAACCTACAGCTAAAGAGAAGCACACAGGCAGTCGTTTTAGGGCCAACTCCGTCGAAGCGATTGAGCCATGCCGCCGCTTCCTCTACTGGAAGTTCACATAAGAAATTAAGGTCAAGGTTTCCTCGTTCCTTGGTGATTTGGCGCATAATTGCTTGCAAACGCGGCGCTTTGACCTCCGGCCAATTCACATTGGCAATCGCTTCTTGGACTTGTTCGGTTGGGGCATCTCGTACTGCCTCCCAGGAGCCAAAGTGTTTCAAAAGGTTATCGTAGGCGGCAGCAGTCTGCTCGTCTCGCGTGCGATGTGAGAGGATAATATCAACAAGCTGACTCATCGGGTCTTTGCTTGAGAAAGGAACTTCGCCATACAGGTCAGTCAGGCGTTGGGTTACCTCCAGAGCTTTCGCTGATAGTCCAGCAATATCAGTTGAGGGATACCCATAATCGGCAGGATTGCGCATACGCATTGGATTGTTTCACACCTCTCTCTCATTTCGCTTTAGTACAGTATATGACATTTATACGAATGTAACTACTCAGGTCAGGGATTGCAGAGGCTGTTAAAATAGGGCCATGACAGCAGCAGAACGCATAGTGCAACTGGAAAGGGAACTGGCAAGAGAGCGAGCTAAGACGGCCAGAGTCGAGGCAGAGAGGGCCTCGGAGCGAGCCCTGGTAAATACCACATACTATGTAGTACACTCAAGTAGTAGTGTGTATGTGCCACGGAATTGCGGGCCATATACGCAGTATGGACGTCATACACCATGCACACCCACTCAATCTCTTTCCCCCAGACAGGGAGATCGGGGTGTTACGGTCGTCAAAGAGTTGACAATCATGAAAAAGGTGGACAACACATGAGTACATCCTTTGTGAGACACATCACAACCCTTCATCCAGTTCCGCTGTATGCCCTCATCATCGCCTCGCTCACCTCATGTGCCTTGCTGCTGGCTCATTTGGCGGGGTGGCAACTCTGGTTGGTCGCCTTGCTCATCTTGCTGGTCTGGTCCCCTATCTTCGTCCGTACCACCTTGGCTCTTTACCGGCAGTACCGCTGGCTGGCCTTCTTTTTCGTTTTGCTGGTTGCCCAAAGTGTGCACTTTACCGAACACCTCGCACAGATGATCCAGATTCACTTGTTGGGCCTCAGTGGGGCGCAAGCCCATGGCATTATCGGCGTGCTCGATTTCGAGTGGGTCCACTTTATCTTTGATGGCGGCTGGGTGCCCATCTGCGCCTACGCCTTGTTCATCGTCTACCGCAAAAGCAACCCCTGGCTATGGGTACTGGTCCCGGTAGTTACCTGGCATGCCTTTGAACATGTCGCAATAATGTCGGTCTACCTCAGAACCGGCATTGTGGGGTCATCCGGTCTCTTAGCACATGGAGGATTCATTGCTGGTGGCTTACCTCTGACCCGGCCCAATCTCCACTTTCTGTATAACTTGATCGAAGAAACGCTCATCGTCATCGGCTACGTCTATCAGGTCAAACATCTGCCTGATTCAGTAAAGCAAAGTGCTTCGCCCCAAGCTAACCTTGTCAAGGCATCCTAGTGTCTGACCTGGATGAGCATCTAAGTTGTACACAAGGGCGCTATAATATGCTACAGGCAAGTTATGTGTACAGGGTACCAACAAGATCTGTTCGTAAAGAGACGCTAATAAGAGCCCTGGAGAAGAGCAAGATACGAGAAGTTTTTTTCATTTCAGCATGCTATACTGGTCACGTGACTAAGAGTTGATTCCAGGCTAGACTTGCTCTAAGCAACTCATCATTGGATAGGGACACATCTGAGGTTCCGCATCATAAAGGAGAAAAGGAGACACCATGCAAAAAATCACAACACATTTATGGTTTGACAAAGAAGCCAAGGAGGCAGCAGAATTCTATACCTCCGTTTTCGAGAACGCGAAGATTAAAGGTACGACAACGCTTCATAACACCCCTTCGGGTTCAGTGGATATGGTTACCATTGAGCTTTCTGGTCAAGAATTTACTCTGATCTCCGCCGGCCCGCTTTTCAAATTCAATCCATCTGTATCGTTTCTTGTCGCCTGTAAAACGAAGGACGAGGTCGATGCGTTATGGGAAAAACTCTCAGAAGGAGGTGCGGCACTCATGGAGTTAGGTGAATATCCCTTCAGCGAAAAATATGGATGGACGCAAGACAAGTATGGTCTTTCATGGCAGGTGATGTTCATGGGCGACCGGAAGATACAACAGAAAATCACCCCGACGCTTCTGTTTGTCAGGGATGTGTGCGGTAAGGCAGAAGAGGCGATCACTTTTTACGCGTCTCTATTCACCAATGCAAAAGTTGGCGATATCCTCCGCTACGGTAGAGGTGAAGAACCCGACAAGGAAGGAACGGTAAAGCATGCCGCCTTCACACTTCTCGGTCAGGAGTTTGCAGCTATGGACAGCGCACGTAGTCACAACTTTACTTTCAACGAAGCCATTTCGCTCATGGTGCATTGTGATACCCAAGAAGAAATAGATTCCTACTGGGGAAAGCTCTCTGCCGATCCGAAAGCCGAGCAGTGCGGTTGGCTCAAAGACAAATACGGCTTGTCGTGGCAGATTGTTCCCAATGCTATGGACGAGATGTTTCAGGAAAAAGACGAAAGGAAAATCGCACGGGTGACCGAAGCGTTTCTCAAAATGAAAAAGTTCGATATTAGTACTTTGAAGCGGGCATACGAAGGGAAATAAAACTATGGGAAGATACGGAGTCGTGAGTCAGATGAGTCAGAGCCATGACGTCTCCCGTCAGACGCTCTACACCTGGAAAGGGAAAGGGCAAGCCGCCTTGGAAGCCGCCTTGGCCCGCAAGCAAGAGCCATCGGAGTCGGACCAGCAGCTCGAACGAGCGATCTTGACCCTGCTGGTCGAAGGGCACGCCAGCTATCGGGGCATCCAACGGTGTCTGTGGAGCAGGCTTCGACAGCAGGTCAGCTTGGGCAAGATTGCTGCGGTGGTCCAGAGCGCAGGCAAGCTGGCGCAGAACTGGATGGGTCGTCATGCCCCTGGGACGCTGCGGGCCCTGGCCTTGGATAAACTGTATGGCAGCGAGCACGGCCAAGTCTACCAGAGTGCTGGTCGATGTGCATAGTGGGGCGGTCTGGGCCAGTAGCAGTCCGGTGGCGGTGGATGGGGAGAGCTGGACGAGGCTCATGTGGCAGGTGCAGGAGCAAGGCATCCGCTGGCAGACCACCGTCAGTGACGGGGGGCGAGCCATTGAGGAGGCCGTCAGCACCGTGACCCCGAAGCTTCCCCATCAACGCGATGTCTGGCATGTGCTGCCATTGCTCTGTATCGTACCACGAAGACGCAACCAGAAACACCAAAAAAAGAAAGGTCGGGGCATGCGCCCCAACCTCCAAGCACTCTGCTTGCAACACGTGTCGTTACTCGCCTGTCTTCTGTACAGCCTGCTGCCCCTGCCGCTGCAAACACGGCCTGATCTTTTCGGCTCCCTAAAAAGGTACTATCCAAACCAGAATACCACCTCCTCTTTCGTTACTATAGCTAGTCAGAAAAAACATGTGATACCGTGAGCAGTTTCCAGCGTGGAACGTCTGCCACACCAAACAACCGAATCCAGCCTCTTTTCCGCAAAACGATTATCCTGTACAAATGTATCGGCTACCACAATGGACATACTGTCATCTCACACGCGGTCGATATATTCCTGTAACCGATAAATAAAGGGAAACGTGAACATGGCAAAATCATCTCCGACGCTTGACGTGCAAGACCTACCCGAAGCGCTTCAAGTACCCACCAGAGCCGTGAACCCCGGCTTTCAATTGCTGCTGTCCTTAGCCAACACCGTTGTCTGGCTCAGCATCTTGCCCATCTCCCAGATCCTGCTGCCCACCCAGGTTGCAGCTCTCGACGCAGCCAATAAGTTTAGCAATCTGTCCATCGCCAGCGCAGTGGGAGTGCTCGCCGCCCTCATCACCAATCCAATCGCCGGTGCTCTGAGCGATCGTACAACGTTACGTCTGGGGCGTCGGCGTCCCTGGCTCATCGGCGGGACGATCCTCTCGGTGATCACGCTGGCGCTGATGGCACAAGCCTCCAATTTTGTGATGTTGGTGCTGTGGTGGGCCCTCTTCCACGTAGCGGCCAATGCTGTACTGGCAGCACTGTCGGCAGTT
>Ga0137361_10003619_pt1 | contig 10077 bp, 12 predicted proteins | sample Mad1_80_16metaG_FD_104923 | JGI IMG/M metagenome (GOLD analysis project Ga0137361, IMG submission 104923) | Vadose zone soil microbial communities from Angelo Coast Range Reserve, California, USA - Mad1_80_16 metaG | ecosystem: Environmental > Terrestrial > Soil > Vadose zone | place: USA... | reverse complement strand
GTTTTCCGATGACGAGACCTTTGACGTCGGCCTCGATACCGGCACGCCGGTGACCGAAACCTACCAGGTACCCTTCGCCTTCACAGGCGAAATCGAGAAGGTTGATATCGAGCTGGGCCCGCAAGCTAAACCTGGCCAAGGGGCAATCGCTCATGCTGCTGAGGTAGCACAATAATCGGGAAGGGTTGGAGAATCAGGCGCGATTTGCCGAGGCCTCCCCAAAGCCAAGCTCTGTTTTTCCGGACAATCGTGTGCATGGGTCCCGCGAGGTACATCACGAGAGAACCGTGAAGCGGCCATAAGAACGGAAATCCTGATCAAGGGAGATGGCCTCGCGGATTCGCAGCCGTTCCATCGCGACGAAGCTTAAGGCGTTACAGAGCGAGTAGAGCTTGTCTCTATATGCTCGTATGAGCGCGATGGCTTTATCCTCGTCGGTCTTTCTGACCCGTACCACGCGGTAAGCGTCAGCCCCGATGGCCTCTAGAAATTCGAGTGCTTTTTCGCGGCCGGGTCGGGCACGATTGAGTATCAGGGCGTGAGTTTCGGCAACGACGGCATTGGTCGTTACCAGGCTCCAAGATTCTCGGTATGCCTGCGCGAACAACTCGCGCGTATGAATGTGATTTTGATCCTCAACGACAGTGAGCGCGAAGAAGGCGCTCGTGTCGACGAAGACGTGCCACACTCTTCATGCCTCGGCGCGTATACCTCGGCCAGGTGCTTGCCCTTGTGCGATGAAACGTCGGTCCAGCCGGAATGGGCCGTTCCGGCCAACGCTAATGTATGAGCGTACGAAGGCTTGGAACGCGTGTGTGCCGAACCCGGTCTTTGCGCGCCCGACGCTTCCGCGCGGCTCGGCGCCCATTTGCGGTGGACAACAGATGCTCGTCAAGCTGTTTGACCAGGCGAGATAGCTCACCGCGCTTCAGGCGTTTTGCGCGGCGAAGAATGTCATCAACGGAACGCATCGCATTCAGTTTACCGCGCAGCGTCGCCTTGTTCCAATCTCGGTCCAGCCAGCGCTTAAATTTCAGGGATTTTGAGTTGGCTCCCCGGGCCGGATTCGAACCAGCGACTTGACGGTTAACAGGCGTTAGGAAGCCATTTTAGCCGGTATCGCTCGGTATCGGCGGATATGCACCAAACGCCCGGAAGAGAAGGACTCTGCTGATCTTCGACCGATCCAGGAGCCGACACCGGGTGATACCGAAAATGACCGAGAGTCCCCACAAATGTCCCCAAACAAGTCTTCGCGGCCCGAATCAACCTGCCGCGACCTTCAACCCGAGTTTAGAAGCGGCGGCATTCAAGGCGGAATCGAAGCATGCGAACCATATCGGCGATCTCGTTTCTCTGTAGAGTAGATCGGCACTTGCGAGATGGATGGAGTCGTAAGCCCTCAAGCCGAATCTCTCTGCAAATTCGGCCGCCAGCCTCACGAGTTGCGCGTCTACCTGCAATTTGAAGAACCCGGCCCAATGATGATCGAATTCGTCCTTACGAGCATTGAAGTCATTCTCATTCATCTGCCGCATCCGATACTTCCGGGCGAGCGCCGCTCGCGTTTCAGCATAAGCAATTAGACTGCTTGCAACTTGCCGCGCTGCGGTAACGAGCTGTTCGGTCTCGGCGCTGCCCGGTTCGGTAGCGTACAACTTCACGACTGCCGAGGTGTCGAGATACAAAATCACCGGCGGTCTTTGAGCACGATCTCCGCCAGCGTCGTTTCGCCTTTGCGGATGCGGAGCGGATGCTTCGAGCGGCGCGGTTTGGGGCCGGTAGGGAGGATAATCCCCGGTATCGCGGTGAGGCGCCGTCGGACCTCAGCTTGACTCGGTTGGTCGCGCACCTCCGGCGCGGCGGGAACGACTCGCGCGATTGGCCGCCCTCGCGATGTCACGGTTACTTCCTCACCCGCGGCAGCTCGCTTCAGATAGCGGGACAGCTTCGACTTCAATTCACGTACCGAGGTCATCATGAGGCCACAATATACCAAGTGTGGTCACGAACGACAACCAATCTATTCGAGACTCTGCAAATCATAGTGACAGTTCCGGTCTTGCTCGATCTCTTGCTCTGTCATTCTCGCGCGTGGTTGCCGCGCGAAGAATCCCGGTCCTTCCCCACGTCCTCAAGCGGAATTCGGGATTCCTCGCGCGCGCCAACACGCGCACGGAAATGACAGACAAATTCGACCGAGCGGACGTGCGTGTCACTATCTTGTGCAGGACTCAATAAGATTGAAGTCCACAGCTTGGGCGCCCTCGTTACCAATCTCGGGTCCAGCCCGGCACTTCATTTCAGGTATTTAGAGTTGGCTCCCCGGGCCGGATTCGAACCAGCGACTTGACGGTTAACAGCCGTCCGCTCTACCGACTGAGCTACCGGGGAGCATTTGGAACTCTCTTTGCTATCGACCTTGCGAACCGAAATCAAGAACGTCGCATGGCCGTAGAGCAACCTTACACGCGGGCGCCACCTGCAGCCGAACCGTCGGACTCCGGCGTTGCGCCTAGCATGCGCATTCCGTAGCGGATCATCACGGCGAGCTTTTCAACACGGTCAAGCAACTCGGGCTGCTCGTGCTGTGGTGCACATCGCAGTTGTTCCGCGACCGCGGCCAGATTATCACGCATGACCGCGACGGCAGTGTCCAGGTCGCGATGCGTCGAAGCGCGCCGCACGGCGCGTTCGCGCGCATTCTGGAATTCGCGCAGATAAATGACTTCGCTCATAAAGGCCTCGCTTCAAGCTCATTATCGCGCATTCATGGGGGGTGGGCCAGCCTGTGGGCTCCGGACACACGAGACGCGGCAGAATCAGCGCAAGCGCTTACCCGCGCGGCGCTTGGCCGCGATCGTTCCGTACCCGCCTTCCGCAAACCAGCCGACATGCTTTGCGATACCGTTCAGGATGTGGAGCTCGCGCGGTCTTAGCCCGCTTCGTCCCAAGATGGCTCGCAAGGCGAACATGATGTGGTCGGGATTGTCTTCGGCAAGGAAGCCGATTGCGATGAGCGCCCGCGCCATGCGCTCGAACATCGCGCCGACCTCGGCGACTGGCGCGAACTCCATCGGCTCGCCGGTTTGACGCCCGGCCCCCGCCGCGAGCATCAGCTCATACGCGACGACCATGACGGCCTGCGCGAGATTCAGCGACGGATAGGCGGAGGCGGTCGGAATCGTGACCAGGCGCTGGCAGAGCTTGAGTTCACGGTTCGTGAGCCCGAAATCCTCAGGCCCAAAGACGATCGCGATGCGATTGGCATGGCTCTCGCGGATGAGTGAGGGCGCGGCGTCGCGAACCGCGCTGTTGTCGCTGCGGTAAAATCCGGGACGGCAGGTGGTGCCGACCGTGAGAGTGCAATCCGTCACGGCCGCGGCGAGATCGGTGTAGGTCTTCGCGCCTTCGAGGACGTCGCGGCCATGCACCGCCATCGCGGCCGCCTCCCGTTTGTGGCGTATCTGGGGCGCGGCCAGCCGCAGGTCGGAAAAGCCCATGTTCTTGAGCGCACGCGCCGCGGCGCCGACGTTGCCCGCTGACTTCGGTTTGAACAGCACAAATGAGAACTGGTCGAGCACGCTCATCGTTGATTCCCTTGCAATCTTTACACTTTTGCCGACCTTTTAAATGGCCCGAGTCGCCAAGAGGCAGGCCACAAAGATGTGCGCTATTCTGGGCGGGGCTTTTCTGGACGGGACGGGAGTCGCGATGAAGATAGTCTCATTTGGCGATGTGCATATGGCGACGCGAAATCTCGAGCGGATGAGCGAGGTCTTGCGCGACACTGACCTGGTGATCGTATCAGGCGATCTTACCAACTTTGGCGGCGTCGAGGATGCGCGCAAGGTAATCGACGACGTGCGCCGCGCATGTCCGCGAGTACTTGCCGTTTCAGGCAACCTCGATAAGCGCGAAGTGATCCCCTACCTCGAATCCGAGGGCGTCACGCTGCACGGGAAAGGCGTGGTACTTGATGGGCTCGCGATCTTCGGATGCGGCGGCTCGAATATCACCCCGTTTCGAACGCCGACCGAGTTGACCGAGGACGAAATCTACGAAACGCTTCAGCAGGGCTACGAAGAGGTGCGCGGCCATCGTCCGCTCCTGATGATATGCCATACGCCGCCCTACGAAACGAAATGCGACCGCATCGTTGGCGGCAAGCCGGTCGGCAGCACGGCGGCGCGCCGGTTTATCGAGGAAGTAAAGCCCGACGTCTGCATCTCCGGTCATATCCACGAATCGGCAGCAGTGGACAGCATAGGTCCGACGACCATCCTCAACGCCGGCCCGTTCAAGGGCGGCGGTTATATAGTCGTTCGCACCGTGGGCCGCGGCCTCGAAGCGCAACTGGTGTTTCTTTGACGTTCCGGCGGTCTCGCGCGTGAGGCAGTCGCTTCAAGTATACGCGGGGAAAATCGTCCACGGCTGGCCGCTGATTCTAAGAAATTGCGGCGCTTTGATAGGGCGGCTTCGCGTTTGGCAGGATACGATCCACCAGGTGAGGTGAGCGCGGGGGAATCAAATCATGCTCCGGGTGGTCTTCTTCGACGCGGCGGGCACGCTGATTGTGCCGCGCGAACCGGTGGGCGAAAGCTACGCGCGGATAGCGCGTCATTATGGCGTTCACACGAGCGGCGCCGCGGTCAACGCAGCCTTCAGGCGAGTTTTTCACGAAACGCCCGCTCTGGCATTTGGACCGGGGCTGCCCGCGGAGGTGTTGCGCCGGCTCGAACGCCAATGGTGGCGCGAGCTGGTTGTCGCGACTTTTACCGGGCTCGGCACGTTCAGTGACTTCGACGCCTATTTCGCTTCGCTCTTCGAGTTCTTCGCCGATCCCGGCAACTGGACGGCTTGCTCCGAGGCGGCTGCTACGCTCGAACGTCTCAGGCGCGACGGAGCCGCGTTAGGCGTAATTTCAAACTTCGATTATCGTCTCTATCGCATCCTCGACGGTCTCGGCCTTCGCCGCCATTTCGACTCGATAACGCTTTCGTCCGAGACGGGATGGGCCAAGCCGGCGCCGCAACTGTTTGAGGCGGCTTTGCACACGCACGGCGTTACGGCAGCCGAGGCGCTCCACGTGGGCGACTCGGACCACCATGACATTGGGGGTGCGCAGTCGCTTGGAATCGCCACAATTCACGTCGATCGCGCCGCCGTGCAGCCGATAACGGTTACGGGAAGGTCAGCACGCGTCGATTCGCTCGCTCGGGTGCCGGAAGCAGCGCAAAAACTGCCATTCCCTTGACGTTACTCGCGGATTATCCCTAACTTACGAAGTTCCGGAGCCCGTCCCTAGAGCCTGACCTCCCTCATTCGAGGAAGCTCTTTTTTGGCTCCTCCTCCGTGACTAGGAGGGGCGAGGGACAATATCCCGGTCTGACCGATGAGCGACCTTCGCCGATTCGTGCTGATCGCTTGCTTCGCCTGTGCATTATTCGCCGGTCCCGGCATCGCGGCCGCGCAGAGTCTTGGCGAACTCGACCAGCGCCTCAATGCTCTCGCGCCTCGGGTGGACGAGGCGACGGCCAATTCGGGGGCCGCAAGCGATGTTGTCAGTCAACTCGATCAGGCTGAATCGGACTTTGCGAGAATCGCCGAAAACTCGCGCGTCGACCGCGACGCGATGCTGAGTGCTTACACTCGTTTGGACAGGATGCTAGACCGGATTTACACGGCCTACCAAAAGCGGAAAGACGCCTGTATCGCGCAGATCGACAACGGCGGCACTTGCGATTACGAGCAGCCCGAGCAAATTGCGTTGCGCGCGCTCTATCCGCTCTCATGGCTGCGGTTCGAGGGTGCGACGCTTTACGCCGGCGAACCCTCGATGGCTCGCAGGCTCCTCAACGAGGCGATCGACGGCTTCACCACCAGCACGCTGATTCTCGTGTCACCCGAACTTGTGCGCGAAAATCTGCTCGGCCGTGCCTTCTCCGAGCGCGAACTCGGTAAATTCGACCGCAGCGAATACACGAAGGCCATCAGCGATTTCAGGGAGATCATAAAGGACGGCCCGGCTACGGGCCAATACCGCGCCGCCCAGCAGGGGCTCGCGACCACTTACGCCGCGATGGGCAAGCTCGGGCAGGCGCAAGGGCTGACTTCGGAACTCGCCGCGAACGCGACCGGTGCGCAGCGCCAAGGCCTCGAGATGCTTCGACTGCGGGAGATGTTTCAGGCCGAGGCGACCGCATCGGATCCCGCCAAGCGCGCGCAACTCCATCGCGAGGCCGTCGAGTTCATACGTTCGCGCGAGGGCGACAAAGGCAGTTGGGCCGTCGCGATCGCCGCCGCCGCTGATTATGTGCCGGACCCGATAGCCGAATTCGGTGCGTCAAACGATCCGTTCGAGAATTACCTGCTCGCCAACGTGCTCTACTTCAAGCATCGGCCGCTCGAGGCTGCGAAGTATTACTGGGCCGCGGCACGCAGCGGCAGGTATCCCAAAGCCTACAAGTACGCCGCCGACCTGTATTACTCCGCGGGACGGCTTGACCTGGTCGAGAGTCTCGTGAGCGAACTCGCGCATCAGCCGTCAAATCCGGACGCGCAATGGGCCTCCTACATGCGCTTCAAGATCCCGCGGATCCGATGGGAACGCAGCGGCATGCGCAACGTTCAGTTCGAGAATCAATGGATCGCCGGCGCGCAGGATTACCTGAAGGAACACCCGCGTGGGCAATACGCCTACGAGGCGCGCTTCCGCCTTGGTGAGATTTTCCAGAAACGGGGCAACTATCTCGACGCCGCTCGCGAATACGAGCAGGTCGCGGGCAATCCCGACTACGATTTCACTGCACGTTTCAACGCCGCCGAGTGCTACTACGAGCTGCTCGCTGGCAAGGGGCGCACAAGCGCCGCGCCGGCGGCGAGTGAAAAAAGCCAGCCTCCGAAGATTGACCGCGACGCAATACGCTATTCCACGCTCGCGGCGTTGCGCGAAGCGATCAAGCTCGAACCCGCCGCCGAGCGCAGCGCGCCGCTCGCGCAACATAAGGCGCTGCACGATAGCCGCGGCCGTGCGGTCTATATGCTGGCGACGTTGCTCGAACATGAACCGAAGATCGACGATGCGGAAGTTGCCTCGGTCCTCGATGGGTTCGAGACGCAGTATCCGGCGATGAGCGCGCATTTCAACGAGGCTTTCGAATGGCGAGTCGAGGCGCTCGACCATCTGGGTAATTACGCGGAGTTGCAGCGGGAGATGACGGCGCTCGTCGCGCGCGATCAGGCGACCCCAGCGGGCAACGACTTCGTCAAGGAAATAGGCTACGACCTCTGGAAAAACGGGACGATTAAAAATACGCAGGGCGACCGCAACGGTTATCTGGCCGATGCGCGGCTTACAGCGATTACCTACGAGTACTTCGAGCGAATGGTCAGGGAGGGGAAGATCCCGGCGAAAAACCTGAGCGGTACGCTCTCGATCCTCGGCCAGGCCTACCTTGCTATCAACCAGATCGGCCGCGCGCAGACGGTCTTCAACCAGGTGGTGGCAGCGGATCCCGGTTCGCCCGACGCGAACGCGGGGCTCGCGCGAATCGCGCAGACCCGCAACGATTACAAGGATGCGATGGACTTATGGAGCCGGGTCGAATCAGTGGCGGCGGAGTCTGATACGCTTTTTTACGAAGCGAAGTATAATCTCGCTGAGATTTTCGCGGCGGAAGGAAATATCACTGGGGCGTGCAACAAGCTCGCCGTCACCCGCAGCGAGCATCCAAACCTCGGCACGCCCGAGATGAAGGCACAATGGACGTCGCTCCAGCGCAAGCTCTGCCTCGACCACACGGCAGGTTGAAATGCTCAAACGGATACATCACGTAGGCATTGTCGTGCCCGACCTGGAAAAGGCAATGGGCCTGTGGCGCGACCTGCTCGGGTTGTCCCTGACGAAAAGCGCGACTATCCAGGACCAGGGTGTTAAGGCCGCGCTGCTCAAGGCCGGCGACAGCGAAATTGAATTGCTCGAACCGCTTAATCCCGACAACGGCGTCGGCAAATTCCTCAGCCGCCGCGGTGGCGGACTCCATCACGTATGCTTCGAGACCGAGGACGTCGTACAAGAACTTGAAGCTGCACGCGCCAAGGGGATCCAACTAATCGACCAGAAGCCGCGGCCGGGACTGGCGGGTATGATTTGCTTTCTCCATCCCAGGGCGACGCGCGGGGTATTGGTGGAATACGCGCAGCCGTTCGACGACTAGGATGGTGGCGGCGCATTACCATGCATAGTCTTTGGATTCAGCGGCGGACACGAATCAAATAATCGCAGGATTGAAGAAATGCCGATTTACGAATATCGATGCGATGATTGCGAGGTTTCGTTCGAGACATTCTTGCGGCCCGGGGATGACGAGGACGCCGAATGCCCGACTTGTCATGGTGGCAGGCTGAGTCGCGAGATGTCCGTGTTCGCGCAAGCCCGCAGCGGACGCGCCGAGGGCGCGTCCGCTGCGGGCTTCGGCGGGCCGTCCGCCGGCGGATGCTGCGGCGGCTCGTGCGGCTGTCGCCACTAGGCCGCGCGTCGCGCGGCCTAGTGGCGCAACGCCGCTTTCCGGCCTAGAGGTGCGAAGGGGCCGCGCGAAAGCGCGCCCCCTCGCACCTCTTGGCTATCTCCGCGCACAGGGCTCGCGCGCATTAGCGCGCGAGCCCTGTGCGCGTGGCACGCCGCGAAGTTGCACGGCCTTTCGTCAAAGGCCGCGCAACCCCGCAACGCCGGTCGCCGTGCCGGCAACCAGGTCGGCACCCGTAATAAGGGTGGGAAAGCTGAGCTCGAGGCGCTGGAGCAAACGTGCCGAATATGCGCCGCGTATTCCGCCACCATCCAGCGCAAGAATGGACATAAACGTTATCCTCCTTGGTTAGTTTCGAATTCCGCCTTCGCCTCCTTGAGCAGTTCCGGTTGCGCTATCAAATCGTACGCCGTCATCGCCATCGCCTTGGCCACGCGAATCATCGCCGCGTATCCGCGTTTCGAATCCGCGTACTTGACGAACGTGTCCTCGTGGCAATTGCCCGTGCCCGTATCGGAAATCTGGAAGAGCGGATGAATCGAGGGGATCGCGTGGCTCACGTCGCCCATGTCGGTGCTGCCCGTCGGCATCCCCGGTGGAGCCGCGTGCGTCGGCGTGCCGAGTGCCTCCGAATGGCTCTCGTAAACCGCCCCCATCGTGCGGTTGTTGACCATGTTCTTGTATCCGCCGATCACCTGATGCTCGACACGGACGCCAGTGGCCGCGGCGGCCGCCTCGGCGCATCGCACGATTCGTGCGGCTATTTCGGCGGCATAGCTGCTCGTCGTCGCACGCGCCAGAAATTCGCATTGCGTCAATTCCGGAATGATATTCACCGCCTGCCCGCCGTTGGTGATTATCCCATGCACGCGCGACATGTCACGCAGATGGAGTCTTGCGGCGTCGACGCTCTGGAAGGTCTGAATCACTGCGGAAAGTGCGCTTGCGCCGTCCCATGGTCCGGCGGCCGCATGTGCCGCGCGCCCATGGAAGCTGATACGCAGATGCTGCGTCGCCAGTGCCGGAATACTCGAATACTCGGAGTCGTACGGATGCGCCATCATGGCGGCATCGACGCCCTCGAGCACGCCCTTATCGAGCAGGATTATCTTGCCGCCGCCGCCTTCTTCCGCCGGTGTCCCCAACAGCACGATGCGGCCGGGCAGGTTGTCGCGCATTGCCGCAAGGCCTGCCGCTGCCGTGAGCGCAGCGCCGCAAATCAGGTTGTGCCCGCACGAATGGCCGTTCGGAAGCGCATCATATTCAGCGAGAATCGCGACCGTCGGTCCGTCACCCTGGCCGAACTCGGCGCGAAAGGCGGTCTTAAGGCCGCCCACGCCGGTTTCCACTTTGAGTCCCAACTCGCGCACTGCGCGCGCCAGCAGGTCCGAGGCGAAATGCTCTTCGAACTTGAGTTCCGGATGCTCGTGGATCTCATGACTGAGGCCGGTGACAATTTCGCGGTACGAATCGATTGCACGGGATATTTCCGAATGAGCATCCATCGAGCCGCCTCCAATTCCACGGAGAAGGTAGGGATAGCTGGAAC
>Ga0137361_10003617_pt1 | contig 10079 bp, 14 predicted proteins | sample Mad1_80_16metaG_FD_104923 | JGI IMG/M metagenome (GOLD analysis project Ga0137361, IMG submission 104923) | Vadose zone soil microbial communities from Angelo Coast Range Reserve, California, USA - Mad1_80_16 metaG | ecosystem: Environmental > Terrestrial > Soil > Vadose zone | place: USA... | reverse complement strand
GCGAGGTGACGCGCGTCCGCATCGTCCCGGACCGCACGGGCCGGTTCGAGTTTCGGTGCGACGTGTTCTGTGGCAGCGGCCACGAGGACATGGCCGGCGAGATCGTCGTCGTCGACTAGAACGGCCCGCCATGCGCCCCGACCTCGGTTTCTACCATCCGATCGTCATCCACTTCGCGATCGGCCTCATCACAGGCGGCGTCCTTCTCCGCTGGCTGTCGCTCACGCGAAGAGGCGCCTTCGCGGGGCGGGCCGCCGTGACGCTGATCCTGCTCGCCATGGCCGCGACGCTGATCGCTGCGCAGTCGGGCGAGGACGCGCACGTCGCAGTCGAGGCCGCGCCCGGCATTTCGGCCGCCGTGCGTGCGCACCAGCTGTGGGGAGAGCGAACACGGAACGTCGTCCTGCTCGCCGGGGGGCTCGAGCTCCTGACGCTCGCGCTTCGCGGACGCTCAATCGTCCGGACGATGTCTTTCGTGTCCGCCGGGGTCGGGCTGCTCGCGCTCGTCTGTATCCTTCAGACCGGCAAGCTCGGCGGCGAGCTCGTCTACGGGCACGCCGGAGGCGTCGGCATCCGCAGTGGCGATCCCGAGGACGTTGCCCGCCTCTTCCTGGCGGGCCTCTTTCGACAGGCCGAGGTCGACGAAAGGGCCGGCCGTACCGGCGACGCGGCGAGCCTTCTCGAGCTTGCCGCACAGCGCTTCCCGGACGATCCCGCGGTCCAGGTGCGGGCCGCGGAGGTGCGGCTCGAGGATCGGAAGGATCCTGCAGGTGCGCTCGCGGTCCTCGAACGGCTCGCGCCCACGTCGGACGACCCGCGCCTGCGTTTCCGCCGCGGCTGGCTCACGGCCGATGCGCTGGACGCCCTCGGACGCCGGCCCGAAGCCCGTGCCGTGCTCGAGCGGCTGCGGGCCGAGTTTCCGGAGAACACGCGCCTGCGAAGCCGGCTGGCCCGCGCCGATGCGGGCCCTCTCACCATCAACCGTCCATAGGAGGAGAACCATGGGATTTCACTGGCCCGAGCTCGTCGTCATCACACTCGTCGCGCTACTCGTCTTCGGGCCGAAGCGGCTTCCCGAGATGGGAAGTTCGGCGGGGCGTGCGTTGAAGGAGTTCAAGCGCGCGCTCAGCGAACTCGGAGAGGAAGCGCCGAAGATCGCGACGCCCTCCGCCGGCGAAGACGCCCCGCATGCGGGGGAGTCGCGTCCGGTGTCCTGAGGAACTATGGGGCCCTTGATTAGCGAATCCATGCGTTGGGTGTACGTGGCTTCCCTTCACCCTGCGTTCACCTGCTGCGCAGCCCTTGGCACGGTCTTGGGGCTGAACCTTTGGCTCCGATGGCGATGACCCTCGTCGACCATCTCGAAGAGCTTCGGCGCCGCCTCTTCTTCTGCGTTGGTGCCGTCGTCCTCGGGGCGTTCGTGGCTTTCGTCTTCCATGCGCCGATTCTGGAGTTCCTGCTCAGCCCTCTCCCCAGTCAAGCCAACGCCCTCGTCGGCCACGGCGGCAAGCTCCAGATCGCCGTGACCGGCATTGGCGAGGGCTTCGCCGTCGTGTTGAAGCTCTCCTTGGCCGCCGGCGTTGCCCTGGCCACGCCCGTGTGGACGTATCATCTCTGGGCGTTCATCTCGCCGGCGCTCACGCGGGGCGAGAAGAGACGCGCGTTGCCGTTCACCCTGATCGGGGTGGTGCTCTTCCTCGCCGGGCTCTTCGTCGGCTTCGTGACGTTGCGCTATCCGATCGAATGGCTCCTCGGCTTCGGCCATCCGTACTTCGTCGAGATCATCACCGCCGACAACTACTTCACCTTCGTCGCCTACTTCCTGCTCGCCTTCGGCCTGACCTTCGAGCTGCCGCTCCTGCTCACCGGCCTCGTGGTCATGGGCGTCGTCTCGCCTGACGCCTTCCGCACCCACCGCGCCTCAATCCTGGTGGGCCTCTGGACCGCATCGTGCTTCATCACCCCCGGCGCAGATCCCTACAGCCCCCTGATCCTCTGTGTGACCTTCACCGTGCTCTTCTTCGTCAGCATGGGCCTCATCCGTTTCGTCGGCCCGCCCTCGGCGGCGACCCAATCCAGATCGCCTCTGCCGGTGTAGTAACGGATTACTGATGGTGCGGTGGAACGCTTGGCCTGAGGAGCCCCAATCTCGTACCCCCACGCGGCGGCAATGTACGCTCGCATGAACGGACAGCGGCGGATGCGATCGACGGAGCACGCCCCCCGCGACGAGGAGCTGATGCGCCAGGTCGCCGACGGCTCCACGGAGGCACTCGGGCTGCTCCACCGTCGCTTCGCACGATTGATCTTCGGCCTGGCCGTCCAGTCGCTCGACCGGGCGGCTGCCGAAGACCTCGTGCAGGAGGTCTTCCTGGTGGTCTGGCGCAACGCCCGACGGTTCGAACCCGAGCGGGGCACGGTGCGCGCGTGGGTCTTGCAGATCACACACTTCCGCCTCCTGAACGAGCTGCGCCGCCGGAGCCGCCAGCCAGAGGTCGTACCCGACCCAGAGGGGCTCGTGCTCGCGAGTCTCCCCGCCAGCGACCCCGGGCCGGCAGAGGCAACGTGGGAGCAACACCGTCGCGCCGTCCTGAAGTCGGCACTCGACGAGCTTCCACCTCCGCAGCGCGAAGCACTCAGTCTCGCCTTCCTCGACGACCTCACGCACGAGCAAGTCGCGACCGAGCTCGGCCTGCCGCTCGGCACGACGAAGACACGCATCCGGGCGGGCCTCCAGAAGCTCCGCAGCACGCTCGGACCGCAATGTGCGGCGCTCGTCGCCATCTGCCTGCTGGCGGCTCTCGGCATCCGCTACCGCTCCGAGCACACGACGCTGGCGCGGTATGATAGCGCGCTGTCCCTGGTGACCGCGAGCGACAGCGTGAACCTCCGGCTGGGACCCGTGCCCGGAACGGCGGAAGCGACACACGCGCGCTACCGCGGCCGTCCCGGCGCTGGCATCGCGGTGGTCACCTTCTCCGAGTTCCCGCCGGCACCGGCCGGACAGACCTACCAAGCATGGGCGCGGCACGGCGCCACGTGGACGTCGCTCGGCACCGTGTCGCCCGACGCGGGCGGCGCCCGCTTGATCGCCGAGAGCCCCGCGCTGGCGGCGCTGCCCGATGCTCTGGAGGTCACGCGCGAACCTCGCACGGGAAGCGCCGCACCGAGCGGGCCGGTAGTCGTCGCGTGGATGCCATGACCCACGCGACGCCGTGGTCCCATATTGCGTCATCCCGTTTCTGTTCGCCGTCAGAGCATTGTGGACGCCCCGCCGCTCGACAGGATCTCCACCCGCTCCAGGCGTGCGCTCCCCATTCCTTCGGGCGAGTTCCCCAGCCGCGGCGCGAACGTCACGGCGTGGGTCCGTGTAACCGGCGGCCCCCCCGGCACGAACGGAGACGGTGACAGCAGCGCGCGGCACGATCTCCGTGCATCCGACGCTGCATACGAAAGGAGGATACCCATGGAACGAGTGACAAAGGGTTGGCTGATCGCGAGCGCGGCCGCGGCCCTCATCCTGTCGGGGACCGTCCCGGTCCGGGCGGCCGACAAGGCGGGCGGCGACGTGGTGGAGTGCGCGGGGGTCAACGCCTGCAAGGGGCACGGTGCCTGCAAGAGCGCCGACAACGCGTGCAAGGGCAAGAACGCCTGCAAGGGCAAGGGCTTCGTCGAGCTGAGCGCCGCTGACTGCGCCAAGCAAGGTGGCAAGGTCGTTGAGGAGAAGAAAGGCTACTAGATCGAAGCCGGCGTGCGTCGGCGGAGGTGGCGCCGGCGCACGCCGTCCAGCGGAGAGTCCCCAGGGATCGTTTGCGGCCCACGATGTCGGCTGCTTCCATCGCCTGATCACGCCGGTATGGTGATCGGCAGCATCGCCGGCGGGCGTCGGGTGGCTCACTCCCTCGCCGCGAAGGTGACGCGGCTCGACCATCTTGAGGGGCTTTGGGTCGTTCGTGAGATCGGGAAACGTGAACGGCACCTCGGCCCCGCGCGGGCAGGCACCGAAAGTTGCACGGATGCGTAGGGGGGTGCTCATGGCGCTCTTCGGAGTGGTCACGCTGGTCGCCCCGTCCTCAGCTCGAACCGATACCGACATGCGCCCCACGGCGCACTTGCACGCCGGCGGTGCGGTCCTTGACGTGTTCATCGATCCGGGCCGAGCAGCTCTGAGCCAAGCCGAGGTGCTGCGGTGGATCAGCACGGCGGCGCAGGCGGTCAGCCACTATTACGGCAGATATCCGGTCTCCCACGCACGCATCCGAGTCCTTCGCCGTCCGGGGGAAGGTGTGCTCTCGGGCACGACCTACGGGCACGATGGCGGGGCGCTGATTCGCGTCGTCCTGGGAGAGTCGGCGACCCGCGCTCAAGTCGCCCGCGACTGGGTCATGACCCACGAGATGGTGCATCTCGCACTCCCGCAGGTGGGAGAAGAGCATCATTGGCTCGAGGAAGGGATCGCCACGTATGTCGAGCCCATCGCGCGGGCACAGGTTGGACAGCTGAGCGCCGAGACCGTCTGGAGCGAGGCGGTGCGCGGTATGCCCAAGGGTCTTCCCGCCCCGGATGACCACGGCCTGGATGTCACGCACACCTGGGGACGCACCTACTGGGGTGGTGCGTTGTTCTGCCTGTTGGCCGATATTCAGATCCGAGAACGCACGCACAATCGGTACGGCCTGCGCGACGCCTTGCGGGGCGTACTGGCCGCTGGCGGCAACATCGAGAAGGACTGGCCGATCACGCGCATCTTCGCAGTCGCCGATGAGGCGGTCGGCGTCCCGGTGCTCACGGAGCTCTACGGCCAGATGGGAGCCGCGCCTCTGGCTGTCGACCTGCCTGCTCTCTGGAGCCGCCTCGGCGTGGCGGTGCGGGACGGCGCCGTGCATTTTGATGACCAGGCACCGCAAGCAGCCGTCAGGGCGGCCATCACGGGCGATCCATGAGACCTACCGTGGGTCGTCGTCCCAGAGCTCCCTCAGGCGCCGGTCGCGACCGAAGCTCGGTGTGCCCGGTGCCGCCCGCGGACACCTCCTCATAGGTCGGGTTTCTTGGCGGAGCCGCCGGTGTAGCACACCGTCGTCGACACGACGCCCTCGAGCGCCCCGAACGGCGGCTACATGCACCAGAAACAGCCGCCCGCGAACGTGGCCTTCGCGAGCTCGGCGCGCACGACGGAGGGTGTGAACGCGACGACCAGGCCGGCGAGCAGCAGGAGACGGGATCGTCCCGAGGCTCGTTCTCTCATGGCGCACTCCTTCGTAGCGCGGCGTCGAGGATTACGGGGTCACGCCGTCCCCGACCCCGCCCGCGGGGGCACGATGCAGCCCGCGGAATCCCGGTCGATCCGGTGCGACGGACCGCTGTAACCGGAGTCGCTCCTCCACGAATCCCATCCCAGTGCGAGGAGGAGCCATGCGTGGACACCTGAGAGCAGGGTTGATGCTGTTCGCCGCGTTCATGGGGGTGGAGCACACCGCGGCCGCGACGGAGTTCGCGGTGGACCCCGAGGTCGGGAACAACGCCTTCACCGCGGTATTCGACTCGCAGATCGGCGAGCGAATCACCGCCGTGAGCTCGGCCGTCGGCTGTACGTTGACCATCGACGAGGCGGCGCGAGAGGGCCACGCGAGCTGCTCGGTGCCGCTCAGCACCGTCCGGATCGACAACGACGACACGAAGACCGAGCACTTCGGGCAGTGGGCCACGAACAAGAAGACGGCCCCGAAGCAGTGCACGTTCCGGCTCGAGGTGCCGGAGGTGAAGCTGCCGTCCCCCGTCGAGCCGAAGACCCCCGTCGCCTTCACCACCGAGGGCCGGTTCACGATCTGCGGCCGGCCCCGCGACGACGGCCAATCGGAACGGATTCAGGGGACGGTGATCTATCTGCCCGCCGGCACATACGGCGCGAAGCGGACGCTGCGTATCCGGGCGAAGGTCGAGCACTTCGATCGCGAGAAGTACGGCGTCAGCCCGAAGAACACGGCCGGCTGGCTCGCCCGGGTGCAGCAACTGGCACCGGTCGTGGGAACCGAGGGGACGATCGAGGTCAATCTATTCGCCACGGCCGCGGACGAATCCGGGCCGGGCGGGTCCGTGCAGTGACCGCACAACCAGACGGAAGGAGGAGAAGAGAATGAACGGCAGAACGAACGGGGTCCGGAGAGGGATGCTCATCGCGAGCGCAGCGGCGGCGCTCATCCTGTCCGGCAGAGTGGTCGCCCGCGCCGCGGACAAGGCCGGCGGCGAGGTGCACTGCGCCGGCATCAACGCGTGCAAGGGCAAGGGCAGCTGCGCCGGAGCGGAGAACGCGTGCAAGGCCAAGAACGAGTGCAAGGGCAAGGGGTACGTCGACGTGAGCAGCGCCGAGGAATGCCGGAAGGCGGGCGGCAAGGTGATCGCAGAGAAGTAGAACGACAGAGCTCCGGGATACGAGGCCGGGTCGGCAGACGACCCGGCCCTCCCCGGGTGAGGGTCGATCCGATGACATACCGCGTTCCCTACCTCGGGCACGGCGTCGGGCTCCGAACAACGCACTTCCCGCACGTGCTGGCCGGCACGGCGCGGGTGGACTGGTTCGAGGCGATCTCGGAGAACTTCATGATCGCCGGCGGCCGGCCGCTCGCCGTGCTCGAGCGAGCGCGGGCGATCTGTCCGGTCGTCCTGCACGGGGTGTCCCTGTCGCTCGGCTCGACCGATCGGCTGAGCGAGCCCTACCTCCGCGCGCTGCGCGCGCTCGCGGAGCGCGTCGCGCCCGCCTGGGTGTCGGACCACCTGTGCTGGGGAAGCGTCGGCGGTCACTACGCGCACGATCTGCTGCCGCTGCCCTACACCGAGGAGGCGCTCGACCACGTCGTCGAGCGGGTGAGGACCGTGCAGGATCGACTCGGGCGGCAGATCCTGATCGAGAACGTCTCGAGCTATCTCACCTTCACGCACTCGGCGATGCCCGAGTGGGAGTTCCTCGCGGCGGTCGCGGAGCGGGCCGACTGCGGGATCCTGCTCGACGTGAACAACGTGTACGTGAGCGCGGTCAATCACGGCTTCGACGCCGAGCGATACATCCTGGCGGTGCCCGCCGATCGGGTCGGTCAGATCCATCTCGCCGGCCACAGCCACCGGGGGACGCATCTGCTCGACACGCATGACGGCCACGTCGCCCCCGCTGTGTGGGACCTCTACCGCGTCGCGGTGCGGCGGTGCGGTCGGGTCTCGACACTGGTCGAGTGGGACGACCGCATTCCGGAGTGGGACGTGTTGTGCGCGGAGGCCGAGCGGGCGCGCGTCGTCGAGGCCGAGATCCTGGAGGCGCATGCTGTCTCTGCGTGACCTGCAGGCGGGGTTCCTTCGCTCGATTGCGACGGCCCCCGCGTCGTCCGTCCTCGGGGGAGTGGACCCCGCGCTCCTGGAGCTGGTCGAGGGACGCGGCCCGCTCGGCGCCGTGGATCGCCTCGGGATCTACGCGGAGATGTACTGGGCGCGGCTCGTCGACGTCCTGCACGACGACTTCCCGCGCGTCGCCGCGTTCCTCGGGAGCAGTCGCTTCACCGCCCTCGCCTGCGCGTACCTGACGCGCCACGCTTCGACGCGCCCGTCGGTACGCTGGGTGGGGGCCGACTTCGCGGATTTCCTTGCGCGGGACGGTGCGGTGGAGGGCCTGCCCTTCCTCGCGGACGTGGCGCGCCTCGAATGGACGCGTATGGCCGCCTTCGACGCGGCCGACGCGGCGCCGTGGCGCGTCGAGAGCTTGCGGGCGATTCCGCCGTCCGAGTGGCCTCGCCTCACGTTCCACACGATCCCGGCACTGCATGTGTTGCGCGTCGCCTGGCCGGTGCACGAGCTCTGGGCCGCCGACGACGCGCAGGCGGTCGCGACCGCGCTGCGCCCGGCGGAGACGGTGCTGCGGGTCTGGCGGGACGGCTTCACCGTGTATCACTCTCGTATGGACACGGTGGAGGACGCCGCCCTCGAGCGGCTGCTGGCCGGGGTGTCCTTCGTGGCGATGTGCGATCGCCTGGAGGCGATGCGTCCGCCACCGGAGGCCGCGCGGGAAGCTGCGGCGCTGATCCTGCGCTGGGTCGAGGACGGCATTCTCGCGGTGCCCCCACCAGCGGAGGCGGGAGGACGGCGATGGAGGCGGAGATGAGGTCGGTTGGAGGGCGTTTCATTCGCCGTCCCTCCTTTTGGCTGGCCGTGGCGTTGGTGGCGGCCCATGGGGCCGCATCATCGTCGACGGTTGGCGCCGCCGACGACCTCCATCTCGCGCCGGGGCTCAGCTTCACCGACGACTCGAGCGACAGCTTCCCCATTCGGGGGGACCACATGGAAGAAGGGGCGTCACGGCCGGGGCGGGCGACCGTGATGTTCTTCGGGGCCTCGCACTGCTGGAACACGAACCGTGAGGCGGAGCGGCTCGTTGCGCTCTACCCCAAGTACCGCGGCCGCGTGAGCTTCATCGTCGTCGACGTCAACCATCCGTCCACGTCCCAGCGTGTGCTGCTCGACACCTATTACCGAGGCTCGATTCCCACGCTCGTCATACTGTCGCAGGACGGCACACTCCTCCGCGCTCAGCCAGGGGAAACGGCGAGGACGCGGGGCGACACGCGGGCCCTCGATTCCCTGATGACCAGAGCCGTGGGCGATTGATCAGGATGCACGCACGCACTGCACGGAGATATGGTCGCCATATGGCGCTGGTTGTGATCCTGGGAACACTCATGGCCTCAGGCGCGCACGCCGGCACCGACGTGCCCCCGCAACGGAAGCGAGCCCTGCTCGCTTGGCTCAAAGCTGGGACCTATCAGAGCGCGTTCACCCCCGAGCCAGAGCCACACACCTCCATGAGCGCGCACGGTCCTTACGTCCGCACCTGGTACAGCCCCATGCTGACCGAAGATCTCCGCGCCGGGCGGAGCACGTTCCGCAAGGGCGCGGCGATGGTGAAGGAGTTGTATCTCGAGGGGCCGAATGCGCCGCCCGTCGGATACTCCGTCATGCGCAAGCTGCGGTCGCGCAGTGGGCCGACGGGCGATGGGTGGCTTTTCTACGAGACCTTCGATGGGACGAATGACGCCGTCTCGTTCGGGCGGGGTCTCGCCGTATGTACCGGCTGCCATCGGAGCGGGATCGACTATCTGCGCTCCGCGTTTCGGCCGTAGGGGCCCGACTGGCCGACGGACCATCACCACTAGCATCCCACTCGAAGGCGAGGCGCACGTGTGCGGCCACCAGAATCGGGCCGCCCGGCCCGAAGGCATTCCGAACGGCCGCCCGGGAAGTTACCGCGGCGGGCGCGCACGCCAGCGGCGCAACCAGACGAGGCCGATCACCGCCGACAGCGCTGTCCCGCCGGCAACCGGGAGGCCGTGCCACACGAGGAGGTGAAGGCGCTCATGCAGCGGGCATACGAGCCGCATCAGCAGCGCCGCCATCAGGAACGCTGCACCGCCAGCCAGTGCGCCGGCTCTCGCGGGCGCGAGTGGTGCCCCGAGACGGACCCCGATGAGCAACGCGCACCAGGGAAGCGAGGCGAGCAGCACCGTTCTCGCGGCACACCCAACGCCGGTCGCGATGAACTGGGTCACCGTCACCTGACCATGCATCGGCTGCCGGAACCAGAGCACGACGGTCAGCGACACGAGGCCGAGGGCAAGTCCTCGAGCGGGCCACCGCACGTCGTAACCCGGGACAGCTTCCTGCAAGGCGCGGGTCGCCATGACCATGCTCGCGAGGGCGAGCGCGGTGATCTCAAGCAGGTAGACCGGATCGCGGAGCCTTTCCCCCAAGTCGGGTCGGACGCCGGACACGCCCACCGCACCGCCGACCAGCGCCACGAAGATGAGCCAGAGCCCAAGGCGAGCCAAGGGCGCCCAGAGGCGGCGCACCGGGGCGGCCTCGTCCTCCAGTCGCTTGATCAAGGCCCGCGTGCTGGCGGTCGGGACCGGGGTCGTCGTGTCAGCCACCGAGGAGGGCCCTCAGTGCCTTATACGCTCGGTGCGCGCGGACCTTCAGCGCGCCGGTCGTGATCCCGACGCGGGCCGCCGCTGCCGCGACGGATATCCCCTCGAGCTGCAGCATCT
>Ga0137361_10003614_pt1 | contig 10081 bp, 6 predicted proteins | sample Mad1_80_16metaG_FD_104923 | JGI IMG/M metagenome (GOLD analysis project Ga0137361, IMG submission 104923) | Vadose zone soil microbial communities from Angelo Coast Range Reserve, California, USA - Mad1_80_16 metaG | ecosystem: Environmental > Terrestrial > Soil > Vadose zone | place: USA... | reverse complement strand
TGATTCGGACGAGCCGGGTGATCTGACACCGGCGGCGAAGGGGCGGCGACTTAAACCGCCTTATTCGCCGCCGCCGTTATCGATTCGGTCCTATCAAAATCGCATTCGTCAGCAGCTTCGCGGGGCCCCGCCAGAAGGCCCGGAACAACGGGTCGCTCAGAAACAGCACCACCCGCCCAGTGCCCTGATTCTCCACCGCGGCCCACGTGGTGCCCTTGAGCAGCCGGGCGGTGTTATCGGGCCAGGTGAACCCCGAGAGCACCAACGAGTCGACTGGATCGGCGAACGTGACGGCATTCGCGCCGCCCTTTGACGGCCGCCAGAACGTGTCGCCATCGATGAACACCGGGATGCGGTCGCGCTCGTAGCCCATCGTCAGCCAGTGCGTGGTGTCCAGCGTCGCGCGGAAGATCGCGCCCGGTATCCATTCAGGCCGGTCTCGCGGGGCCGCGGTCTTCGAAAGCAGGGGCGGCTCGTCTCCCGCCGCCGTGGTATCGGCCTTCGCGCCACTGTCGGGTGCGACGCTCGAGATGCTCGACAACTCCACGTCCTTGTTCGCCGCGAGGTCGCCCGCGCCGCCGTACCCGATCAGCACCCCTCCCGAGCGGACCCACGCCTTGAGCTTCGCGACGCCATCGTCCCCCAGCTCCCGGCGCATGCGGCCGCCCGAGCCGTCTGGGATAATCAGCACGTTGAAGCTCTGCAGATCGTCGATACGCCCGATGGCGCGTAGCGGGACGGGGGTGAAAGCCACGTTGAGCTCACGAGCGAGGTAGTACCACAGCCAGCCATAGCTCGTCTCTGAAATGCCGTCACCGGCAGCCACCAGGATTTTGGGCGGGTGCAGTCCCGTGACATTCTCGGAGCCGATGCCGGCGTCTCCCGTGTCGGGAAATGCCGTCTGTAATGGAAAGACTGGTACGCCCATGGCAGGCCCCAACGCCGCGATCCGCCCGTGCAGAGTCGCGGGGTTGCGCTGTGTTCGCGCGACGAAGGAGCCACGGGGATAGGTGCGACCCCCGATGAGGACAGGTTGTCGCGTAATGGCGAGCTTGAAGTCTTCGGCTTCGAGCGCGAACGCGAGCCGCGCCGCCCCGGGCCGGTCATTCGTGAAGACATACGCACTGGCGCCGCGGCCTGAGGCGGCGGGAGCCGGCACGATCGAATCGGTAACCGCGTCGCCGCCCGGGCCCGTGTCTTCCGTCCAATACGCATCGAGATTGAAAGACAGCGGCAGCGACCACGCCGTGATGTCGTAAAAGCCGTAGTCCTCCTTGTCGGCATCCTCGCCGCGCCGCCGGTTCCGCTGGAACTTCCCGATCTCCCGCTGGACGAATGAACGCTCCATGCTCGCCTGCTGCTCGAGCATGCCTTTGGCCAGACGCCGCTGTGGCTGGTTCAGGTCGATCACGTAGCTGCCGGCGGGAAAGGTTCCCGCGCTCGACGCCGTGCCCGGGCTGATGTAGGGGTGCGTGACGCGCGACGACACCGGCTGGCGCAGGCGCGTGACCTCGATCCCGTTCCGGAGCAGCAAGCCGACCACATGCGCCGCCGACTGCGGATCGTTGCCCGGCACGATCACAACGCGCTTCATGCGATCGGTGGCCGCTTCCGCCAGCGCCGAGCGGCGGAAGTCATAGTAGTCCTGCAGCCGGCTCTGCCGGTTCTTCGCGGTCGTCTCGAGCGTCGCCAGAGACGCGACGAAGTGATGTGAGATGCCGTCGCGGAAGGTCGTGATACTGCCGTCGTCACGGCGTTTACGGAATTCAGGCCCGCCGTCGGTCTCGTAGGTCATCCCGGTGGCGCCCTGAAACGTGGTCCACTCGTCCCAGTAGCCGACGTAGAAAAAGTCGAAGACTCCGCCCACGTAGTACTGCCAGCCATACCGGTCGAACGCGGCCGCGTTGCCGCGGCCATACGTCGCGAACCATTTGGTCGTCTGCGCGGGCAGGTTCAAATTCACCGCCTGTGCGACGGGGGGGAAGAAGAACGACGATGTCGTCGAGTGATGGTCGACGAACACCTGGGGGCGCCAGCGCAGGATGCCGTCCATCATCGCCCGCACCTCGGGCTGGCTCTGCGCGAGCAGGTCGCGGTTCATGTCGAAGCGGTAGTGGCTATAGCGACCGGTGATGCTCCAAGGCTCGTTCTGTTCGAACGCCCACGGGTGGTCGGCGCCGATGCCGACGGAGTTGTACCAGGCCGCGAAGCGCTCATGACCATCGGGGTTGGCCGACGGGTTGAGGACCACGACCACGGACTTCAGGATCTCCAGGGTCTGCGGCTCATCGGACGCGGCGAGCTGATAGGCCACCTGCATGGCGGCCTCGAAACCCGCCGGTTCGTCGCCGTGAACGGAGTACTGGAAGACCGCGACGGCCGGGCTCTGCGCGGTGATCGCCGCGGCGCGCGCCGCCGAGGTCTTGCGCGGATCCGCCAGCTCCGCGAGACCCGCCCGGACCTGATCGAGCTTGGCGAGGTTCGCCGGATCGGAGATGATCAGCGCCCGAATCGGCCGATACTCGGTCGTGCGGCCCCACGTCTCGATCCGCACGCGATCGCTCGCGGTGGCGACCAAGGTGTCGAGATAGTGCTGCATTACTGCGTACATGGTGTGGTGCTCGCCGGCGGCGTAGCCGGTGATCGCCTCGGGGCGCGGGACGGCCGGGCGATAGGGGCCGCGGGAGTAGAAGTCGAAGGGTTCCTGGGCTCTCAGGGGCGTAGCCAGAGACACCCCGACTACCAACGCAACGAGATTCGGGCGCATGAGTTCTACCGTGAAGGGGTGGAAAGAAACTGCTATGCCCGGCGGCGCGCCGCCGGTAGAGCCTGGTCGAAAGAAGCGAACTCGAATGGCTTGGAGACGCAAGGCCGCCCCGTCCCGTCGAGGAAGCGCTTCATCTGCTCGTTCACGAGATCGCCCGTCGTGAAGATCACGCGCTCGGCGTGGGAGGGGTCGTTGCTGCGGAGCCGCTCGAACAGCTGTTCGCCGGACAGGTCGGGCATGCGCATATCCAAAATCACCGCGTCGTATTTCGAACCCTTGAGCCGCACGAGGGCGTCTTCGCCGCTGGCCGTCGTTTCAACCTGATGACCCTTGCCGGCGAGATAGCGCTGCAACGACACGCGTACCGATGCCTCGTCATCCACGACGAGCACGCGCAGGCTGTCGCTGCCGAGCTGCTGAACGTGGGTGACAGCGGCGTGCTCTCCGGACAAGCGGGGCTCGGTCACCGGTACTTCGACGACGAAGCGGGCGCCCGCCTGCGGCGAGTTCTCCGCCCAGATCTTCCCCTCATGCTCGCGCACGATGCCCAGCGAGATCGAGAGCCCGAGACCCGTTCCCGAGCCGGTCGGCTTGGTCGTAAAGAAGGGATTGAAGATCCGCTCGATGAGATTGGCCGGAATGCCGGCCCCGGTGTCCTCGACCTCGATCCGGATCGCGTCACCACTGCGGCGCGTGCGCACGGTCAGCCGGTGGTGGTGGCCTTCCTTCTGCTCCATCGCCTGCTCGGCATTCGTAATCAGGTTCAGGAACACCTGCTGCAGCTGATGCGCATCGGCCATCGTCTCAGGAATCGATTCGTCGTATTCGCGGCGGACGTCGATGCCGCGCACCCGGAGCTCATAGCCCCGGAGCTCGAGCGTGTCGTCGAGGACCTGATTGATCGCGGTCGGCACCTTCTCGGCTTTGTGCTGGCGCGCAAAGGTCAGCAGGTTCTGCACGATGCGGCTGGCCCGGCGCGCCTCGCTGTAGATCGTTTCCGCCGCCGTGCGCTGATCGGGGGGGAACCGCTTTTCGGCCAGCAGCAGCTGGGCGAACGCCGAGATGCCCGCCAGCGGGTTATTGAGCTCGTGCGCGACGCCGGAGACGAGCTGCCCGATCGCGGACATTTTCTCCGACTGGATGAGCTGTTCCTGCAGCATCTTCTGATCGGTGACGTCGCGAATGAGGCACAGCACTTCCTCATCCTTCTGCGGCGTCGAGTAGGTGATCGAGATGGTGCGGACTTCGCCGTCCTTGCGGTAGAACTGCGACTCGAACAGGCCGGTCTCGCCGGCCAGGGCCTGCTGGAAGTGGCCGAGCGCCTTTGGCAGGTCGTCGTCCGGGAGCATGGGCGCGAACCACTGACCGACGAGCTCCTCGCGCTTATAACCTGAGATGTTTTCCGCGGCGTGGTTCACCGTCGTGAAGCGGCCGTTGGCGTCCAGGGTGACGATCGCGTCGGAGGCGGACTCCACCAGGTGCCGATAGCGAGCCTCGGAGCGGGCCAGGGTATCAGCGGCCCGTTTGGAGTCGGTGATATCGCGCAGCGTGGCGACCGTCCCGATGAGCTCGGCGTTCACGCGAAACGGCCCGCTCGACACTGCAACGTCGCGCTCTTCGCCTGTCTGGTGATTGATGACGCGTGTTTCGTAGCGCTGCGGTTCGCCGGCGAGAACCTTGTCTTCGCGCGCTGCGACATGCGCCCGTTCGCTGGGGGTCACCTGATCGGCGATCGCCTGGCCGACGACATTATCCATTTCCCAGCCGAGGATTTGCGCGCCGGCCTCGTTCGTTGCCAGAACGCGACGGTCGGTGCCCGTCACGACGACGGCGTCCGGCAACGCGGCGACGATGTCGGCTGCCGCCTGGAGCAGGTCCAGTGGGGGGCGCTTGCCGGCTGCCGTGCTTGGGCGGGGACCCCGGGGCGGCGGGGCCGGCGAGATGCGACGAGCTTTAGTCACGCGTGATAAGACGCCTCCATGGAGAAGCGCATCAGCTCGAGGCTCTCCAGGGCTACCTGTGTGATCTTCTCGGGGCTGTCGCTGTTGCCGTTGCCTCGCTTGACGCAGTCCTTGATGATCTCCAGCGCATGAATGGGATGCTCATCGTCGTACTTGGCGTGCTCCTCGAGCCACCAGCGACCGCGCGGCCCGATTTTCTCGTTCTTCGCGAGCCCCCGCAACGCTTTTTCCGAGATTTTCTGTGCGACGCCTTCGACCGCATAGTTCGTCGCCGAGACTGCCTGGCCGAACTCGGCATTGCGGCACATCTCGGTCAGGTAGGCGTGGAACTTCTTCACTTCCGGGATCATCGGTTCGGGTTCCTGGAACCGCTTCTTGTGCACGTTGAAGCCGTCTCCCATGGCGCGCCACATCGCGTCATGCCGGCGCTCGACGCGGATGTTGTCGGTGAAGAACTCCCGACCCATCGTGGGGGAGCGATCCAGCAGCATCTGGAGCCACTGCGGGAAGTCGCGGATGATCGGATAGAACCCGACCAGGAAATTCTGGATCTGCCCGTCGACCAGCTGATTCTCGGACGCGTCGATGATGACCGGCGTGTCGAGAATCGCCTGACGGCTGGGCTCGAGTGTCGCATCCAGATCCGCGACCCAGGGTGGGTGGGGGGTGATTTCGACAGCCATTGCTGTTCCTCTCCCGGGCGCGGGTGGGGGCAATCAAGGGAAGAACCGTCCAGCGTGGCCTCAATGTACGGGCGGGCGTCGAACTTGCAAGCGTAAGTCGGATCGTGACTTGGCGCACATGACCGAAATGGCGTCTTGACAAGATATATCTTGTAAGAATATCGTCACGTAACATCTAACCTGAGGCAGAGATGCGGCGCAAGTTCGGCTGGGAGGGCTTTGGCTGGGGTTTCCGGATGCCGAAAGGCTGGGGTCGAGGAGGACGCCGGCAATGGTTCGGCGCCGGGGACATGAAGTACGTGATCCTGAAGCTGCTGCGGGACAAACCCCGTCATGGATACGAGGTCATGAAGGAGCTGGAAGAGCGGATGCACGGCTGCTATTCGCCGTCGCCCGGCACGGTTTATCCCACGCTGCAGTGGCTCGAGGACGAAGGACTCGTGGTCGCGCGCGAGGTGGAAGGCAAGAAGGTCTACGAAATCACCGACACAGGACGGGCGTTCTTGGATGAGCACAAAGACATCGTCGAAGACATCTTCGATCGCGTGACTGAGACCGTCGAGCGCACGGTCGGCGGTTCGATGGTGGAAGTGAACCGGGCGCTCGGACAGCTCGTGAAGACGGTATACCGGACGGGCTGGAAAGCGGAGACCGACGAGGCGCGGAAACGCGTGGCCGAGGCTCTGGCGAAGGCGACGGCGGAGATCGAAGCGCTAGCGACTTCGGTTTCGTAACTGCTGGATGGCCCGCGTCACGTAGACGCGGGTCATCTGTTTTCTCCACGACAGATCAAAATCGGTATTGTCCATCGGCTTTGACGGTCGGTAGGCCGCTTCGGCTGCCGCCGCGATCGCCTCGTCCGTGAGCGGTCCTCCGGCGAGCGCCGCCCCCGCTTCGGGAACTTCCTGCGGATAACTCGCCACGCCACCGAGCACGATACGCGCAGCGGCGACGTTCTTCCCCTTCCACTGTACCCAGGCGGCGACGCCGAGGACGGGGAAATCGAACGAGCCGCGGCGCCGCAGCTTGTGGTAGACCGCATCCCAGCCATCTGGGGCAGGCAGACGCACATCCACCAGGATCTCGTCGGGCTGCTTGGTGAGGTAATTGATCCCGTCGTTGTGATAGAACCTGGCCGCAGGAACGATGCGCTCGCCTTGTGGTCCGACCAGCCGATACTCCGCTCCGATCGCCACCATCACTGGGGCGACGTCGGACGAGCTGACCGCCCAGCAGCGTGGTGACGACGGTGCCACCCAGCAGATCGCGCCATCCTTCTTCATGCAGAAGTCGATCGACTTCCGCCACTCATAGCTCTGATTGTAGTAATTGCAGCGCGTGTCGAGACACAAGTTGCCGCCGAGGGTGCCCATGTTGCGCAGGAGTGGCGTGGAGACGAGCCGGGCGGCGGTGGCGAGAGCGGAATGTTGGAAGGTTGGAATGTTGGACAGGGTGCTCAATGTCACACACGTTCCAACATTCCAACCGTCCAACCGTTGCAGCTCCGGAATTCCCATCAGCGAGACGACCGTCTTCGGCTCCTGATGCCGCCGCTTCATGTTCGGATAGAGATCGGTCCCGCCGGCGACGAACATCCCTTCCGGTCCAGCATCGGCCTTCATCGCCAGCGCTTGGTCGAGTGTCGCCGGTTGGAGATACCGGAAGGACGGTAGCCTAAGCATGGATCCGCTCGACGGCCTTGCCGTCGCCTCCTTCCCACGGCGTGGGCACTCGCGTCGGCTCGGGCCAGGGAATGGCGGGGAAGCTCGTCGGTCCAACCCGGCCCTCCTCGCCTTTCCCCTTTGCCCGCAGTGCCTTGAGCACCTTCTCAGGGGTGATGGGGACCTCATCCACGCGCACCCCAACGGCATCATAGACGGCATTCGCGACCGCTGGCATCACCGGCAGCAGCGGTCCCTGGCCGACTTCCTTCGCCCCGAATGGACCATTCGGATCGGGGTCCTCGATCAGATAGGTGACGACGTCGCACATCTCCAGCGTCGTGGGGCTCTTGTACTCGAGCAGCGATGGGATCTTGTGCACGACATTGCGGTTACCGCGATACGCCATTTCCTCCATCAGCGCTTCGCCGAGGCCCATGTAGATCGAGCCCTCGACCTGGCCGATGACGGACGCGGTGTTGATCGAGCGCCCCACGTCGTGCGCGATCCAGATCGTCGGCACGCGGACGATGCCCGTTTCCGGATCGACATCCACCTCCGCGACACAAGCGCTGTACGAATAGGCGGGCGACGGGCCGACCCCGGCGCCCCGGTACCTTCCCGCGCTCTGTGGCGGCGTGTACGACCCCACCGTCCCGATCGTGCCCTCCGCCGCTTCGGCGCACTGGACCGCTTCGGCGAACGTGATGCCGCGTGTGCGATCCTTGCGGTCGAACACGCGGCCCTCGGCGAAGGTGAGCCGCTCGAGCGGCACCTCGAGTTTTTTCCCGGCGTGGACCGCGAGGATCTGGCGTGCGCGCTCGGCCGCCTGGAGCGCGGCGTTGCCGCTCATGAGCGTGACGCGGCTCGAATAGCTGCCGAGGTCGACCGGGGTGAGGTCGGTGTCGGCGGTGACGACGGCGATGTCGAAGGGATCGATCCCCAATACCTCGGCGACGATGTAGGCGAGGATCGAGTCCGACCCCTGCCCGATCTCCGTCGAGCCGCAGAACACCGTGACGCCGCCGCCGCGGTCGCATTTCAGCTGCACGCCCGAGTGCGGCATGTTGTTCCAGTAAATCGGGAGCCCGGCGCCCGAGATGTAGCTCGAGCACGCGAGCCCCACGCCGCGCCCCTGCGGTAGCTTGCGGAATTTCCGTTTCCACTCGGACCCCTCGACGACTTTCGTGAGGCATGCGCCCAGGCCCATCGAGCCGACGCGCAGATAATTCGCGGTGAGCGAGTTGGGGGGCACGAGCGTCTTGAGGCGCAGCTCGGCGGGGTCGATGCCGAGCTGCTCGGCGATCTTGTCGAGGTGGACTTCGAGGGCGAAGCGCGGCTGCGGCGTGCCGTGGCCCCGCTTGGGGCCGCACGGGGCCTTGTTCGTAAAGGCCCGCGCACCCTGGAAGTGATAGCGCGGGACGTTGTACGTGACGGTCTGGAGGGCGCCGGTGTAGTAGGTGCTGGCGACGCCGTAGGAGCCGTAGGCGCCGCCGTCGAGCAGCGACCGGAAGTGCATCCCCGTGATCGCGCCGTCCTTTTTCACGCCGGTCCGCACCCACATCAGCGTCGGGTGGCGCCCGCGATGGCAGTAGAAGACTTCTTCTCGCGTCAGCGTGATCTTCACCGGTCGGCCCGTGATCATCGCAAGCCTGGCAACCGCGATCTCGTGGTTGAACGGATCGCTTTTGCCGCCGAACCCGCCGCCGTTGGGCGTCGCGATCACTCGGATCCGCGCCGCCGGCAGCTCGAGGACCTTCGCGAGCGCGCGGTGGACGTAGTGGGGTGTCTGGGTCGACGTCCACAGCGTGAGCTTGCCGTCCGGCGACCACACTCCGACTGCGGCATGCTGCTCCATCGGGAGGTGCGTGCTGCCTTCGAAGAAGAAGAGATCTTCACGTACCAGATCACCTGCTTCGATCCCGGCCTCGGCGTCGCCGAACTCCAGGTTGATCAGCTTGTGGAGATTGCCGCTGTCAGCATAGCCGTGAATCTGCGGCTCGGGTCGCGCGACGGCGGCTTCGGCCGAGTCGAAGGATTCGAGCGGCTCGTACACGACCTTGATGAGATCGAGCGCCGCAGTCGCCGTTTCTTCGGTCGTTGCCGCCACCGCTGCCACGGGATCGCCGATGAAGCGGACTTTGTCGAGGCACAGCGCATGCTCGTCCTGTGAGACGGGCAGAATGCCGAAGGGGATCGGCAGATCCCGGCCGGCGAGGACGGCCTGCACGCCATCCAGCCGCTGCGCCGCGCTGACATCGATCGAGACGATGCGCGCGTGCGGCTGGGTGCTGCGCAGCAGCTTGCAGTACAGCATGCGGGGGAACGAGAGATCGTCGGCAAAGCGCGTCGCGCCCGTCACCTTGGCGACGGCATCGACTTTCCGGAGGGCTTTTCCGATGACGCGGTATTCGCTCATGCGCGTCCCATGCGAGCAGCAGCGAGCTCGACGGCCTCATAGATCTTGATGTAGCCCGTACAGCGGCACAGGTTGCCGGCGAGCGCGTCCTTGATCTCGTCGCGTGTCGGTCGTGGATTGGCTTCGAGCAGCGCCTCGGCGGCGAGGAGAAAGGCGGGCGTGCAGTAGCCGCATTGCGCGGCACCCAGGTCGGCGAACGTCTCCTGCAGGGGATGGAGTTTCCCGCCGAGCGCCATTCCTTCGACCGTGCGCACGACGCGACCGGCGCACGCGAGGCCCAGCACCAAGCAGGAAAGCACGGGCGTTCCATCCAGGAGCACCGTGCACGTGCCGCATTCACCCAATTCGCAGCCGTGCTTCGTGCCGGTGAGGCCCAGGTCTTCGCGCAGCACCTCGAGCAGTGTCTTGTGCGGCGCAAACGCCACTTCGGTCGCGTCGCCGTTGACCGTGAGCGCGATTTTGACTTTGGCTTCGTTGCTCGTGGGCACGACGTAATCTAGCTTTTGGGCCGGAAAGCGAGGGACTGATGGAAGGGTGGAATGTTGGACGGTGGGTGAGGCGGGGATCGTGGGTGTTGGTGGTGGTTCTTT
>Ga0137361_10003611_pt1 | contig 10083 bp, 9 predicted proteins | sample Mad1_80_16metaG_FD_104923 | JGI IMG/M metagenome (GOLD analysis project Ga0137361, IMG submission 104923) | Vadose zone soil microbial communities from Angelo Coast Range Reserve, California, USA - Mad1_80_16 metaG | ecosystem: Environmental > Terrestrial > Soil > Vadose zone | place: USA... | reverse complement strand
GGACGGCGGGGACTCGATCACAGGCTCGCCTCGCCTACGGCTCGCACTGCGGCCCCGCGCGATCCAAAGGTCCGCACTACCACCGAAAGCGCGCGGCGTGCGTGATGGTGGACTACGTCGTGTATTTGGCGTTGATGCGCACGTACTCCTCGCTCAGGTCGCAGGTCCAGACGCGGTCCTCGCCGCGGCCGAGACCCAAGTCGATCGTGATCTCGTACTCCCCGCCCCCCATGATCTCCCGGACGCGCTCCAGGCGCACGCCCTCGCGCAGCAGGCCGCGCTCGACGACCCGCTCGCCGCCGAAGGCGATGGCCACCTTGTCCTGCTCGACCCGCGCCGGGGACTTGCCGAGGGCCATCATGATCCGCCCCCAGTTCGGGTCGGCGCCGTTGAGCGCGGTCTTGACGAGCGGCGAATTCGCGACGCTCCGGGCAGCGCGCAGCGCGTCGCGCCGGCTCGTCGCCCCGCGCACGGCGATCGCGACGAGCTTCGTCGCGCCCTCGCCGTCCGCGACCAGCGCCCGCGCGAGCCGCTGCATCAGCGCCTCGAGGCCGGCGGCAAACTGCGGGAGCCCCCGCCCCCGCTCGAGGGGTCGGTTCTCGGCGAGCCCGTTGGCGAGCACGGCCACCGTGTCGCTCGTGGACTGGTCGGCGTCCACGGTGATGCGGTTGAACGATCGGTCCACGGTCCGCCGCACCACAGCCGTGAGCGCCGCCGGCGCGACGACCGCGTCGGTCGCCGCGAAACAGAACATGGTCGCCAGGTGGGGCTCGATCATGCCGACACCCTTCGCAATACCGCCGATCGTGACGGCGCGACCGTCGATTTCGAGCCGGAGCGCCGCTTCCTTCGGCTTCGCATCCGTGGTGAGGATCGCCTCGGCCGCGGCGCGCCCGCCCTGAGGGGAAAGCGACTTGGCGAGCTTCGGCAGCGCGGCGCGGACCTTGTCCATCGGCAGCGGGACGCCGATGACGCCCGTCGATGCGACCAGGACGTGCGTCGCGGGAATCCGCAGCAGCTCGCCGACGAGCCGAGTCATCTCACGGGCGTCGCTGATCCCGCGCTCGCCCGTGCACACGTTGGCGCAGCCGCTTGAGGCGACGATCGCCTGGGCCTGGCCGCCACGCGCGTGCTCCATGGAGACGAGAACCGGCGCGCCCTTCACCTGGTTCGACGTGAACATCACGGCGGCGCGCGCGGGCGTCGACGAGTAGATCAGCGCGAGGTCCTTCTTGCCGCTCGGCTTGATGCCCGCCGCCACGCCGCCCGCGAGGATCCCGGGCACCGCCGTGACGCCGCCCTCAAGCCACTCGACCTCCGCCGGCGCCATCGCGCTAGGGGTACACCGGTGGCGCCTCGAGTCCCGCGCGCTCGGACCAACCGAACATGATGTTGAGGTCCTGGACGCCGTTGGCCGCCCCCCCTTTGCCGAGATTGTCGATCGCCGACAGGCACACGGCGCGACCGGTCCTCCCATCAGCGACCACCGTGACGTCGCAGTAGTTCGAGCCGACGACCCCGCGCGTCGTCGGCCGCTCGCCCTCGTCCAGCACGCGGACGAACGGCTCGCCGGCGTAGGCCTCGCGGTAGACGCCGAGGAGCTCGGCCGTCGAGAGTGTCGTGGTGAGGGGCACGGAGGCGGTGGTGAAAAGCCCGCGGTTGAGCGGGACGAGGTGGGGCGTGAAGGCGACGCGGAGGGGAGCGCCGGCGAGCGCGCCGAGCTCCTGCTCGATCTCGGGCGTGTGGCGGTGGCTCGCGATCCCGTACGCCTGCACGTTCTCGTTCGCTTCGGTGTAGAGGTACATCGGCTCGATCTTCCGGCCCTGCGCCCCGGCGCCGGTCACGCCGGACTTGCCATCGACCACGATGCCGTCGAGGCGCGCGAGCCCGCGCTTGAGCAGGGGCGCCGTCGCGAGGATCGCGCCGGCCGGGTAGCACCCCGGCGACGCCACGAGCGGCGCGCTGGCGATCGCCTTCCGGTGGAGCTCGGGCAGACCGTAGACCGCCTCGGCGAGCCCGGCGAGATCGGTGTGCGGCGCCTTGTACCACGTCACGTAGTCGTTCGGGTCGCGCAGCCGGTAATCGGCGGAGAGGTCGATCGCCCGGACGCCGCGGCGGCGTAGGACCGGTACCACGCGCTGCGACTCGAGGTGGGGCAGGGCGAGGAAGACGGCGTCGGCGATCCCGGCGAGCCACTCGGCGTCGAGGTCGTGGAGGGCGAGCTCGGTCAGCCCACGCAGATGCGGATACGCGCGCCCGAGCAGCTCGCCGGCGAGCCGCTCGGAGGTCACCCCGGTGACGGTAATCCTGGGATGGCCCAGCAGGAGCCGCAGGAGCTCGGCCCCCATGTAGCCGCTCGCGCCGGCAACGGCAACGCGCACCACGTCACGCCGCTTGGGCACTAGCGCTTCGAATACTGGAACTTTTGCCGCGCGCCGGGTTGACCGTACTTCTTCCGCTCGCGCATGCGCGGATCACGCGTCAGGAGCCCCGCCTTCTTGAGCGGCAGCCGGAGCTTCTCGTCGAACCGCGCGAGCGCCCGGGCGATGCCGTGGCGGACCGCGCCCGCCTGGCCCGTCGGGCCGCCGCCACCCACGGTGGCGATCACGTCGAACTGGCCGATGGTGTTCGTCACCTGGAGCGGCTGTGCGATGATCATGCGCAGCGTTTCACGCGGGAAGTAGTCCTCGAACGCGCGTCCGTTGACAGAGATGCGCCCGGCGCCGGGGCGGATCCACACCCGGGCGACCGACGTCTTGCGCCGCCCGGTCCCATAGAACCTGTCGAGCACTGCGGCCATCAGCGGACCTCCGACTTGGTGGACGCGGGCATCACGACCGGCTGCTGCGCCTGGTGGGGATGGGCGGCGCCCCGGTAGACCTTGAGCTTCTTGGCCATCGCCCGGCCGAGCCGGTTCTTCGGCAGCATCCCCTGGACCGCCCACTCGATGACGCGCTCGGGATGAGTCTTCAGCATGGTCTCCGCGCGTACCTCACGCAGGCCTCCGATGTACCCCGAGTGCCAGCGGTAGACCTTGTCGCGGAGCTTCCGTCCCGTGAGATGGACTCGTTCGGCGTTCACGACGACGACGTGATCGCCCACGTCGAGGTGCGGCACGAAGTTCGTCTTGTGCTTTCCGCGGAGGATCGACGCGACGCGACTGGCCAAGCGACCGAGGACTTGACCCTCGGCGTCCAGGACAAACCACTTCCGCTCGATTTCACTCTCCTTTGGCATCGGCGTCGGCATTCTATCCTCTCGACGGCTCTAAGTGGGCGTCCGGACAGAAAAATTCGCAACGATCTACTCTATTGGAAAACGCGTGCGCTGTCAACGAATCCTGGTCTTATCGGGCCAGGGACAGAGCGTGCGGACCGGGCAGACCGGGCACGCTGGCTTCCGTGCCGAGCAGGCGCGGCGCCCGTGAGTCGTCAGGAGGTGGGTCGTCAGGGTCCACTCCCGCCGGGGCAGGACGTTGACGAGCTGGTCGTGGATCTCGTCGGCATCCTCGGAGCGCGCGAGCCGCAGACGCTGGGAGACGCGGAAGACGTGGGTGTCCACGGCGATCGCCTGCTGGTCGAAGGCGTTACCGAGGACGACGTTGGCCGTCTTGAGGCCGACACCCGGCAGCGCCGTCAGCTCGTCCCGCGTCCGAGGCACCGCGCCGCTGTGGCGCTCGACCAGCGTCCGCGCCATGCCGACGAGCGCGCGCGCCTTGGCGCGGTAGAAGCCCGTCGAGTGGATCTCACGCTCGAGCGTCGCGAGGTCGGCCTGTGCCCAGTCACGGGCCGTCCGGTACTTCGCGAAAAGCGCGGGCGTCACCATATTGACCCGCTCATCGGTGCACTGAGCCGCCAGGATCGTCGCGACGAGGAGCTCGAGCGGGTTCGAGAAGTCGAGAGCGATCGTGGCGTCGGGATACGCCTTCCTGAGCGCGCGGACGATCTTTCGCGCGCGCGCGCGTTTCGCCTGCAGTGACTCCCGCATCGAGCTCTCCCGTCAGGGGCCGGCGGCGATGCGGATGGCGTCCGGCGTGATCTCGACCCGACCGACCTCGAGCCGGACGGGCAGCCGGCTCGCCAGCCCCAGCGAGGGATCATACCCGCGAACCACCCAGTCCACGAGCGAGCCGGGAAGCGGGACGCCACCCACGCGGACTCGCTCGAACGCCACCGCGAAGGGCCGGTCGCGCGACGGCACGAGGCGGACACGCGCGGTCACGTCGGGCCCCGGCTGTGCCGCGGCCAGCACGAGCGCGCCGGGCTCGAACGTCACGGACGCCCGCTTGAAGCCCTTGAGCTGCCGGAGGAACTCGTTGAAGTCCGCGGCCAGGATCGTCGCCCGCTCGAGTCGCACCAGGCCGGCGTCGAGCGGATTGAGCCGGCCGTCCGCGTACGCGCTGAACGGGTTCACGAGCAGGTCGTCGACGCCGAGCTGGAGGTCGCGGACGCGCGCGAGCGCGGCGTTCCGTCGCGTGAGGTCGCCGACCGTGGCGCGTGCCGCGCGCAGCTCGACGCGCGCGATCCGGCCGCGGAGGATCGCGTCGTCGTACGTGAGTCGGATCTGCAGACCTTCGACGTCTCGCGCGACCTCGCCGAGGCGGGCGCGGATCGCGCGCTCGACGGCACGGGCCATCACGGCCGGTCGCATGGTGGGCCCGGTATCCTCCCGACGCGCTCGCACCGTCGCGGTCGAGCCGTCCGGCAGCGGGAACTCGCCGATCACCGGGAAGACGCGGGCCAGATGGGGATCGTGGGCGAGCCGCTCGGCGATGCGCCGTGGGCGCTCGGCCGTCCACGACGGCCCCTGGTTGCCGGACTTCAACACCATGTATTCGATCCCGACAGGCTCCCCCTCCCACGCGCGCCCGACCTTGAGCCTAAGTCCGTCGCGGAGCGCGTAGTAGCGGAAGTTGCTCGCCGAGAAGAAGTTGTCGTTCGGCACGACGCTGACGGTGGCGGGCGCACCGCGGCTGTCGAGGGTGAGGAGGGCGAGGATCTCGCGGTGGCGCCAGTCGCCGCGCACCGGGGGCGTCTCCACCACGAAGGGCACGTCGAGCAGGGGAACCGAGACGTGCGGGACGCCGAACACCGTCGCGCTCACCTGGACCACCCCGGCGACGATCAGCAGCACGCGGCCGCCGTCCCGCAGGCGCGCCGGGAGCGCGCCGAAGCCCAGGCCCGCGAGGACAGCGGCGACTGGCAGGAGAGGCAGCGTGTAGCGAAGATTCTTGTTCTGGAGGAGCTCGAAGAGTGCAAACGCTGGCAGGACCGACGCGAGGAGGAGCCAGTGGCGCCGCCGGGCGGCCACGCCGAGCCCGAGGACGAAGAGGAGGACGGCGACGAGCCCGAGCTGCGTCGGGAACCAGCGCGGGTACAGCATCAGCGCCGCAGCCGTCAGCGGCTCGGGGTGGCCCGACTCCGCCGCCTGTCGGAACGAGCGGCTCGCGATCTCGGGGGCCAACCCGAGAAGCCGCGGGCCATACCAGGGCAGACCGAGCCCGCCGCCGATCAGCGCGGCCAGCGCGAGGTTCGCGAGCGCGCGGCGCGCTCGGATCCGCGCGGCGACCACCACGAGCGGCGCCAGCACGTAGGCCGCGAACGGCGGCTTGGTCAGCATGCCGAGCCCCAGGACCAGGCCGGTCGCAACGGACCAGCCACGATGCTCGAACGTGTCGGTGCGGAGCAGGACGACGAGCATTAGCGCGACCATTGACGCGAGCGGGAGGTCGAGCTGAAAGCGCAGGGACGAGAAGACGACGAAGGGGGCGGTGGCGAACACCAGCGCCGCCACGACGCCCTCCGTCGCTCCGGCGAAGCGGCGCGCCAGCACGTAGACCGCGCCCGTGCCCAGTCCGAGGAAGGCCAGGACGACAGACTGAGCCGCGGCGACGTCGGACGGGGCGAGCCGGTATGCGAGCCCGGCCGCGCAGAGAACGAGCGGCGGATAGAACGACGAGCGCTCGAGGATCGCGGGCAGGTCGCGGCGCGCGAGGTCGCCGGCGCAGCGCACGGCGCGCTCGAGGTGGTTGGCGTGGTCCCACTCGGGCGGACGCCGGTCGAGCGCGAGCCAGACGGCCGTGACCGCGACCACCACCGCGAGGATCGCCCCGACCGGCGCCACCTCGCGCCCCCACCCCGACAAGGCACGCATCATCGCCGCGCGACCACGAGCAGGGAGGCGCCGAACGGGAGCGTCACACGCGGGACGAGGTGACGCTCCAGTGCGAACATCCACTCGAGCCATCGGTTGATCGCGGGCGAGGGGCGGCGGAGATCGTGGCTCGCGTCCCTCCGGAGCCCCTTCCACGCGCGCGTCAGCGCGACGGCCGGGAAGAGGAGCGTATTGAAGTAGCTCGCGTGGACGACGGCGAGTCCCGCGCGCTCCACCACGCGGGAGAGCTCACGTGCGGTGTAGCGACGCCGGTGGCCGAGCGCGACGTCGTGGCCGCTCCAGAGCCAGCGATAGGCCGGCACCGTGATCACGAGCAGGCCGCCCGGCCGCAGGGCGCGGCGGGCCGTGACGAGCGCCGCCACGTCGTCGTCGAGGTGCTCGAGGACGTCGAGGAGGAGCACGGCGTCGGCCCAACCCGGCTCCACGACGAGGTCCCCTGGGAGCCGGCCCGGCCGGACGTCGAGGCCGGCGGCACGCGCCGCCGCCGCAAGATCCGGATGCGTCTCCATGCCGACCGCCATGCCGAACTCGGCGAGCGCGGCCAACACGTTGCCGGTACCGCACCCGAGCTCGAGGAGACGAAGCCGGCCGGGCGGGAGCACGCGCCGCAGCGTCGCGAGCAGCACCGCCAGACGCCCCCGGAACCACCAGTGGCGCCGGTCCTCCTCGACGTGGGTCGCGACGTACGCGGGATCCATGCCGCTCACACGCTCGGCCCCCCGGCGCGGGCCGGTCGCGGGACGCCCGGCGGCGCTCACCGTTTCGCGGTGAGGAACCGGCCGAGGCGGGCGAGCCCCTCGCGGATGCGCTCGAGCGACGCGGCGTACGAGAATCGCAGGTATCCCTCGGCGTTGGCACCGAAGGCCGCGCCCGGCGTCACCGCCACGTGCGCCGCCTCGAGGATCTCGCGCGCGAGGCGCACCGAGTCCGTGCCGAGGTGGCGCGCGTTGGCGAGGACGTAGAACGCGCCCGTCGGCTCACAGGCCACGCCGAGCCCCAGCGCCCGAACGCCTGCGAGCATCGACCGGCGCCGCTCGTCGAAGCGGGCGCGGAAGCGGCGGCGCTCTTCCCCCGCCTCGCGCAGCGCGGCGACGCCTGCCCACTGGACGAACTCGCTCGTCGAGATGAAGAAGTTGCCGGAGAGCGTCTGGAGCGCGCGGATCCGGTCGCGCGGCGCGATCACGTAGCCGAGGCGATAGCCGGTCATCGCGTACGCCTTGGAGAAGCCGTTGAGGACGAACGCGCGGTCCGTGAACTCGAGGATCGTCCGGTCGCGCCCCTCGTAGGAGAGCCCGTGGTAAATCTCGTCGGAGACGATGAACGGCCCCCCGCCGCGGGCGAGCGCCGCGATCGCCGCCAAACGTTCCGCGGACAGGACCGTGCCCGTCGGATTGGCCGGCGAGTTGACGACGATGGCCTTCGTGCGCGCGCCCAGATGTTCCCGGATCGCCTCGGGGTGGTACTGGAAGCCGTCCTCCTCGGTGACCCCGACGTAGACGGGCCTCCCCTCGGCGTAGCGGATGAAGTTCGGGTAGCAGGCGTAGTAGGGATCGCTCAGCACGACCTCGTCGCCCGGGTCGAGGAGGTGGCCGAAGAGGAGGAGCATCGCCGGCGAGGTCCCCGCGGTCACGAGAATCTGGTCCGGCGACACGTTGACGCCGTAGGTCGCCGCGTAGTGCTCGGCGATCGCCTCGCGCAGCGGAAGGATGCCGAGGCTGTGCGTGTAGCGCGCGCGGCCGTCCTTGACCGCCTTCTCGACCGCCTCGCGGATCACCGCGGGCGCCTCGAAGTCCGGCTCGCCGAACTCGAGATGCACGACATCGACGCCCGAGCGCTCGAGCGCCTGCGCCCGCTCCCCCATCTCCACCGCGAGGAACGGCTCGATCTCCTGGATCCGCCGCGCGAAGCTCACCGTCGCCTCCCCGCGTGAAGTCTCGCCATGACGATCTGCCAGAACATCCCCGGGCCGTGTCGGAACACCCCGACCTTGCTCCCCGGCTGGTCGGCCCAGTTCACCGGGATCTCGACGACACGATACCCGGCAGCCTGCGCCGCGAGAAGCAGCTCGACGTCGAAGCCGAAGCCCCGCGTCCGGAGTCCGACGAAGAGGCGCTCCGCCGCGGCGGCGCTGAAGACCTTGAACCCGCACTGCGAGTCGGCCACCGACCGGAGGCCGAGCCGGGCGACGAGCCAGTTGAAGACCCGGCCCGCCGCGACCCGATGCGGCAGCGCGGCGACCGACACGGACGGGTCGACCAGGACGCGGGAGCCGATCACGACGTCTGCGCCGGCCAGGAGCGCGGGCTCGAGCCGCTTGACCTCGGCGATCGGCGTCGCACCGTCCGCGTCGGTGAACAACCGGTAGACACCCCGGGCGGCGAGCATGCCCGCTCGCACCGCCGCGCCCTTTCCCGCGTTCACCGGAAGCCGCAGGAGCCGCACGGACGCGAGCTCACGGACGCGCGCTTCGACGAGCGCGGGCGTGTCGTCGGTCGAACCGTCGTCCACGACGATGACCTCGTACGGCTCACCGCGGCCCTCGAAGAACGAGACGACGTCGTCCAGGTAGGATGGCAGGCGCCGCGCCTCGTTGAACGCCGGGATGACGACCGACCAGTGCGTCGCCGTCACCGGATTGCCGAGCGGTCCGGGGTCCGCCGACGACGGGCCGTCGCGGTCTCGTAGGCGGCGCGGACGACCCCTTCGGCGACGGCCGGCGCGACGTTCTTGTTGAAGACGCTCGGGATGATGTACTCCTCGCTGAGCTCGCTCCGGCTGACGCACGCCGAGAGGGCCCGTGCCGCCGCAACCTTCATCTCGTCATTCACCGCTCGCGCGCGCGAATCGAGCAGGCCGCGGAAGAAGCCGGGGAAGCACAGCACGTTGTTGATCTGGTTCGGATAGTCGGAGCGCCCCGTCGCCATGACGCGAACGTGCCGCTCGGCTTCCTCCGGCCGGATCTCGGGATCGGGGTTCGCCATGGCGAAGACGATCGGGTCTCGGGCCATACGCTTGATGTCCTTGACCGTCAGGATCCCTGGCACCGACAGGCCGATGAAGACGGCCGCGCCCTCGAGCGCGTCGCCGAGCGTGCCCTTGACCTGGCGCGGGTTCGTGGCCGAGGCGACCCAGCGCTTCATGAAGTCCATGCCCTGTTCGCGCCCGCGGTAGATCGTGCCGTGCTCGTCGACGCCGATGATGTCGCGCACGCCGCTCGACTGGAGGATCTTGATCGCGGCCGTGCCTGCAGCGCCCACCCCGGTGACGACGACGCGGATCCGCCGGAGGTCTCGTTTGACGATGCGGAGGGCGTTGAGCAACGCCGCGAGGACGACGACGGCGGTGCCGTGCTGGTCGTCGTGGAAGACGGGAATGTCGAGCTCCTTGCGAAGGCGCTCCTCGACCTCGAAGCAGCGGGGCGCGGCGATGTCCTCGAGGTTGATGCCGCCGAAGGCCGGCGCAACGAGCTTGACGGTCTCGACGATCTTGTCGACATCCTTCGTCGCAAGGCAGATCGGGAACGCGTCCACGCCCCCGAATTCTTTGAACAGCATCGCCTTGCCCTCCATCACCGGCAGGGCCGCCTCGGGCCCGATGTCGCCGAGGCCTAGGACCGCCGTGCCGTCGGTGACGACGGCGACCGTGTTCTGCTTGATCGTCAGCGAGAATGCAAGCTGTCGGTCGTCGCGGATCGCCAGGCAGACGCGGGCGACCCCGGGCGTGTACGCCATCGAGAGGTCGTCACGCGTGCGGATCGGGACCTTGTTGCGTATCTCGATCTTCCCGCCGAGGTGCATCAGGAAGGTCCGGTCGGAGACGTGCCCGATGCGGACGCCCGCGACGTGACGGAGCCGGCTCACGATCTGCTGGGCGTGAACGCTGTCGCGCGCCTTGACGGTGATGTCGCGC
>Ga0137361_10003608_pt1 | contig 10083 bp, 10 predicted proteins | sample Mad1_80_16metaG_FD_104923 | JGI IMG/M metagenome (GOLD analysis project Ga0137361, IMG submission 104923) | Vadose zone soil microbial communities from Angelo Coast Range Reserve, California, USA - Mad1_80_16 metaG | ecosystem: Environmental > Terrestrial > Soil > Vadose zone | place: USA... | reverse complement strand
TACCGCAGTAGCCCTTCATTCATTCCCGACTTTGCCGTGCTTGTCGCCGGAGTGCATGGCGTCGCGTTCCGCCGCGCGAGCTTCATCAATGATGCGCTCGAAGAGGCGGCGGATCGCGGCGTCCGTCAATGGACCCGAATTATTGCGTTCGGCATTCTCCAGCACTTCGTTCTCGCGGTCAGGCTGGTATAGTGGAATTTTCGCCTCCTGCTTCAGCTTGCCGATTTCAAGGGCGCACTGTGACCTCTCGTTCAAAAGTTCCACAAGTTTCTTATCGATTTCATCGATATGGCGCCGCCAATCACTCAAGTTCATGGCGCCACCTCGCGTCGCGAGAGGCCGTGGCGGGCAGCTTCTTTGAGCGACCGCACGCGTCCGGCAAGCGCGCTGGCAGCGCCATCCACAGATTTTGCCTTTTCGATCTCGGAAACGAGTGCCGAACCTACCACCGCCGCGTCGGCAAGACCGCCAAGAACGGATACATGGCCCGGCAGTGAAATCCCAAAGCCGACCGCGATAGGAAGTCGCGTGACGCTGCGCGCTCGGCGCAAAAGTGCCGGGAGATCATCGGGCAAGGCATCCTTCGCGCCCGTGACGCCAGTGCGCGAAATCAAGTAGAGAAAACCGGACGAGCAGCCGGCGATTTTCGCAAGTCGCTCATCCGTGGAAGTCGGCGCGCCAAGAAAAATCGTGTCGAGACGATGAGCGGCAAGGATGCGGCGATAGTTTTCGGATTCTTCGGGCGTGAGGTCCGTGGCAAGAACACCATCGGCTCCGGCGGATGCAGCAGCAGACGCAAATTTTTCGAGTCCCATCTGCAAAATGGGATTGTAGTAGCTAAAAAGGACCAGCGGCACTTGCGACGATTGCCGAATTCCGCGAACGAGCTCAAGAACACCGGCGAGTGTCGTGCCCGCTTTCAAAGCGCGTTCGGAAGCCCTCTGGATCGTCGGCCCGTCGGCGAGCGGATCGCTGAAAGGGACGCCGAGTTCGATCACGTCGGCGCCCGCTTCGCTGAGAGCGAGAACAAACTTGAGCGTGGCGTCGAGCGTAGGGTCGCCTGCTGTGATGTACGCCACGATCCCAAGTTCCCCCGATGCGCGCAACTCGGCAAATCGTTTGGAGATGCGGGTCGAATTGGGCGAGACGGAAGACATTGGATTTTGGGAAAGGTTAAAGATTAGAGCAGGCGGGAGTAAGTGTCCATGTCCTTATCGCCGCGGCCGGAGAGGTTGAGGATGACGAGGTCTTCTTTCCTGAATTGCGGGAGGCGCTCAATAAGGCCTGCAATGGCATGGGCGGATTCCAGCGCGGGAATAATACCTTCCGTGCGCGAGAGCAGGCGCGCGGCATCCAACGCGGCTTGATCAGAGACCGCTGAATATTCCGCGCGGTGCTGGTCAGCAAGCCAGGCGTGCTCGGGACCGATAGCGGGATAGTCGAGGCCGGCGGAAATCGAATGCGTCGTCGCAATCTGTCCGTCTTCGTTCTGCAAAACGTAAGTGTAAGTCCCTTGCAACACGCCGGGCCTTGCGCCGGTGAAACCCTGATGTGCAGCGAGGCGAGCAGCGTGTTCGCCAAGTTCACCGCCGCGTCCCCCGGCTTCGATACCGATCATTTTCACGCTGGCGTCGCGGAGAAATTGATGAAAGAGGCCAATCGAGTTCGAGCCGCCGCCAACGCAGGCGAAGAGATGCGTGGGCAGGCGTTTCTCTTTGGCGAGGATTTGCTCACGCGCTTCGCGGCCAATCACCGCTTGAAAATCGCGCACCATCGTCGGATAAGGGTGCGCGCCCAAAACAGATCCGAGCAGGTAGTGCGTGCTTCGCACATTGGTGACCCAATCGCGCATTGCTTCGTTGATGGCATCTTTCAGCGTGCGGCTGCCGGACTCCACGCCGACGACTTGTGTCCCGAGCATGCGCATGCGCGCAACGTTGAGCGCTTGCCGCAACATGTCTTCCGTGCCCATGTACACGACGCATTCGAGCCCGAGATGCGCGGCGACGGTGGCGGAAGCGACTCCGTGCTGACCCGCGCCCGTTTCCGCGATGATGCGCGGTTTGCCCATTTTTACCGCGAGCAGGCCCTGCCCAATGGCGTTGTTGATTTTGTGCGCGCCGGTGTGCAGTAAATCTTCGCGCTTCAAATAAATGCGCGGGCCGCCTAGTTTTTCCGAGAGTCGCCCGGCAAACTGCAGCGGCGTGGGGCGGCCTGCAAAATTCTTGAGCAAATCGTTGAATCGCGATTGGAACGACGTATCCGACTTCGCAGCCTCGTAGGCGCGCTCGAGTTCGAACAGCGGCACCATCAGCGTTTCGGGAACGTAGCGCCCGCCGTACGGGCCGAAGCGCCCCGGCGCCGTCGTTGGTGATTGCAGAATGGAACTCATGGATTTCCGCGAATCTTCCGCTCCAAAATTCTATTTCCGTTCGCCGCGGCGCACTTCCTGAATGAACTCGCGCATGCGGCCGTGATCTTTTTTGCCCGGCCTGGATTCCACGCCGCTGGCAACATCCACCGCGTACGGCCGCACAATGCGCACTGCCGCAGCTACGTTCTCGACCTTCAGCCCGCCTGCCAAAATGATACGGTGGCCGGCTGCGGCGCGCCGGGCCACATCCCAATCCGTGGTGCGCCCAGTACCACCATATTGGCCTGTGTGCGCCGCGTCAAACAGAAATGCGAACGCCTCCGGGTATTCGTCGAGCGTCCTCAAATGAAAATCGGGCTCGACGCGAAAGGCTTTCCAAACTGGGACGGTGCGACAAACTTCCGCAACCGTCTCAGGCGTTTCGTCGCCATGAAGCTGCGCCGCGTTGAGCTTCAGCAATTTACACAGCGCCGTAACGTCCGCCGCTGAGGCATTGACGAAAATTCCTACGGCTTCGACTTTTCTCGGAAGCTGCGGGCGGATTTTTGCAGCCTCGATTTCAGCGATGTAGCGCGGGCTCTTCTCGTAGAAATTGAAGCCCAGCAGATTCGCGCCCGCTTCGATGGCGGCGAGAGCGTCGGACGCATTCGTAATCCCGCAAATCTTGACGCGGATCATGGCTGTCTACGCAGCGCCCGCAGGCGGCGCAAGAAGAGCAGCCAGGGCAGCGCCGGGGTCGGGCGAGAGCATAAGGCGAGTGCCCACGAGGAAGGCGTCAAATCCCGCGGAGCGAAGTTTTGACAGCTCGCCGTGCGTGCGAATACCGGATTCACTGACCGCGATGCACTCTTCGGGGATGCGTCCGGCCAATGCGAACGAAGTCTCCACATTGACGGTCATCGTCTTCAGGTCGCGATTGTTCACGCCGATAATGCGCGCGCCGGCCGCGAGGGCGCGGTCGAGTTCTTCGGCGGTGTGAACTTCGACGAGCGGCTCCATGCCAATCTCGCGGCCGAGAGCGATGAGGTCGCGAAGAAGCGCATCTTCCAGCGCAACCACCATCAGAAGAAAACTGTCGGCGTCATTGGCGCGAGTCTCCCACACTTGCCAGGGATCAAAGATAAAATCCTTGCGGAGGACTGGAACCTGAATGGACTTGCGGGCATCGCGCAGATTTTTCAACGAGCCACGAAAGAATTCGCCTTCGGTAAGAACGGAGAGAGCGCAGGCTCCCGCCGTTTGCAATGACTGCGCCAGCTCCACCGGTTCGAATGGTTCGCGAATCACCCCGCGCGAAGGCGAAGCCGGCTTCAGCTCCGCGAGAACGTTCAAGCCGTCGCGGCACAGCGCTGCGGGGAAATCGCGAAGCGGCGTGGCCGCTTTGACGCCATATTTGAGTGCCGTCTCCGGCAAGACGCGCTTGCGGCGATCCACCTCGGCGCGCCGCGCTTCCAGAATGCGGTCCAGCACGGTTCCGGTGTTGGCTCGAGCAGACATTGCGATAACTTTGTATGCTAGGAGGGTGCGGAGACAGAGTCAAATCCGGTGATTTGTGGCCCGTGACAGGTGGACGGAAAACGCCGTCGCGATGATGAACTTCGAGTAGGGAGAAGCAATGGGATACGCGGAAGTGTATGGAGGTTTGCTGAAAGAAATCGCTGAGGAGGCGGATGCGATTGCGACGCGCTATTTCCGCGGAGACGAATTGCGCGTCGACCGGAAGGGCGACGGAACCGCGGTGACGCAGGCGGACCGCGCCGTAGAAGAAATGGCGCGTGCTAAAGTGGCGGCAAGCGGATTGCCGCTGGACGTCCTTGGCGAAGAAATGGGCGGCGGCGATACAAAATCGGCGAGCGCTTCCGGGCGGGCGCGGATGATTATCGACCCGATCGATGGCACGGAAGAGTTTTCACGCGGCATCCCCACCTTCGGCACGCTGATGGGAATTGAGTCGAATGGCGAAATCGTTGCCGCGATGGTGAGCGCGCCCGGCCTGCATTCGCGTTGGTGGGCGTATCGTGGCGAGGGCTCGTACCGTGATGGAAAACGGCTCCACGTATCGAACGTGAACAGCCTGGGCAAGGCGATGGTTTTTACTACTGGCACCGGTCCAAGTAAGAACGCGCACGACCAAGCGAAAATTCGCGCTTTGCTGGATGCGGCGCGTAACAGCCGCTCGTTCGGCGGATTCTGGCAGCACATGCTGGTTGCGGAAGGAGCGATTGAAGTGGCGCTCGATTGGACTTCGAAACCGTGGGACCTCGCGCCGCTGGGAATCATGGTCGAGGAAGCCGGGGGCCGCTCGACAAACGTGCGCGGCGAGCGAACGATTTATACAGGGCAACTCATCAGCACCAACGGAAAAATTCACGACGAAGTACTGGCGATTTTGCAGCGAAGCAAGTGATGTTGCGCATCAAAAGAGTCTACGACAAACCGGCAAAGGAAGACGGCGGACGCGTGCTGGTGGACCGCTTGTGGCCGCGCGGCATGAAAAAAGAAGCGGCGAAGATTAATTTGTGGATGAAGGAAGTCGCTCCTAGCGACGCGCTGCGCAAGGCTTTTTGTCACGACGTGGAAAAATGGCCGGAGTTTCAAAAGAAATACCGCGCTGAGCTAAAGGACAAAAAAGAACTTCTGGCGGAATTGAAGAAAATCGAAAAGGAGCGCGGTACTTTGACGCTGCTTTTTGGCGCGAAAGACGAAGAACACAACCAAGCCGTAGTTTTGGCGGAAGTTCTGAAGGAAAAGAAAGAATATTTCCGCGCGCCAATCGGCGAATTCCGGGAAAACTAGTGGACGAAATGCCTCTCCAATTTGGCCGTTTCCAATTCTGAATTATTCCTGCATTTTTCCCTTGGAGGTTTCCGATGAACGTGCGACAGCAAGCCGAAAAAGCCGAACAGTTCCGAAAGCTTCATCACGGGCCGCGAATGCTGGTGCTCTCGAATGCGTGGGACGCGGTAAGTGCGAGGATTCTGGAAGAATGTGGCCATCCCGCAATCGCAACAAGCAGCGCGGCAGTCGCTTTTTCCCGAGGCTATCCGGACGGTGAACGGATCCCGCGGGACGAGATGCTGGATGTGGTGGCGCGGATTGCCCGTGCCGTGCGAGTGCCAGTAACAGCCGATCTGGAAGCGGGCTACGGCACTACTGTGAAGGACATGGTGGAAACCGTCAAAGCGGCCATCGATGCCGGCGCCATCGGAATGAACCTCGAAGACGTAACCGGAGATGACGAGAGCTCCCAGGTCGACACGGCCCTCCAAGTAGAAAAAATTCGCGCCATCCGCAAGACGACGCAATCAATCGGTGTTCCTTTCGTGTTGAATGCGCGGACGGACATCTACTTGCTGCCGATCGGTCCAGAGGCCACGCGGTTCGAGCGTACCGTGGAACGGTTGCGGGCATACCGCGACGCCGGAGCCGATTGCCTGTTTGCGCCTGGACTATACGACCGCGAAACGATCGCTAAGCTTGTGAGCGCAGTGGAGGCCCCCATAAATATTCTGGTGAACCCGGCAGGCCCTCCGATGGCAGAATTGGAAAAAATTGGCGTGGCTCGGGTAAGTGCGGGTTCGGGGATCATGCGCGCCGCAATGGGCCTGGTGCGAAGAATTGGAAAAGAGATGCTGGAATCACGGTCTTGCGAGACGATGTTCACTGGAACAATCCCCCACGCTGAGCTGAATCGCATGATGAAGCGTGACGCAATTGAGGCCAATGCCTGAAACGCCGGCTCAGCTTTGCGCCTTGAACGAAGAGATTATCGCTTGCCGCAAGTGTCCGCGGCTGGTGCGCTACCGCGAAAAAGTGGCGCGGGAAAAGCGGCGAGCCTATCGCGAGTGGACGTACTGGGGAAAACCGGTCCCGGGATTTGGAGACGCGCACGCGGAACTGCTGATACTTGGACTTGCGCCCGCGGCGCACGGCGCGAATCGCACGGGAAGAATGTTCACGGGCGACCGCTCGGGCGATTTTCTGTATACGGCACTGCACAAAGCTGGCTTTGCGAATCAGCCCGTTTCAACAAATCGTGAGGACGGGCTGCGCTTGGAAAATGTGTACATCAGCGCGACGTGCCGCTGCGCGCCGCCGGACAACAAACCGCTTCCCGAAGAAATCTTGAATTGCCGCGGCTACTTTGAGCGTGAACTGGAAATCTTGAATCCCAAGGCGGTTCTGGCGCTGGGGAAGATCGCCTGGGATGCCTACCTTGAAATTCTGAAACAACGCGGCGTGATTGCTTCGCGTGCGCTGTACAAGTTCGCGCACGGTGCGGAAGCCGAAGTCCCCGCCGGCTTTTTGCGGCTGTTCGGCGTGTACCACCCGAGCCAGCAGAATACGCAGACCGGCCGGGTTACTCCAACAATGTACGCCGCTGTTTTGCGTCGCATTCGGCGGTTCTTGGAAACCTAGCTCCGTTCCTCGCCAAATCCGGGCTCCCCCCGTGTCGGGAAACCCCTCCAGGGCGATGGCGGGAATCGCCGACAGGACTCCCGCAATCGGTAATGCCTGTCAGACGGCGACTCCAAGTGTCCCTTTTTCAGTCCTTTGCGGTATGCCCCAATGTCGTGCAATGGCTCCCCAGGTGCATTCCTTGTTTGCCCAGCAGTTCGCGGGAGGAGACCATGGAACGAAAGAAACTCAGCAGGGTATCTGTAGGCGTCGCTATTTTGGCAGCCACGCTTGGTTTGGCAGCAACGTGCAGAGCGCAGGAGCAAGCACAGGAAACGCCACGAGAAACGGCAACACAAGCGCCCGATCAGCAACGTCAGAAGGCGGATGGGGAACGGCATGGACTGCCGATTGAAACGTACGGGGTTGCGCCGGGGACGAAGTTTCTGGTGCGTCTTGAAGATGAACTGGGCACCAAGGGCACACAGGAAAACGCAAAGTTCAAGGTGAAGACGCTCGAGCCGCTGGAGGCGGGCAGCGGGATTTATCTGCCGTCCGGAGCGGAGATTCGCGGACACATCAGCCACGTGGAGCCGGCGGGAGTGGCAGGACGCGCGAAGATTTGGCTGACCTTCGACGAGATTCGCACCAGATTTGGCAGCCTGCCGATCGTGGCGGAAGTCGTGAGCGTTCCGGGCGACCACAGCGTAAAACCCGGCACGGCAAAAGAAGGACTGCTCGAAGGGCGGTCCAGCAACCAGCATGACGCCGCCGAAGCGGCCGCGGCGGGAGCGGCAATCGGCGCCGTGAAAGGCGTGAAGGACAAAGACAAGAAAGAAGCCGCCGAGGGCGCTGCACTCGGCGCGCTAACGGCGTACCTGATGGAATCAGGACGCGGCCATGAGTTGAACCTGCCGAAGGGCGCCAAGCTGGAATTGGAGCTGCAGCGCGCTCTCTACCTCGTAAAGGAATGAGACGGAAGCCGACCGACCATGGAGGGTCGTTAGCTTTTCGTCCAACTTGCCCGGCAAATCGTCAGTGGAAGCGATCGGGATCGAACTGGAAGTCCACCAAGCCGTCGCGATAATCGATCTTTACATCAAGAAGGTGCAACATCGCGAATCCGAGGATGCCAGCGATTTCGGTTCCGGCGCCATCGCTAATCAGGGACGTGTCGAAGGATACCAAGCCCTTCCGATCGTGTTTGAAATGGGAAAATTGAAGATTTACGGCGTCTGCCCGGTAGACCTTGTTGACGACCCCATTGATGCCCTTCACCGTGGTATCGGAATCGCCAGACACCCCTGTGCTCTCTCGCGCGAACTTGGGTGAAATCATATCGTCAAAGGCTCCCGAATCGATCAAGAACAACACGGGGTCCGAATCGTTCACGCGTGTGGGAATCAAAAGGTCATGTCCAAAGCGAAGGATTGGCGTGTACGATTTCATTGCGGGTGCGATGTACTGGTCGTAAAACCGTGGCACGGCTGCCGCGTCAGAATCAGTGGCTGGCTCTTTGGCTGACTCTCCCGGGCGTGGCGGCAGCTGGCTTAATTTTAGTTTGTTATCTGGAAAGTCTATGTCCACGAGATAGTGGTCAAAAATATCGGCTCCGATCAGTCCTTCTTCGCCGGTTCGGAATTTTTTGTCGCTCACCTCTACATAGCATCCCTGAAACTCGAGGTCCCCGATACGCACGGAATCGGCGAATCCCACGTAGCCACTCGCGCTGCCTTTGTCGCCGATGCCGCGTATATCTGTTTGGACGACTCGCTTGATTCCGGCCTTTTCCGCAATTTTGCCATTGACCAAAATTCCGCTTGCGCCGGTGTCCAGCAGCAACACCGCGGAAGTCCCATTCAATTTGGCGATGAGTCCGGCGCCGCGGAAATGCCGCGCGCTAGACCAGAGTGTTGCGAGATTTATTGACGTTGAGCTGATCTTGGTCCGCAAACGGCACGAAGGGTTGGGTTGATTCTCGCTGTCCTGAAGCACAGTGAGCTCATGCTCGAGATCTGCATGCACTTCAGCATCATCATTCGTTTCGCCGGCCAAGTACGTCTGCAAGGCCTTGATAGACTCCGCGAAACTGAGCGTTCCCATCCAGGCTTTCCGGATGTCGGGATCCGCAGGATCCAGCTCGTAGGCTCGGTCGATCATTTGCTTTGCGCTCTTGTGGAAAGAGAAGGCCGCGTAGAGCCGCGCCATGCCCAGATAGGCGCGCGCATCCCGCGTTCCTCGCTTGATCTCCTTGAGAAACTCCTTTTCTGCTTCGTCCATTTTCGCTTGCCGGAAATACACTTCACCCATCGCGACGTGGACAGCCGACAGAGGAGGAGCCAACTCGATAGCTTTGGCGGCAGCGGTGGAGGCATCGGAAAGGCGTTTTTGCTTGAGATAGACGCGAACCAGGCCGACGTAGGCAAGCGCAGATTGTGGATCTTGCTCGATGAGGGTCTTGTAGTCGTTCTCGGCGTCACTGAGTTTCCCAGTGCGATAAAGTTGCAGGGCCTTCGCGAATGCAGATGCTCGGGGAGTAGCGGGTGCGGTTGCAGGAACCACGGGAGCAGCGGCGAGCGGGGCAGAAGAAGGCGAGGATGTAGCTGGCACTTGTGCGCAAATTGGAAGAAATGGGATGACGAAAGAGAGCAGAAAAGCTGACAACGGGAGAACGGCGCGTCTGGACATATGAGTCTCCGAAACCATGGGTTTCAGGACGAGTGCCGCTACTATAACAAAAAACTCCGCAGCCTTCTCCGGCCTTGATGCTCGATCGATCCTTTCAGGGACTTGGCTCAAGTTCCGGTGAATGCTCTTATCGGACCAATGGCAATGTTCCAGTGTTCCTCGAAATTCACGACGCTGAGACTGCGCCGGCGCGCGCCAGTTGGGTATTGGAGAGAACTTGGCAAGGGGCGGCCAGATTGCTAGAGTCGAAGTGTCCAGCTCAGTAGTGTTTACGCCAATCATCAAGAACATGCCGAAGAGAGGCTGAGACCCATGGGGGAAGAAACACGGGCGGCGGTGCGAGCCATCGAAATGGTGGAGCGGAAAGACCGCGTGCTGATTGTCGAAGACGAAGACAATGCGCGCAAGGGCTACGAACAGCTTTTGCAGCGCTGGGGCTGCGACGTTGTGGGCGTGGGAACGGCGGAAGAGGCGCTGGCAAAATTTGCGAGCTACCAGCCGGACACGCTGATCGCGGACGTGGAATTGCCGGGTATGAACGGGCTGGACCTGCTGAAGCAGCTCGGGCAGGAACTCTACGATGTGCCGGCCATCATCATTACCGGCAAGGGGAGCGAAGAACG
>Ga0137361_10003597_pt1 | contig 10101 bp, 5 predicted proteins | sample Mad1_80_16metaG_FD_104923 | JGI IMG/M metagenome (GOLD analysis project Ga0137361, IMG submission 104923) | Vadose zone soil microbial communities from Angelo Coast Range Reserve, California, USA - Mad1_80_16 metaG | ecosystem: Environmental > Terrestrial > Soil > Vadose zone | place: USA... | reverse complement strand
TGGTCGCCTCGATCTTGAGCCAGCAAAGGCGCTGGCCGGACGCGGAGGCCGAGCTGCGGAAGGCACTCGCCCTCGATCCCCGGAGCCCTCCCGCGCTGGTTCTCCTCGCGGAGGCGCTCGCCCAGTCGGGCAAGCCGGCGGACGCCGCCCGCGAAGCTCGCCGCGCGCTCGCCGGCCATCCCGACGACGCGGGGGCGCGGCTGGCCCTGGCGAGAGCCACCCTCGAGCAGAAGCAATACGACGACGCGGCCGCCGAGATCACGCGCGCCGCCTCGATCGAAGGGGAGAGCGCCCGCGTCCTGTTGACCCGGGGGCGGCTGGCCGCGGCGCGGGGGAGCGTCGACCAGGCGATCGACGTCCTCGGCCGCGCCGCCCAGGCCGACCCGGGTCGAGCCGAGGTGTTCGCCCTGCTGGCGACGCAGTACCTCGAGAGCGGCCGCCTCTCCGAAGCCGCGGTGAGCTTCGAGAAGGCGACCATCGTCGATCCGACGGACGCCGCGAGCTGGGTGGGGTTGGGAAGGATCTACCTGGGCGCCAAGCGAGCGCCCGCCGCCGTCGCCTACCTCGAGAAAGCCGTGAAAGCCGCTCCGGACAATGCCGAGGCCCGTTACCAGCTGGCTCTGGCCCTGCAGCAGGCCGGGAGGGTCGCGGAAGCGGAAGAGGCGGCGCGCCAGGCCAAGGCGCTCGGCCATCCGGCCGCGGATTCCCTCATTCGACGGTGAAGCGGAGGCTGCGCGTGGCCGTCGCGCGAGTCGCGCGGTCGCTCACCACCAGGCGCAGCTCGTAGTCGCCGGGGGCGAATGCATCCAGCCGCAGGCGCCCGCTGACCACCGGCAGCCCGGTCGGACCCTGGTCGGGCACCGGGCCGGGTGCGGACCGGGTCAGGATCGTGCTTCCGGAGAGGATCTGCCTCTCCACGACCACCTCCACCGGTGTCGCTCCTCCCGGCTTGGCCCGGTCGTAGACGAGGAGCAGGTAGTCGAGGTGAGCGCCACGGGGGAAGCGGCGCGACACCTCCGGCCGCCGGAGCTGGTCGAAAGAGACGGCTCCCCGAGCGGCGGGGGGCGCGGCCGCCGCATCGTCGCCCTCGGACAGGAGGAGGACGCTGCTCAGGGCGAGGCCCGGGCGCGCGCGATCGGGGACCTCCACCCACTGTGCGGCGCTGCCCAGGAGACCGCTCCCGTCCGCCCGCACCGCGACCCGCGCCTGGAGAAGGCCGGGGCGCACCGCGAGGGTCTTGCGGTAGGTCAGGCCGTTGCGGAGCGCGCGCTCCTTCGCCTCCGGGGTCAGGCTGAGCTCCACGCGATCGCTGAACTGGGCCACCGCCTTGCCTTCCTCGTCGACCACGACGCCCACCAGGTCGAAGGCCGCCGCCTCGTGGCCCTCTGCCGCCGGCATGAAGCGCAGCCGGGAAGCGTCGAGGCACGCGGTGGCCACGACGACGTCGCCCGCGTTCGTGCCCACGAAGTCCGCGGCCAGGTCGACGGGCACCGCGCGCAGGGGGTAGGAGGAGTCCAGAGCGGTCCGCAGGAGCCGGCTCGCCTCCTCCTCCGTGCCCGCAGCCGGCTTGCTCCCGGCGGCGGAGACGGAGCCGCCGGCAAAATAGCCGCTCGCGGTGCGCACCCGCACCCCCGAGCGGCCGCGGACGCGGACCTCGATCTTGTGGAAACGGCCGTCGCGCGGGGAGCTCTGCGGCTCGAAGCCCAGACGATAGTAGGTGGCGCTGTCCTCGAGGACGCGCTTCAGCGACCCTTCGAGGTCGTTGCGGTCGAAGAAGGGAAGCCCGCCCGTGTCGAGGGCCAGGGCGTTCAGCCCGTCCCGCGCCGCCTCAACCCCCCGCATCTCGATGCGCTCGCGCACGCCGGGGTTCGAGGTGATGTCGTAGCTCCCCCCGACCCGGGCGTCGCCGATGGCAGGGGTCGCGATGAGGCCGCGGGCGTCGATCGTGTAGAGGACGACCCCCGACCGCGCGGCCGCGTCCGCGATGACCTCCAGGTCGCGCCGCGCCGACTGCCGCTCCGGCCCCAGGAAGAACCCGCTGGAGAAGAGGGCCACCACCTTGCGTCCGCGGAGGGGAAGGAGGCCGCGCACGAGCCGCTCCAGGGACGAGAGGGTCAGGCGGGTGACGCGATCGGTCGTGGCTACGATCTCGCGGGCCAGCGCGCGGGCGCGGCCTTCGGCGAGGGTCTGTGCCTGCCTGCGCTGCGTGGACTCCGGGCGCCCGGGGAGTGCCGCGACAATGATCTCGTTCGCGGCCAGGTCGAGGGCCTCCTGGTCGCCCGACTCGATCAGCTCCGCATGGTAGTCCGTGATGTGCGGAACGTCGACGGGGGCGCGGAAGGACCGATTCTCGACCCGGAGGCGGGCCACCGCCCGCCGGAGCACGTCGCGATCGGTCGTGAACTGCTGGAGAATGCCCAGGCTCCCGCTGGCGGCCACCACCATGGCCTGGTCGCCGGCGGCGAGCTGGCCGTCGATGAAGCGCAGGAGGGCCGCCCTCACCGACGAGAGATCCTCCGGCTCCAGGTGATAGTCGTCGACCACGAGGACGAGGTGGCGAGGGCGGGGTCCGGCATCGGGGAAGGCGGCGGGACCGGGAACCGGCCCTCCCGCCGAAGGGCGGCCGAGGGGGCGGGCCAGGAAGCCGGGGGCAAAGTGGGTGATCGCCTGGAGGCGGCCCTCCTCGAGAACTTCGAAGTCTTCCGGCCCGAGGTCGGTGAGCGGATGATCCTTCCCGTCCGTCACGATCACGTCCAGCTCCACCAGCTCCGCCGCGACACCTATCTCGGTAAAATCACGGTCCGCTTTCTGCGCGCGCGGCGGGGGGGCGGGGGGCGCCTGGGTCCCGCCCGCGAGCAGAGCGGAGAGGAGGGCAGGAGCCAGCACTGGACCGAAGGAGGGTCGAGCCGTCAGTTGGAAGGGGCCGCCTTGCGGGCCTTCTTGAGGTCGTCCTTGAGGCGAGGGTGGACGGAGTAGCCCGCCTTCTCGGCGAGCTTCAGCTCCTTCTCCGCGTCGTCCAGCCGGCTCGTCATGAGATACAGGGCGGCCAGGTTGTTGTGGGCTTCCCCCAGCTTGGGATTGGCGTCCTCGGCCGCTTTCCACTCCTTCTCGGCCTCGGCCAGCTTGCCCTGGCGGAAGTAGGCGGAGCCGAGGGAAACCGAGACCTCGGCGGGGATGCTCGTCGCGTCGGAGGCGCCCTTCCGCCGGTTGCGCTGCAGCCCGTCGATCTGCTGCTGGACCTGTATGGGCACCGAGGGGTTCGCGTTCTTGATCTGCCCAGACTGCAGCAGCCCCAGGTAGTTCTGGAGCTGGTCGATCTCCTCGTCTCGGCGGCGCTCCATCTCCTCGCGGTTCGTGAATTGGAGACCCGCCACCTTCTCGTAGGCATCACGGCAGCCGAGGAAATCCTTTTCGGCCTGGGCGTAGTCCTTCAGGGACATGTGGGCCTGGCCCAGGCGAAAGTGGGCGAGGGCCAGCAACGGGTCCAACTGGATGGCGGCCTTGAACTCCTGGACGGCCTGCTCCAGGCGTTCCGAGGACATGTTCTCCTGGCCCTTCCGGTAGTGGTCCAGGGCCTGGCGGCGGCGCTGGTCGTCCTCGTGCCCGCCCTTCTGGGCCGAGCCGGGGCTGGCGGCGAGCGCGAGCAGGGCGACGGCAATGCTGAATCGCATGACGTAAAAAGCGGCAGGGGGGAGAAGCCTCCCCCCTGCCTCCCCCCTGCCTCCTCCGTGACCGGCTTCGAGTCTACCTAGAAGTCGACCTTCACGCCAAACCGCATGCTGAACGGCGGATAGAACGCACCGCTCCTTGCTCCGTTTATGCCCTGCGGGCCGAAGCCGGGCGCGAATCCCACCTGAGTGAAGTCAGGGTTGAGCTGACCGGCGGTGCTCTCCAGGAACTGGTCGGTCCGCCGGATGACCTGCTGGTTGAACACGTTGAAGAAGTCGGCGCTGACCACGAGCTTCGACTTGCCGGAGAACTTGAACGGGTAGTCCAGGTGGAAGTCGACCCGGGTGTTGGTATCGCTGCGACCCAGCACGCCGCGCCCGCCCAGGGGGATTTCGCCCGCGTTGAGGTAGACGGGGTGGGCGTAGAACTGGCTGATGGGCACGCCCGTCTCGATGTGGATGCCGGCCCCGACGTTGAGCGACTGGCCGCCCTTGAAGGCGTAGCTGCCGTAGAGGTTCCCGATGTGGTGCCGGTCCGTATTGAGCGGTCCGACCGCGAACTGGTCGCCGAGCATGCCGAGCTCCCCGGCGGTAAAGTCGAACAGCGAGCTGATGGCAGGGTCGGTCTGGCCGTTGTCGTTCCGGAAATGGCCCTCGAAGTTGCCCTCCACCTTGGCGATCCGCCAGTTGGCCAGGAGCTGCCAGCCATGCGAGAAGCGCTTGTTCAGCTCGATCTCGATGGCATGGTATTTGTGCTGGACGTCGGGGAAGCCGTCGGCTATTCCATCCGCGCCACCGCTGCCGGCGGGCTTGCCGTTGGCGCCGTTGGCCGCGAAGCACGCGCCCTTTGGCGAAGGCCGGCCACCGGGAAGAGTCGGGAACCCGGCGTCGAGGCTGGGATCGCACTGCGCGGGCAGGGCCTGCCCGGGGCCGTAGGTGTACTCGGGGATGTTGACCGCCGCGTCGATCTTGGAGCTGACGTTGCCGATGAAGTAGGTCGTGGCGAAGAACGAGTACCCCTCCGGCGGCACCACCGCCGCGTCCTCCACGATCCGCTTCAGCTGCCGGTTGAGGTAGCGCACGGTGAACACGAGATTGCCGGGGAGCTGCTGCTCCCAGCCGAACAGGTGCTCCTGGGCGTAGCCCAGCTTGGTGCCGGGAAGGATCGGGTTGCTGGGATCCTGGGCGGCAAAGCCCGGCGAGCCTCCCGCTCCTCCCGGCAGGCTGCCGCCGTTGATCAGGTGCGCGGAGTCCACGATCGGGTTCACGGTGCCGAACTGGTTGATGACCGCGATGCGGCGCCCCTGGCCGTCGATCGTGAATTCCGGAGCGAAGCGGCCGCCCGTGAAGTCCTTCTCGGACGACAGCGAGCGCTCGGCCATGTCGAGGGGGATGTACTCGTGGAAGCGGCCGAAGTTGTAATACAGCTTGGTCTTGCCCTCGCCCTTGGGGTCGAAGGTGAGGCCGAGGCGCGGCGACCACTGCCCGGTGAAGCTGTAGGCCACGCGACCCTTGGAGCCGGGGTTGCCCTGGATCCGCTCCTGCTCGCCGCGGAGGCCGAGCAGCAAGGTGAGGCGTTTGCCCATGCGCCAGGTGTCCTGCGCGTAATAGGCGTGGTAGGTGTTGAACGTGTCGAAGGAGGGCTGGCCGAACTCGCCGCGGTCCTGACGCAGGTAGACCGGAACCAGGACGCCGTTGCGGTTCACGAGCGGGCACAGCGTGCAGGAGGCGCCCGCGGGACGCAGCGACCAGGCGGCGTTCAGGGACTGGCCCACCGCAGACCCGATGGTGGGAACCCACGAGCCGTTCGCGTTGGTACCGGGGACGGTGAAATGAGGTCCGCTGCGATCACGGGTCCCCGAGTAGCTTCCGTGCTGATACTGGTAGCCCAGGCTGAAGCTGTGGTTGCCGGCGAGCGAGAACTGTTTCGTGGTGTCGATGGTCCCCCGGTAGGTCGTCCCTTCCGTGGGCTCCACGAAGCCCAGGCCGATCGCGGTGAAGTTGCCGCGGGTGGGCTGGGTGCGGTCGACGATCTGGTTGTAGTTGTCGAAGCCCGTCTCGTCGAAGTGGTTCTTGCCCGCGCTGCCCGTGATGTTCAGCGACCAGCTGTTGGTGAGGGCGCCGTTGTAGCGGGCCGCGATGTTGCGGGTGCCGTACTCGAGCTTGCTGTTCGCGGTGGTGTTGTCGATCGAGAGGGTGTTGAAGGCGCTGGCGTTCGTGTGCGAGGGGTCGCCGAAGACAGAAAAGTTGAGCTGGTGGTTGGCGGCGAGGTTCCAGTCGAGCTTGGCCGCGTAGTTGTAGGTCGTGAACTTCCGGTCGAACTCACCCTGCGCCGCCAGGCCCGAGTTCCGCGCCCCCGCCACCTTCTGGGTCTGGGTGCTGGGGTTGAAGTTGCCGTAGAAGAACAGCTTGTCCTTGACGAGCGGCCCCCCGAGGTCGACCCCCACGTCGAAGTTCTGCTCGTGGCGGAGCTCCCCGACCTTGTTGACTCTCGTGTCGTCGGGCTGCTTGCGCGTCGCCTCGAGGCCGGCGGGCTGCATGTAGCCGTACACCGAGCCCCGGAACTCGCGACCGCCCGACTTGGTGATGATGTTCACGATCCCGCCCTGGGACTGGCCGTACTGCGGCTCGAAGCCGCCCGTCTTCACCTGCACCTCCTGGATGTAGGAGCTGTTGATGCCCACGCCCAGCGTCCCGTAGACCCGGGAGAAGACCCCGAGGCCGCCGAAGGAGGAGTCGGTGATGTTCACGCCGTCGGCCACGTAGAGGTTGTCGAGGGCGGACCCGCCGGAGATGGACGGGTTGGCCTTTCCACCTGCCTGGCTCTCCGTGACGCCCGGGGCCAGGTAGAACAGGTTGTCGACCCGGCGCTGCACGGGCAGGTTCTCGAAGACCTGGGAGTTGATGTTGGCGCCGACCGCGGTGTTGCCGGTGTCGATGTCCACCGCTCCGCCCACGACCTCGATCGTCTCCGACATGTCACCGGTGGTGAGGGTGAGCTTGACCGACGAGGCCTTGCCGACGTAGACCGTCACGTCGCTCACCGACGCGGTCTTGAACCCGGTCAAGGACGCCTTGACCGTGTACTTGCCGGGGACGAGGTTGGCCACGTCGTAGCTGCCTCGGGAGTCGGTGACCACGACGCGCTCGCCGATGGGACCGGTGATGGTGACGGTGGCCCCCGGCACGACCGCTCCGGTGGAGTCCACGACCGTTCCACTGACCGCGCCCTTCGTGGAAATGTCCTGGGCCGCCGCGGGCAAGCCCAGGAGGGCCAGGCCGGGCAGCAGGACCAGCAAACGGATCAGTTTGTACTTCATCAGCCTTATTGCTCCTTAAAGCGGGCCTGTCGGGGCCCGTAGCCGGAACTCCTCACGCTCGGAAAACCGCGCACCAAAAGGCTAGGAGGAACCTTGGCGAGCTGCGGCTGTAGCTTGACTCCTGCATCCTTCAGCAAGGATCGGGCCTGGAATTCGGGTGGGAGAGGGTATTTGAATGTCAGTTAGATCAATGACTTAGAACGATCAGCACTATCCTTGAACCGACGCGAATTCAATTTTGTGGATTGACACCAGCGCTTACCCTGATCCGGACTTACCTGCTCGTTGTTCAAATAGCTGATTTCAGGCAATTTGATGGACGATACCCTGCCCGAAACGACCCGATGCATTTGTTTGAATCAGATCCTCGCGACGGCGGTCAGTAGGACAAGCCAAAGCCGAAGCGGAAGAAAGAATCGTAGCTCGGGTCGCCCAAGTGGATCGAGAGCTGCGCCGTCGAGCGCGGCAAGGTGAAGGCCAGCTGCCTCGGGGCGCCGCTGGCAGTGAACCCTGAATCGTGGTGTGATCCGGCCGTCGCCTGCGCAGTGGCGTTCTCGCTCTCGGAGGACGGTCGATTTGAAGAGCACACTCGTGGCCCTGACCCTCGGCCTGGCCCTGGCCCCGGCGAGCGCCCGCGGCCAGGCGCCCCTCACGCTGGACGACTGCATCGGGCGGGCGTTGTCGAGCGCTTCGGCGCTCAACACGGCGCGGCATCAGAGCGAGATCGCTTCCCTGGGGCTCTCCCAGGCGCGGTCGGCGCTCCTCCCCCAGGCCCGCGCGAGCGCGGCCTTCGCCTACAACAGCCCGACCGCGGCGGGGGCCGACGCGCCGGCCTTCGTCGCCCTGAACGGCGCCCGCGAGTACAGCGCGCTCTTCAGCGTGGTCCAGGAGGTGGACACCTCGGGGCGGCTCCGCGCCTCGCGGGCCCGCGCTCTCGCGGATCGGGACGCCGCGGCGGCCAACCTCGGCCTCGCCGAGCGGGACCTCCGGCGCCAGGTGACAGGCGCCTACTTCCGCGCGATTCTCTCCCGGCGTCTGGCCCAGGCGGCCCGGGACGCGCTCGCGGAGTCTCGGGCTTTCGAGGCCCGGACCAGGCTCCTGTTCGAGAAGGGCGAGGCGGCGCGCGCCGACGTGGTCAAGGCGGCGGCGGAGACGGCCCTCCTCGAGCAGTCGACGAGCGCGGCGGACCTCGAGGCCGAGCTGGCGAGCCACGACCTGGCCTCGTTCTGGACCACCGAGGTGGCGGCCCCCCTCCCCCTGCGGGACGTCCTCGACGATCCCCTTCCCGATCCCCCCGAGCCCGCCTTCACTCTCTCCGCGGGGGAGCGCATCGCGCGGCGCCCCGAGCTGACCCTCCTCGAGGCCCAGCGCCGCGGCTTCCTGGCGGACGCGAGCCGGGCGCGCGCGGAGCGACGGCCCCAGGCGAGCCTGATGCTCCAGTACGGCCTCGACTCCCTGCACCTCCGATGGGGGGATCGCGGCTACGCCGCCTTCTTCGGCCTGGACATCCCCGTGTTCGACTGGTTCAAGGGGCGGCGGGCGGTGCGCCAGTTCGAGCTTCAAGCGGGTCAGATGGACGTCAGCCGGCGGGTCGCGGAGCGCGCGTATTCCCGGGAGTACCATGACGCGCTCTCCCGCGCGCGGATGATCCACGCCCAGATCGCGGCCACGCGGACCCAGGTCCAGCTCTCGCAGGAGAACCTCCGCTTGAGCCGCCTCCGCTACGACGGGGGTGAAGGCTCGGCCCTGGACGTGGTGGCGGCCCAGAACCAGCTGGCCCAGGCCCACACCAACCACTACACGGCCCTCGTCCGCTACCTCGAGAGCTGGGCGGACCTGAAAGTCGCCTCCGGAGAGTGAAGGCATGACCCGAATGCCGGCGGTCGTCGCATCCCTGGTTCTCCTCGTGGGCTGCGCCCCTCACGAAGAGGCGGAGACCCGGCCCGTGGTGGCGGTCAAGGTGGCGTCGGCCACCATCGAGGACGTCCGGCGGAGCGTGCACGCCCCCGCGCTCATTCATCCCCGACAGCAGGCCGCCATCGCCTCGCGGCTGACCGCCGCCGTGCGCGAGCTGCTGGTCAGGAAGGGCGACCGAGTGAGGGCGGGCCAGCTCCTGGCCCGGCTCGAGGACCGCGACATCCTGGCCCAGCGCGCCGAGGCGGAGGCGGCTCTCCACCAGGCCCAGGCCCTGGCCGCGAGCCGCACCCGCCTGTTCGAGGAAGGGGCCATCCCGCAACGCGACCTCCTGGCCACCCAGACCGAGCTGCTCCAGACGAAGGCCCGCCTCGAGGGGATCCTTGCCCAGCTCCGTTTCACGGAGCTTCTCGGCCCCTTCGACGGGCTGATCACGGAGCAGTTCCTCTACCCCGGGGACATGGCCCAGCCCAGCAGCCCGGTCTTCACCGTCGCGGACCTCTCCGTGGCGGTCGCCCGGGCCCAGGTGCCGGAATCGGAGGCGGCCGCGATCCGGGCGGGCCAACCCGGCCTGTTCGTCCCGGCGGATTCCCCCGGGGAGTCCTACGAGGGGCGGGTGACGGTGGTCAACCGCGCCGTCGATCCCGCGAGACAGGCCATCGAGGTCTGGTGCGAGATTCCGAACGCCAAGACCCGCCTCCTTCCCGGCGCCTTCGGCGAGCTCCGGATCCTCACCGCCACGTCGCCGAAGAGCGTCGTCGTGCCCCTGACCGCCGTGCAGTTCACGGAGGGGACGCGGAAGGGGTCGGTGCTGGTGGTGGACGACCAGAAGGTCGCGCACCGGAGGGAGGTCGCGGGGGGCGAGGTGTTCGACGGCAAGGTGCAGATCATCGAGGGCCTGAGGGGCGGCGAGGCCGTGATCGTCGAAGGGGGCTACGGCCTGCCCGACGGGACGTCGGTACGCGTCCTACCAGCCAAACCAGAAAGGCCCGTCGCCGAAGTCCCATAGGAGGCAGGCCTCGATCCGCCAGGTCTCTCCCCGCGGGCGGACGGGGATCTGCGCCCCCACGGCCCCCACGACGTGGCCGAGGCGGTTCAGGGGTTTCGAGGTCTCGACCCACAGCGCGTGCTCGGAACGATGGGTTCGCGTGTTCCAGATGCCCGTGAGCTCGATGGCCGGAGTCCAGGCGGTGCGCGGC
>Ga0137361_10003595_pt1 | contig 10102 bp, 9 predicted proteins | sample Mad1_80_16metaG_FD_104923 | JGI IMG/M metagenome (GOLD analysis project Ga0137361, IMG submission 104923) | Vadose zone soil microbial communities from Angelo Coast Range Reserve, California, USA - Mad1_80_16 metaG | ecosystem: Environmental > Terrestrial > Soil > Vadose zone | place: USA... | reverse complement strand
TCAGGGGTTGCTCGATGAGAGCGACGCCGCGCCGGGCCATTTCCGGAGCAAACCGCGTCAGATCATCGTACGTCCAGCCCTCATTGACGTCGGCGATGAGACGAGCATCCGGAGCTGCACGACGCACTGCCGTCACCCTTTCAAGGTCGGCTCCGCCGGCCATCTTCAACTTGAGCAAATCATAGCCTTGCGCCGCGGCCTCCGCGGCTGCCTTGCCCATGGCCTCCGGTGTATCGAGACTCAACGTGAAGGCGGTCCGCACCGGCTTCGGCGGCGGCAAATTCAGCAGCGCATGAGCCGGCTGGCCGATGGCCTTCGCTTCCAGATCGATCAGTGCGCAATCAAGCGCATTACGTGCCGCGCCGGCGGGCAGACGATTCTGCAATTCCGTTCGTGTCAATCCGCAGGCGAGGTCCGACCGCAAGTCTTCTATTTGACCGCTCACGCTGTCGACGGTTTCGCCATAGCGCGCATAGGGAACGCATTCGCCCCGCCCGATGGATTTCCCTTCGGCGATTTCAACGACGACGACTTCGGCTTGGGTCTTGGCCCCGCGGGCGATGCGAAAGCTTCCCTTGATCGGCCAGACTTCGCTGCGAACGATCAGGGTTTTTGCCATCACTCAGCCCGCGCCCGACGCGTTACCTTCCCACGTCGGGATCGATGGCCCGTGCCGTATTGATGTCGATTTCGGCGCCTTCGGTATCGCACAGCGCGAGCTTCGCCATGCCGCGGAGATAAAAGGCGAGAGCGAAATTCCGGTCGAGGATGACGGCCTGATCATAATCCTCGATCGCGCGCTCATATTGCTCCTTGCCGACATAAGCGAAGGCTCGGCCGCCAAAGGCCTGGGCATCGTCCGGCGCGAGCTCGATTGCGCTATCGTAATCGGCGATCGCATGGTCGAAGTCCGATTTCTTCGCATAGGCATCGCCGCGGTCGATGAATACGATCGCAAGCTCCATGCCCGAGAGATTTTTGGAGTCAATGAGTGACGTGCACTGCGTGATCGCGAGGTCGATGTTCACATTCCTGCAGACCGTGAGAGTCTGACTGTCGGCTGTCTCGCTGGTATCGGATTGGCTTGGCGCGCACGAAAAAAGGATGACGATGGCCGGCACCAACGCGAAAAGACCCCACCGCATCGAGACCTCCCCGTTAACGGATCAAGAGGGAATCCTAATCCTGGCGGGTGCGACGCGGAAGCCGTTGATTAGCGAACGATCGGTGTATTGAAAACGCCGTTCCAGTCGCCGTCCGGCGGATGCAATGCCAAATACTCGATGCGCTTGAGATAAAGATCGTAAAGCATCGAGTTGGCGCCGGAGAGCGTCCGACACTGCGCGATCTGCGCTCTCGCCTTTTCCCACTCCTTGGCGCGGTAGGCTTCGAAGGCGCGCTCGTGGGACTCTTTCAAGGCGAGGAATTTCGGATTGGCACGCGACACCGGCGTACCCAAAAGAGCGAACAGGGGTGTCCGTTCTTCGCTCTTGGAACCCACGATATCCACTTCCAGGAAGGCGAACTTCGATTCCGCCATGGCGCGCGTCGCTTCCCCGACCAGAATCGCAGCTCCGTAATTTGCCGACAATTGCTGGATTTCGCCGGCCAATTCCGCCGTGCGACCGGCGACACAATAATTCGGCACCGTGTCGGTGCCAAAATCGCCGACCACTGCCAAGCCGGTATTGACGCCGACACCGATTCCAACCGGACCGAGCGCAATGCCATCGGCCGAAAGCCCCTGCTCCAAAGCCTGGTTCACTTTTTCCAAAGCCTGCATCATGGATAGCGCGCATTCACAGGCGTGAATGGCGTGAGCCGGATCATCGAGCGGCGCATTGAAGAAAGCGGTGAAACCATCAGGCCTCATCCGGTCGATGACGCCCTTTCGCTCCAGGACAGCTTGGGTCAAGGAGGTCAGAGTGCGGCGGCTGAGCCGCGAGATGCTTATCGGATCACGCGCCAGGGCTTCGGTCAGCGCGGCAAAGCCGCGGATGCGGCAGTCGAGGAAGCTCATCAAGCGGGTTGTGGCGGTCAGATCGAGAAGTTCGGGCCGTCGCGCCACCTGTTTCACCAAGCCAGGCGAGAGCTGCCGTTCCAAGGCGCGTTTTGCCTTCGACCGCGCATGGGCAATGCCGCCAAATCCAAGCAATATTTTCCCCCGACCAATCGCACCTATCATCGCCTGCACACGGCAAAGCTGGTGCAGTACGGCCAACAGCCGACAGTGTGATATAAAGCGGTCGTTGCTAAAATTGCTTTAAAGGGTGCTTAGGGAGGGATGTCATGAACCAGCCTGCCCGGGCAAGATTTTCGAGCCGCCTTGTTTGGCGGGCTTCGGTTGCCTCGAGTGTCGCCCTCGCCGGTGCCATAGGCGTCCTCGATGGGCCATCGCGCGCGGCCGATGCCAATGTCACCGACTGGCCGAGCTACAACCGGACGCTGACGTCCGATCGCTATGTGCCGTTCGATCAGATCAACAAGACGAATGTCGGCGGTCTAAAGCAGCTCTGCATCTACGACCTCGGCGTCGACACCAGTTTCCAACCGGTCCCGTCGTGATCGGCCGCACGCTCTATGGCACGACCGATATGGACACTTTTGCCATCGACGCAGCGACGTGCCAGCAAAAGTGGCGCGTTCACGAGGAGATCAAAGGCGCATTGCCGGTCAATCGCGGCGTCGCCTATCTCGACGGGCAATTGTTCCGCGGTACCCAGGACGGCAGAGTGTTTTCCTATGACGCGGCAACCGGCAAAAAACTCTGGGACGTCAAGATCGCCGATCCCGCCAAAGGGGAATCAGTGCCCGCGGCACCGATCGCTTGGGAGGGAATGGTTCTCATCGGCAACGCCGGAGGCGACCGCTACGAAGGACGGGGCCGCGTCTATAGCCTGGACGCCAAGACGGGAAAGATCATGTGGGAAACCTATCTGGTGCCCAATCCGGGTCCGCCGGCGCCAAACAATGAACGCATGCAGGCGCTCGCCCGCCAGTCGTGGGGAAATGCGCGAGACGTTCCGGTTTCCGGCGGCGCGACGTGGACGTCCTACACATTGGATGCGGCAAGAGGGCTGCTCTACATCCCCGGCGGCAATCCCAGTCCCGATTTCCTCAAGGAGCTTCGGCCTGGCGCCAATTTGTTTTCGGATTCCGTCGTCGTTCTCGAAGCCAAGACCGGGGTTTATCGCAGTCACTTCTCTATCGTCCCGGAAGATTTCCACGATTGGGACGTTGCCAACGCGCCGATCCTCGTGACCACCAAGGCGGGAAAACGTGTCATGGCGGAAGCACCGAAGGACGGCCAGCTCTACGCCTTCGATCTCGACACCAACAAGAAAATCTTCGAGACGCCGATCACTCGGCGCGAGAATGTCGCTGCGCCCCTTTCCGACAAGCCGGTGCATTTCTGCCCCGGATCATCGGGCGGTTCGGAATGGAACGGCACCGCCTACAGCCCCGAAACAAATCTCTTCTACAACGGCACTGAGGATTGGTGCTCGACCGTCGTGGTCAAGGATCCCAAAAAGCCGTTCAGCGTGTCCTTGGGTCAGCAATGGACCGGCAGCGGCGACGGCAATCTCTTTGGCAAGAAGGATCCGAACTGGGGCGGCTTCGTCATTGCGACCGATGCCGACACGGGACAAGTGAAATGGCGCTTCCGAACGATGGCGCCTGCGCTCTCGGGAGTGACTCCGACCAAGGGAGGGTTGGTGTTCGTGGGGGATCTTGCAAACCACGCATGGGCGTTCGATGCCGACAACGGAAAAGTCCTTTGGCAAAGCGAATTGCCCGGCGCGGCGGGCGGGGGCGTCGTCAGCTATCTGGTCGACGGCCGACAAAAGATCGCGTTTGTCGCCGGCACACGGTCGCCGATTTTCCCGGTCGCTACCGCGAGCGCCAAGATCGTGATCTTTGGGCTGCAGTAGAGAGCGAGAGCTTCAGCGTGTAACCCGGATGGCGGTTTGCGCCATCAAGACGCGCGCGCCTTCGCGCCCGATGAGGTGATCGGTGATGGCCTGCATCCGATTGGCGATGTCATCGACATTGGGCTGGCGCCCCGGCCGAACCGCGGTCGCGGCATAGACCAAGAGGCTTCTGACATAGGCATCGCGCAACGCCGGCAGGGCTTGGGTCACGCGCTCGCGCAAGGCGCCGTCGGGCACATCGAGGCCAAGCTCGACCAGCAACAAACCGCGAGGCTTGTTGCCCTCGAGGATAGTAGAATAGATAGGGTCGATGACGATGTAGCTTTCGGATTGCGTGGTCTTATGCGGCGCGGATTGCTGCGGCGCATCTGCGGCGGTAGCGTCGGCGGTGAACGAGACCGCGACCATGAGGGCCGAAAGGCGTATAAGGCCACGCAGGCCGGTATTGCTGGGCATGGAACGCATGGAAACCCTCCTCCCCATGGCATACGCCGGCGTGGTAAATTGACGGTTACGTTTGGGTCCGGGATGCGCAATTAACAAGGAGACGGCAATGAAGACTCGCATAGGACGTCTGGCAACGCTGGCGCTGGGCGCCGCTTTTGGCACCGCGGTCATAGCGGTTGTAAGCCATGCGCAAAACATGAACCGAGAGACGGCCGGTCAGCACTTCCTGTTCCAGGCAAGCGCCATCCCCGCACCCTATGCAACGCCGGCAAGCGCGCAGCGCTCGACCAAGGCGGAGGCGCCCTCCGAAGCGAAGCTGACCCTGCCGCCTGGGTTCCGCGCCAATCTTTTTGCGACAGGACTTGATAATGCGCGCTGGCTGCAGATGGCACCGAATGGTGACATTCTGCTCGCCGAAGCCGAGGCCAACAAGATCACGCTGCTGCGCGACGCGGACGGCGACGGCAAGGCCGAAATGAAGACGACCTTCGCCGAGGGGTTCCAGCGTCCGCACGGCATGGCCTTCGCAAACGGCAAGTTCTATGTCGCCGACGCGCTCGGCATCTACAGCTTCGCGTACAAGGATGGCGACACCAAGGTTTCCGGCCAGCGCACACAAGTGACCGAGCCGGGCGCCTTCGGCGTGCTCGGGGGCCATTCGACACGTAACCTCGCCGCCGACAGCAAGGGCGATATCTACGTCGCCATCGGAAGCAACGGCAATATCAACGATCACGATGACCCGCACCGCGCCGCGGTCTCAAAAGTCGTTGGCGGCAAGCTCGTGCAGTTCGGCACGGGGCTGCGCAATCCCGTCGGGATCACCTTCTATCCGGGTACGGACGATCTTTACGTTGTCGTCAATGAGCGCGACGGTGAGGGCGACGAGCTGGTGAACGATTATCTCACCCGCGTGCAACAAGGCGATTTCTTCGGCTGGCCCTACGCCTATCTCGGCCAGCACGAGGAACCCTCGCTGAAGGGCAAGCGTCCCGATCTCGTCGCCAAGGCGAAGGTGCCCGACGTTCTCTTCCGCTCCCATTCGGCGCCGTTGGGCCTGCTTTTCTACACGGGCACGCAATTCCCGGCCCAATATCGCGGCGGCGCCTTCGTCGCCCATCACGGCTCATGGAATGCATCGACTCCGCGCGGCTACAAGATTGTCTATGTGCCGTTCCAAAATCGCCGGCCCGCGGGCGGCTATGACAATTTCGCGCTCGGGTTCTGGACAACCGGCGAGGCACCGGCAGGCGTCATGGGTCGCCCGGTCGGATTGGCCCAGGCAAAAGACGGCAGCCTGCTTGTCGCCGACGATGTCGGTAATGCGGTGTGGCGGATTTCGTACTCGGGCAAATAGTTCTGCCGCGAGCGACAAAAAAAGGCTGCCCGTTTGATCGACGGGCAGCCTTTCTACCATTAGGCCTCTCGGGCTAGTTTCGGTCTCTTCCCCGACCGCGCCCACCTTTTTTGTCTTCGTCATCTTTAGCCTGATTGCCGGCGGCCGGCGGCTGAGCGGCTTCTTGTTTAGCCGGCGGCGGAGCCTGTCGGGCTTGCGGCGGCGGGGGTTGTGGCGGACCCGCTTCGGATGGCCGTGCACGCTCGCGTTGCGTCAGCTGCGCCGGCGGTGCACTCGGGGCCGGCTGATTCTCCGCGCCACGACGGTTGCCCCGGCCTCTGTCCTCATCGCTCGGCTGAGGCGGCGGCGGTGCCACGTTTTGCTCCGGCGGCGCTTGGCGCCTCACCTGTTCATTCGGAGGTCCGCTCTGCCCCCGCGGGCCGGCGTTCTCGTTCCGATTGGGCGGTCCCTGATTGGCCTGGCTCGGCTCCTGGTTGGGCCGTGCAACGCCCGGAGGTCCGCCGCGACGCACTTGTTCGTTGGGCTGCGGACCCTGCTCCTGGCGGTTGGGGCCGGCCTGCGGCTGAGGGCCCGGTTCCTGGAACGGCCGAGCGACGTCTCCACCGCCACGACGAGGCTGCTCGTTCGGGGCTGCGTTTTGCTCCTGCGGCCGTCCTCCGCGACCGAGCGGCCCGTTGCGTTGCTCCGTAGGCGGAGCATTCGGATTGGCCTGCTGGGGCGGAGCCCCTTGCTGGTTGTTGAACGGCCCATTGCGCTGGTCGCGCGGTATGGGTTCGCGCGCGGCGTTGGGCGGCAATACCGCTACGCGGGCCTGCGGCGACGCAGCCGGGTCGCCGCCATGGAAGCGGCGTTCGCGGGTCTGGACCTGGGTTCCGACATTGACCGGGGTGATCGGCGCCCTGAACACCTGCTGCGGTGCTACAGGCTCGATTCTGCGTCCGCTCGCCCGTTCGATCTGGCCGACGTCGACGCTGCGGTTGACGATGTAGTTGTTCACCGTCGTGTAGTTGGTGATGTTGGTGCTGTTGTTGATGATCTGCCGGTACGAAGCCTGCGGCGGCGAATAGCGGAAGTAATCGCGATCCGCAAAGTGACCCCGGTCGACGAAGGACCAGAACGACAAGGACAGGCTCAGGCCGACTTGCGGACCATACCAATCGGCATAGCCGAAGCCGCGGTCCCAATTGTTCCAGTCGCCGCGGTAGTCCTCATAGCCGGCGAGAAACCGATCATCCGGGGGCATAGGGAACCAGCCGATATAATCGCCGGACGAGCGCCAGACCACCCAGGACGGTGCCCAGACATAGCCCGGCACCCAGAGCCAGCCGTCATAACGATCATAGACCCAACGGCCATAATGGAAGGTGATGTCGCCGAAGGGATAGTCGGACTGCCACGCCCAGCCATATTCCCGCGTGGAGTCCCAATGGCCACGATAATAGGGACGGAAATCGCGTTCGACGCGAGTCGGGCGCCAGACATCGCCCCAGCGCGGATGTCGGTACCACTGGCCGTAGGGTGAAAGCTCATCGTGGAAATAGCCAAAGCTGACGGAAACATTCACCTGCGCCGCGGCGGGCGTCGTCGTAGCTACGACGAAAGAAATTGGACTCAGTGCGATCGCGGCAGCGGCCAGCAATTTGGCTGTCAATTTGCGGTCCATGGGTACACTCCACGTTATATTGACGGGCGTCATTTTTCCCCGTTCACAAGGAAACGCACCGCGCCCCCAGATGTTCCTGGGCTGCTCCTGTGCGTCGAGAATTACTTCGTCTTTGCAATGGGTTATCGTGAGTTTATCGAAGCCAGCCAACGAATTTCCCTAGGATATTCAGCCGCGAATTGTGGCATTTCTGTGAGTGGCTTCCGCCTTCGCCAAGGCTACGGCGGACAAGCCGGCGGCAGCCTTGCTCGCTTTGCAAGCGAAGGCTGGCCTGCCAAGTCGTAGCTGCGCGAGCCCGGAAACAGCCCGCCTACGTGCTAGCGCGCTTCGGCGTGGCAGTCTTCGCCGCTGCGCAGCGAAGACTGGTGGAGCTGAGCGGGATCGAACCGCTGACCTCCTCATTGCGAACGAGGCGCTCTCCCAACTGAGCTACAGCCCCAATGCGGGACTCGCGGTCGATTTGGACGCGAGGGTGTCGTATCTAGGGATCGGCTTCGCGGCCTGTCAATGGCCCGCTTCCCCCGCGAACGCGCTAAAGCTACAACGCGAACAAAGCGACGCGAGAGGGGTTTATAGGATGATCGGTGCGCTGAGGGATGTGCTTCTTATTGTTCTCAATCTTTATACCTACGTCATCATTGCCGCGGTGATCGCAAGCTGGCTGGTCGCGTTTGGAGTGATCAACACGCACAACCAATTCGCCCGCATTGTATTGCAGGCGCTGCACGCGCTGACGGAGCCGGTGTTCGCGCCCATTCGCCGAATCATCCCGCCGATCGGCGGGCTCGATCTCTCGCCGCTGATCGCGTTGCTGCTGATCATTTTCCTTCAAAGCTGGATTGTACGCGGTACTTTGTTTTGAGCCGTGGAGACGAGCAGAAGCCCAGTCGCCAGCGCTTTTGCGTCAGGTTGACGCCGAAGGGCGGGCGCGACGCGATCGAAGGTTGGTCGAACGATGCGGCCGGAAAAGCGTTCCTCAAAGCGCGCGTTGCCGCCGCAGCGGAAGACGGAAAGGCCAATAGCGCGCTTGTGGAATTGATCGCTCGGAAGCTTGGCGTGAAAAAGGCCAGCGTCAGAATCGTTTCGGGCGCGACGTCGCGGGTGAAGCTTATCGAAGTGGACGCAGACCGCACAATTCTTGCGCGCCTAGTCCCTGCGGGAAACGCAGGATGAACGCGCGAACGATCGATGGCCGGGCACTCGCGGGCCAATTGCGGGCGCGCGTGACCGCGGAAGCTGCGCGCCTCATGTCCGAGCACGGCATCACGCCGGGCGTCGCCGTGATTTTGGTCGGCGACGATCCTGCAAGCGCGGTTTACGTCGCGGCCAAAAGCAAGGCGGTGCATGAGGCCGGGTTTCGCGCCTTCGACCATCGCTACCCCGCGAGCTTGTCCATGCATGCTCTCATCGACCAAATCGAAGCGTTGAACGCTGACTCATCTGTACACGGAATATTGGTGCAAATGCCTCTGCCTTCCGGCATCGATCCAAAGGCCGTCATCGAGAAGATAGAACCGCTCAAGGACGTCGACGGTCTGACGCCGGCCAACTTTGGCAGGTTGATGACGGGCGAGTATGGGCTGACGCGCGGCCTCATCGCCTGCACGCCCTTGGGTGCGCTGATGCTGATCAAGCACGCGCTCGCCGAAGGCCTCGCCGGCAAGGAAGCGCTCGTCATCGGCCGATCGAATCTGGTGGGCAAGCCGATGGCGCAATTGTTGTTGGCCGAGAACTGCACGGTCACGATTGCGCATTCCAAGACTCGCGATCTCAAAGCCCTAGCCCGGCGCGCCGATATTCTGGTCGCCGCTGTGGGGCGGCTCGAAATGGTGCGGGGCGATTGGATCAAACCGGGCGCCGTCGTGATCGACGTCGGCATGAACCGTAAAATGCTCGGCGAGGGCAAAAGCAAGCTTGTCGGCGACGTCGCCTATGAGGAAGCGGTGCGGACGGCGGGCGCCATTACGCCCGTGCCTGGAGGCGTGGGACCGATGACGATTGCCTGTCTGATGCGCAACACGCTCATCGCGGCCGCTCTGCAGTCGGGGCTCCCGCAACCCGACGTCTAAATCAATTCAACGTCTTCTTGGCCAGATCCGCCGCCATTCGCTCGGGGGAGGCATCGAGCGAGTAATTGGCAAGAAACCCGCCCTTCTTATCCATCAGATAGACGACGCCCGAATGATCCACGGCGTAATTGTCGCCTTGCTCTTTGTGCGCCTGATAGTAGACCCGATAGGCTTTTGCGGCCGCGGCGATCTCTTCATCCATGCCGGTGAGCCCCACGAACTTCGGGCCGAACGCGGACAAATACGCCTTAAGTACGTCGGGTGTGTCGCGCGCCGGATCGACGGTGATGAAAATTGGAACGATGCGATCGGCCTGAGCTCCCATCTTGTCGAGCGCGGCACTCATGACGGCGAGCGTCGTCGGGCAGACATCCGGACAATAGGTGTAGCCGAAGAAGACCAGCATATATTTGCCGCGAAACTCCGTGTCGGTGCGCGGGGTCCCGTTCTGATCGACGAGGGCAAACGGGCCGCCGATGGATATTGGCGCCACGGTTATCGTTTCGGTTCCCCGGTGTGCGCGGAGATCGCCGAGGCGCCAAAGCGCGCCCGCGGCCACGACGGCGGCAAGCAAGAGAAACGGAATATAAGCGAGCGGGAACCGGCGCATCGGTCCTTTCATGGCTCATTCTCC
>Ga0137361_10003591_pt1 | contig 10102 bp, 7 predicted proteins | sample Mad1_80_16metaG_FD_104923 | JGI IMG/M metagenome (GOLD analysis project Ga0137361, IMG submission 104923) | Vadose zone soil microbial communities from Angelo Coast Range Reserve, California, USA - Mad1_80_16 metaG | ecosystem: Environmental > Terrestrial > Soil > Vadose zone | place: USA... | reverse complement strand
GACGCCGGCTGCCGCCATGGCACTTGCCAAGAAGGTCAGAAACTCGCGCCGATCAGTCATGCCTGATCTCATCCCCTGGCTCCTTTGCCGGGCTCCCCGAACCCTGAGGCCCGGCGCTGCCAGCAGTTGTTGGAGAAGGATTGTAGGTTGACTATCAGACAGGGTGTTTGTTGGCAGTCGCCTCGTCGGGTGGCGGGCGCGCGGTCTGGCCCCGGCCGCCCGAGAACACCGGGGCGCGCCGCCCGGTCGTTCTCCCCGCGCTCGGCTTGCGCTTTTCGAGCATAGCGGCGACCTCTCGTTCCCTCGGCTCGCCGGAGGGCCCCTGACACTACGCGGCGTCGCAACAGGTGTCAACACAAATCTGCTAGCACAAATCTGCTAGCGCGCGCCGTTCAGAAGCTCTTCACGCGGCTGGCCGAGGCGGGCGAGCTGCGCGTCTACTACGAGGCGGGCCCTGCGGCTACGACGTCCGCCGGCGAGTCGGAAGTCATGCGGCCGGGGATCGTTGAGCGCGCGGTCCAGGAGACGCTGGCTGCGCTCTATCCGAGCGACCTCGAAGCGCAACGCGAGGCAGTTCTCGGTCATCTCCGCCGTCTCGAAGCCGAGGTCCGGGCTGACCGACGCCATCGCCGCGGGCGGCGACCTCCCTGCCCTCATGCAGGGCCTCAAGGACCGCGAAGGGCAGCGGGCCCGGTATGAGCAGGAGCTGAAGCGCCTCGAGGCCGCGCGCCGGGTCGGCCGCCTTGACACGCGGCGAGCCGAGCAGGAAATCCGTGAACGGCTGCGGGACTGGCAGGGGCTGCTCGTCCGTCAAACCACTGAGGCGAGGGATATCCTTCGGACATTCTTGGTCGGGCGACTCACCTTCACTCCGGTCCCTGATGAGCATCGCTACGAACTGACAGGAGAAGGAACGTTCGAGCGGCTCTTGGGTGTGGATAACCGTTCAACAGCGGTGGTGACCCCGGCGGGATTCGAACCCGCGATCTCGACCTTGAAAGGGTCGCGTCCTTGGCCAGGCTAGACGACGGGGTCTCCGCGGACAACAAGAACGAGCGGAGTGTATCACGAGTGGCAGCGACGGGAAACGGAAGACCGCGAACCCGGTGGCCGCGCACACCAGGTGCGCGGCCACCGCCCTCCGAAAACTTCCTACGCCTTCTGCTCCCGAAGCGCCTTCAGCACACGATCCGGCAGGTACGGCGAGGTACGAACCCGGGCTCCGCTGGCGGCGAAGATGGCGTTGCTCAGCGCCGGAAGAACAGTGGTGACTCCCGGCTCACCCACGCCGGTGGGATACTCGGTGCTCTGCACGACGTACACCTCGACGTCGTCGGGTATCTCGTTCATGCGGAGGAGCTGGTACTCGTGGAAGTTGGTCTGCGCGATTTGGCCACCCTTTACGGTGGCGCGCTCCTTGAGCGCGTTGCTCAGGCCGAACAGCAGCGATCCCTGCATCTGGTTACGCACGCCGTCGGGGTTGACGACGAGGCCGGCGTCCACGGCGCACCAGACCTTCTCGGCCCTCACGGCGCCAGTATCGGGGTCGACGCGGGCCTGGATCACAGTGGCGGTCCAGGTCGGCGACGCCTTCTCCTGTGCCGTGACACCGGCGATACCGAGCCCGACGTTCTTCGGGAGCGAGCTCCGCCGGTCCCAGCCCGCCCTGTCCGCGACGAGCCGAAGGGCGTTCTGCAACCTCGGCGCGCCGCCGAGCATCCGGAGCCGAAACTCGAGCGGATCGACACCAGCGAGGTGAGCCAGCTCGTCGACGAACGTCTCGACGGCGAAGAAGGTGTAGTTCGGCGCCACCGCGCGCACGTACCCTACCTCCATGCCGGTTTCGGCGCGGATCGCGCGCACGAACTGGTTCGGGATGTCGTAATAGTGGTCGGAGCCGTTGAGTGAGAACTGGTCGCGACCCTGCTTGTCCAGGCCGCCGTAGCGCTCCCCTGGGTAGGCGCAGACGAGGGTGTTCTTCCACGCGATGACGGCCCCGCTGGAATCGATGCCGCCCTTGAGGACCTGAAGGGTGCAGGAGCGATAGAAGTCGCGCGCGATGTCATCCTCGCGGGAGCGGATCAGCTTGACCGGCTTGCCCACCGCTTTGGCAATGAGCCCGGCCTCGAGCATGACGTCGGGCTCGAGCCGCCGGCCGAACCCGCCGCCGAGGTACTGCTGGTGAACCCGGATCTGCTCGGGCTTCACGCCGAACAGCTTCGAGAGGTCGCCCATCGCCCGCGTCTGGAACTGGCTGCCGCTGAAGAAGTCGAACGTGCCGTCCTGATAGCGCGCGACGCAGTTCATCGGCTCCAACGGAGCGTGGCCGACGTAGTCTGTCCAGAAGGCCGCCTCGTGCGTCTTCATCGACTTCGCCAGCGCCCCGTCCGCGTCGCCGACGTCGACCCACGAGGGCGAGGAGGTGTCGTTCTTCGCCTTATTCCAGTAGTCCTGCGTGATGGAGTCGGTGCTCACGTTCGCGTGGGGGCCCTTGTCCCAGGTGACCCTCATCTTGCCCTGCGCGGCCACCGCGGCCAGGTAGTTTTCCGCGACGACGGCCACAATGTCGCCTTCCCGCACGGTCGAGATGTAGCCCTTGACCTTCTTGGCCTCGCTGTCGTCGACCGAGACGACTTTGCTGCCGGTCCGCGTCGGCGGGTAGATCACCTTCGCGTACACCATGCCGGGCAGGAACCGGTCGATGCCGAACTTGGCCCGGCCGTTGGTCTTCTCCGGGACGTCAAGGCGCTGGATCCACTTGCCGATGACCTTGTACTCGGCCGGCTTCTTGAGCTGGATCTTCTTCAGCTCCTCATCCGACAAGGTCGCCGTGATGAGGCCCTTCGATACGATGTCGCCGTAGGTGAGGAACTTACCGGACGGCAGATGGCGGACCCTGTTGCCCTCGGCGATGCACTCCGACGCCGGCTCGTTCATATGCTTCGCGGCCGCTTCGATCAGGAGGTGGCGCGCCCCGGCGCCCGCCCGCGAGAGCGCGTCGAATGTCCAGTTCACGCTCCAGCTGCCGCCGGTCAGCATGAGGCCGTACTTGGGGTCGCTGGTCGGGTAGTCGATTCGGACGTCCCGCCAGTCCGCCTCCAGCTCCTCGGCGACGATCTGCGCGAGCGCGGTGCCAACGCCCTGCCCCATCTCGGCCTTGGTGATGTGAACGGTGATGATCCCGCTCGGGTCGATCGTGAACACCGTGTTGGGTTCCCAGGCGCCCGCAGCCTCGGCCGCGCTCATCGCGCCGCCCGCGATCCGGAACGTCAGCACGAAGCCGGCGCCCGCGGCGCTGGCCTTCAGGAAATCGCGACGACTGACTTCGCTCGTCATGGCTCAGACCTCCTGCGCCGCGCGCTTGATCGCGCGCTTGATCCGGATGTACGTGGCGCACCGGCAGAGGTTCCCCGACATCCCGTCGACGATCTGCTGGTCGGTCGGGCGCGGGTTCTTGGCCAGCAACGCTGCCGCCTGCATGATCTGACCTGACTGGCAGTACCCGCACTGCGGCACCTGCTCGGCGATCCACGCGAGCTGCACCGGATGGCGTCCCTCGGGATCCAGACCCTCAATCGTGGTGATCCGCTTCCCGACCGCCTGGGACACCTGGGTCTGACACGAGCGCACCGCTGCCCCATCCAGGTGGACGGTGCAGGCGCCACAGAGCCCCATCCCGCAGCCGAATTTGGTACCGGTCATCTGCAGATGCTCCCGGATCACCCACAGCAGGGGCGCATCCGGGGGCACGTCGACCGAGTGGGACGTCCCGTTGATGCTTAGGTTGACCATATGACCTCCCTCGTCTTACGGCTGATCGATCGATGCGCTTGGCGGAGCGGGCTTCGAGCGGCATCCCCCCGGCTCGGGGAGCGGGCGGGGGCCGAGCGGGGATACGGGCGATCGTCCGGACGCACGCGACAGACGGCACTCCCGGGAGCCATGGCGGCGCCGGGCGGGCTGGGATTCAACCATCGGTTCTCGGCTCTTTATCACGCGGGTCCGGAGTGTGTCAACGGCTTTCCCCGAACTTTCCCCGATACTTTCCCCGACCGCGCGGCCACCTCACACGCCTTGCCGCGGCGCGCCAAAGGGACGCTGTCGCTGACAAGTGAGATGACCGCTCCTGTTTGACACCGTGAGTCGGCCGCTGAATCCGGTGTGCGCGCGAAGGGACGCGCGCGAGCGGACGCTTGACGCCGGGGCGGGTTCCGGGTGATCCTCGGGCCCGCGTCAATCTGCCAACTCTCACCAAAGAAGAAGGAGTCTCCAGATGAGCCGGAAGAGAGTGTTCGGAATCGGAGCGGGGCTATTGGGTGTGGCGCTCGCCTTCGGACTCGGGGTGGCCGTCGGCCAGCAAGCGGCGCCGACCGAGAGCAAAGGGGTGAAGTTCAGTCCGCCCACCGCCCTCGACCTCAGCCAGGAAATCGACGGCGTGGCCGGCCGCCAACTGCGCCTGCGCGTCGTGACGCTTGACCCGGGCGGCGTCGTCGCCCTCCACAGCCACAAGGGACGGCCCGCGGTCGCCTATGTCCACCAGGGCACCCTGATCGAGCATCGCGAGGGGGGCTCAGTCGCGGAGCATCGCGAGGGCGACAGCTGGACCGAAGGAAAGGACACGCTGCACTGGGCTGAGAACACGGGCGACAAGCCGGCCATGGTCATCGCCGTCGACGTCTTCAAGCCGTGAGGCCGGCGTGGCGCCGTCACTCCCGCCTGGCGCGGATGGGGAAGCCGGGGCGCCCGGTGATGAGCCGCGCCCCGCGCTGATACGTCGCGTAGGCCCACGCCCACTCGAAGAGGACGACGAACCGGTTCCGGAAGCCGATCAGGAAGAAGATGTGCACGAGGAGCCAAGCGAGCCAGGCGACGAAGCCTGAGAGGTGAAGCCCCCGGATGACGGCCACCGCGGAGGCGCGGCCGATCGTCGCGATGCTCCCCTTGTCACGGTAGCTGAAGCGCTCGGTCGGGCGGTCGGTCAGTCGGCGCCAGACGTTCTGCGCCGCCGCCCGGCCCTGCTGGATCGCCACCGGCGCCAGGCCCGGGAGCGGCTGGCCTCCCTGAAGGACGAAGGCCGCGAGGTCCCCGATCACGAACGCCTCCGGGTAACCGGGCAGCGAGAGGTCGGCCTCGACCAATACCCGGCCGGCCCGGTCCAGCTTGACCCCCAGGGAGCGGCCCAGCGGCGAGGCGGCCACGCCCGCGGCCCAGACGATCGCGCGAGAGCGGATCTGCTCGCCACCCACCCAGACCGCGTCCGGGCTCACGTTCGTCACGGGCGCCCCGGTGCGCACCTCGACGCCCAGCCGGCGGAGCTGCGCCTCCGCCTTGCGCGACAGCGCCTCGGGAAACGACGGCAGCACGCGCGGCCCGGCCTCGAGGAGCAGTATCTGGGCTTGGGTCGGATCGATCACCCGGAAGTCCGCCGCCACGGTCTTGCGGGAGATCTCGGCGAGCGCTCCCGCCAGCTCGACGCCCGTCGGCCCCCCGCCGACCACCACGAATCTGAGCAGGGCCTGCCGCTCCGTCGCGTCTTCGCAGCGCTCGGCCGCCTCGTAGGCGAGGAGCACGCGCCGGCGGATCTCGAGCGCGTCCTCCAGGGACTTGAGGCCCGGTGCCGCGAACTCCCATTCGTCGTGACCGAAGTACGAGTGGCTCGCGCCCGCGGCGACGATGACCGCGTCGTACGCGAGCTCGCCATCGGTGAGGATCACCTTGTGGGCGGCCAGATCCACGCGCTCGACCTCGGCGAGGAAGACGGTCACATTCCGGCGGGCGGAGAGGATATGGCGGAGGGGCGTCGCGATATCCGCGGGCGAGAGCGCCGCGGTGGCCACCTGGTAGAGGAGGGGCTGGAAGAGGTGGTGATTCCGGCGGTCGACGAGCGTGACCCGGAGGGGGCGACGGGAGAGCTCCCGGGCGGCATTGAGGCCCCCGAAGCCGCCGCCGATGATCACCACATGCGACGCCATAGCCGTCTACTCTAGCAGGAACATCCGCATCGGCTCGGCCACCCCGGCCCGGACCCGATCGACTGGCGGGCAGCGAGATGTTCCGCGCGCAGCCGTCGAGGGCGACGATCGGCTCGCGCCGCCCGGTTCGCCCGTACAATCGGCCTGTGACAGAGCCGATCGCGGTGACCGGCGCCGTGCGAGTTCCCGGCCGCGCCATCCTGGTCCGGGCGGTGCGGGCCTCCGGCCACGGGGGCCAGAACGTCAACAAGGTCTCGACGAAGATCGAGCTCCACGTCGACACCGACGCGATCGAGGGGCTTTCGGTGGCGGCGCGGTCGCGGCTCGCCGCGCTCACCCGGCGCCGGCGCGACGCCGAGGGACGCCTGCTCGTCACGAGCCAGCAGAGCCGCCACCAGGGTCAGAATCTCAACGACGCTCGGGAGAAGGTCCGCGCGGTCATCCTGGCGTCGCTCGCACAACCGACGCCCCGCCGTCCGACCCGCCCCCCCTCGGCCGCCGGGGAGCGCCGGATCCGCGAGAAGAAGCGGCGGGCCGAGACCAAGCGCTGGCGGGCCGCGGACGCCGAGTGACTAGAGGCCGAGCGCCCGCACCTCGTCGCGGAACCGCGCCACGTTTCGGAGCTTGACCTCCTCGTAGCCCCGGATCAGGTCCGGCAGCTCAGCCAGCTTGACCGCGCGCTCCCAGGTTTCGGGGCCGAGGTCGACGAGCGCCTTCTCCACCAGCGCCTGATACTCGCCGATCAGCTCCCGCTCGACCCGGCGCACGCGCGCCCGGCCGAACGGGTCGAGCGGGGTGCCGCGGAGCCCCTTGGCGCGCGCGAGCAGCCGGAAGACGGCGTCGAACCACCGCCCGAGCCGGATCTTCGACTTCCAGCCGAGGGCGCGGAGGATCGGCGGGTGGAGGTTGTAGTGGATCCTGACGCCGCCCGGGGACTCGGCGCCGACCGCGGCGGCGAGGTCCTGCTTCAGAAGGAGCCGCGCGACCTCGTACTCGTCCTTGTAGGCCATCAGCTTGAAGAGGTGGCGGGCGACCGCCTCTGTCAGGCGGGTCCGCCCGGGCACCCGCGCCCGCTCCGCGTCCCGGACCCGACCGACGACGTCGACGTACTGCCGCGCGTACGCCCTATTCTGGTACTCGACCAGCTCGGGCACGCGGACCGTCAGGAGGCGTCGCGTCTCCCCCTCGAACGGCGTCAGGAGCGCGGCGAGCTCGGGCGCCAGCGATGCCGGCGCCGCCTCGACCGCGCCGATGCGGCGCCGCTTGACGGTCTCGGCCCACCCCGGGTCGACGACGAGCAGGCGTCCCACCCGGAAGGCGTGGGTGTTCATGGCCACCGCCACCCCGTTGAGGGCGACGGCCTCCTCGATCGCCTCCGCCGCGACGGGGATCGCGCCGGCCTGGTAGGCGGCGCCCAGCACGATCAGGTTGGCCGCCATGTGGTCGCCGAAGAGCTCCTCGGCCAGTCCGAGCGCGTCCAGGAAGACGTTCTCGTCCTTCCGGGTGGTGCGGTTGACGGCCGCGAGGAGCCCGCCCGCGTCGGGGAAATGGACCTCGGTCGACGCGACCATGGGCCCCGTCGGCACCTGGGAGGTCGAGACGACGGCGATCGTCTTGTCCGGTCGCGCGTAATCGAGGCTCGCCGGCTGGGTGGCCACCAGGATGTCGAAGCCCAGATACGCGTCCGCCTCGCCGGCCGCGATCTTGTTCGACGCCTCCCGCGCGGCGGCGCCGATCTTCAGGTGGGAGACCACGGGACCGCCCTTCTGGGAGAGGCCCGTCTGGTCGAGCCCGCGCACGTCCTTGCCTTCGAGGAGGGCGGCGGTGCCGAGGAGCTGGTTCACGGTGACGACGCCGGTCCCGCCGATGCCCAGCATACAGATCGAGGCCTCCGTCGGGACCCGCAGCGCGGGGTCGGGCAGGGGGCGCTCGACCGTGAAGATCCGGCGCTCCTTCTTCCTCGGCCGGCCGACCGGCGTGACGGTCACGAACGACGGGCAGTCGCCGCTGAGACAGGAGTAGTCCTTGTTGCAGCTCGACTGGTGGATCTGTGTCTTCCGACCGAACTCGGTCTCGACCGGGTGGACGGAGAGGCAGTTCGACTTGGCACCGCAGTCGCCGCAGCCCTCGCACACGGCCTCGTTGATGTACACGCGCATCGCGGGGTCCGGCAGCTTGCCGCGCTTGCGCAGGCGCCGCTTCTCGGCGGCGCAGCGCTGGTCGTAGATCACCGCGGTCACGCCGGGAATATCGCGCAGCACCCGCTGGGCCTCGTCGAGGCGGTCCCGAACCCACACCTCCACGCCGCTCGCCCACCGGGCGCCGGGGCCGTATCGGTCGGGCTCTTCGCTCACGACGATCGTGCGCCGGACCCCTTCGGCCTCAAGGAAGCGCGTGAGGGCGTCCACGGCCATCGCCCCCGCGGCGTCCTGCCCGCCCGTCATCGCGACCGCGGAGTTGTAGAGGATCTTGTACGTAATATTGACTCCGGCCGCGACCGCCTGGCGGATCGCGAGCGAGCCCGAGTGGAAGAGCGTCCCGTCGCCGATGTTCTGGAAGACGTGCGGGGTGTCGACGAAGGGCGCGGCGCCCACCCACTGCGCCCCCTCGCCGCCCATGTGGGTGATGCCGAGCGTCCCGCGGTCCATCGTGAGCACCAGGCCGTGGCAGCCGATCCCGCCACCGGCGAGACTTCCCTCGGGAACCACGGTCGACCGGTTGTGCGGGCAGCCCGAGCAGAAGTAGGCCGGGCGCGCGAGCGTCACCGGCGCCGGTCGCTCGCGCAGCGCCTCCAGAAGGGCCACGCGCGCCGTCACCGACGGCAGCTGCACCCGGCGCTCGAGCCGCCGGGCGATGACGAGCGCGACCCGGTCGGCGTCGAGCTCGCCGTCGGCGGGAACGAGCACCTCGCCGCGCTCGTCCGTCTTGCCGACGATGCGGGGGCGGACCGGCGCGTTGTAGAGGGCGTCGCGCGCGAACAGTTCGACGAACGGTCGCTTCTCCTCGACGACCAGGATCTCCTCGAGTCCGCGCGCGAACTCCGTCAACACGCCCGGCTCCGCCGGGAAGAGCATCCCGACCTTCAGCAGGCGGACGCCGTAGCGGTGGAGGGCCTGGTCGTCGAGGCCGAGCGCGGCCAGCGCTTCCCGGACGTCGTAGTAGGTCTTGCCCGCGGCCACGATGCCGAGCCAGGCGTCCGGCGTCGGCGCGGTGATGCGGTTCAGGCGGTTGGCCGCCGCGTACGCCCGCGCCGCCTCGAGGCGGCCGTAGAAGATCTCCTTCTCGAGCGCGAGGCTGTCGGGGAGGAGGAGGCGCGGGTTCTGCGTGGGCCGCCAGGGCCGACCGTCGATCAGGAGGTCGGGGCGGACCGGCCGCACGCGGTCGGGCGCGACCTCGGCGGTGCCGATCTCGTCGGCGACGTTCGTCACGATCTTGAAGCCGACCCAGAGTCCCGAAAAGCGGGAGAGGGCGAAGCCGTGGAGGCCGAGGTCGAGGATCTCCTGCACGTTGCCGGGAAAGAGGATCGGCATGAAGGCGTCGTAGAGGGCGACCTCCGAGCTCGACGGCAGCGTCGAGGACTTACAGGTCGGGTCGTCTCCGGCGAGCGCGAGCACGCCGCCGTGGCGGCCCACCCCCATGAACTGGGCATGCTTGAAGATGTCCCCGGTCCGGTCGACGCCGGGGGCCTTGCCGTACCACATCCCGAGCACGCCGTCGTAGCGGGGACGTGGAAAGAGGTTGGCCTGCTGGGCGCCGAAGATCGCCGTCGCCCCGAGGTCCTCGTTCACGCCGGAGAGAAAGACCACCTGGTGCTCTCGAAGGAGATCGAGGTTCCGCTCGAGCGTCGTGTCGAACCCGCCGAGGGGCGAGCCGCGGTAGCCGGCGATCAGGGTCGCGGTGTTGAGGCCGCGTCGCTCGTCCGCGCGGTGCTGGTCGAGCGGGAGCCGCACCAGCGCCTGGATTCCGGACAGGAGGATCCGCCCCTCGTGCTGGCGGTACTTCGCGTCGAGCGAGAAGTCCTTCACGATCGCCATCATGTCCCCCGGGACGAGTCCGCGAACCGCCGAGATCGACGGAGCGCCTCGATTCTACGGGCGCCTGCAGTGGGACGCAAATGGGACGCGGCGAGG
>Ga0137361_10003589_pt1 | contig 10107 bp, 10 predicted proteins | sample Mad1_80_16metaG_FD_104923 | JGI IMG/M metagenome (GOLD analysis project Ga0137361, IMG submission 104923) | Vadose zone soil microbial communities from Angelo Coast Range Reserve, California, USA - Mad1_80_16 metaG | ecosystem: Environmental > Terrestrial > Soil > Vadose zone | place: USA... | reverse complement strand
TCCGAGCGCGGCGATTCCCGAGGCCACGGAGCTGGCGCGGCGGGTGGAGAAGAAGATCGACGGATATGCCGGCAGCCTCCTGTCCGAGACGATCCTGGGTACGCCCACGACGGCGCACATCCTCGGCGGGGCCTGCATGGGAGCGAACGCAGAGGAGGGTGTCATCGACCACCGGCACCGCGTCTTCGGTTACGATGGCCTCTACGTGATCGATGGGTCGGCGATCTCGGCGAACCCGGGCGTGAACCCGGCATTGACGATTACCGCTCTGGCCGAGCGGGCGATGTCCTTCATTCCGCCGGCCAGCGCGTTGGAGTGACCGGAGATGGTTGAGGCGAGACAGGTCCAGGATCGAGGCGAGCTGGAGCAGATCCTCGAGCTCCAGCGCGCGAATCTGACCCGCAACCTGAGCCCCGACGAGGTCGTCACGCAGGGCTTCGTCACCGTCCAGCACACGCTACCGATCCTGGAGCGCATGCATGCGATCGCGCCGAGCATCGTCGCCAAGGACGGCGACGCGCTCGCCGGCTACGCCCTGGTGATGCCGATCGAATGCCGCTTCTTCATTCCCCTCCTCGAGCCGATGTTCCAGCGGCTGGATGAACTGGGACTCTTCCGCGAGCGCTTCTACGTGATGGGGCAGATCTGCGTGGACAAGCGGTGGCGCGGACAGGGCATCGTCGATCTCCTCTATGGCGCGCACCGCCGCTATCTCCGCTCGTCGTACGACTGCTCGGTGACGGAGGTCTCGACGCGCAATACCCGCTCGATGCGCGCGCACGAGCGTGTCGGCTTCACCGTGATCGACCGCTATCGCGACGCGACCGACGAGTGGGCCCTGCTCCGCTGGGACTGGTCGGACCCGATAGGGCGCTGATCGCGGCGCGGCCTCAACGATGCAGTTGCTTCTCGCGCTTCTCCCAGCGCGCGTGGGCCTTTGCTCGCTCGCTCTCGCGCGTCCGCACGGCGGTGCGAGCGCTCAACGAATGCAGGAGCCGCCCGGTGCTCTTCGCCACCTCGTCGATGGCGGTCTCGAACGCCGCAACGTCCGCTGCCGGCGGCTTTGCCAGGCCGCTCACCTTGCGGACGTACTGGAGGGCCGCGGCGCGGATCTCCTCCCGCGTGGTCGGCGGCTCGAAGTTGTAGAGGACGCGAATGTTCCGGCACATGGGGGCATCTTCGCACGGATGCGCGGCGGCCGCCCTCTCATTCACCGACGAGCGCGAGGATGTTGCCGTATAACGATCGCAGGGCCCGGCGTCAGACCGCCGTGCGCTTCCACCGCCCGCGGCGGAAGATCGCCCCCGCCGCCACCGCGAGCGTCGAGAACGCGACCGCGACGGCGACGAAAGCGCCACGCGGGCCCATGCCGAGAACCACCGCAAGCGCCCAGGCGAGCGGAATCTCCCACAGCCAGAAGACGATCAGGTTGATCATCGTCGGCGTGAAGGTGTCACCGGCGCCGTTGAACGACTGCGAGAGCACCATCCCGTAGGCATAGAACGCGAAACCGGCGGCGATGATCCGCAAGCACTCGACGCCGTAGCGAAGCACTGCCGGATCGGAAGTGAAGGCGGAAACGATGGGCGCCGCGAAGACGACGAATGCAAGGCCGATGGCGGAGAGGAAGACGAGATTGTAGAGGCAGGCGCGCCAGACCGCGCGCTCCGCGCGATCGGGATCGCGAGCCCCGAGGGCCTGGCCGACCATCGTCGCCGCCGCGTTGCTCATGCCCCAGGACGGCAGCAGGGCGAAGATTACGATGCGGATGCCGATGGTGTAGCCGGCCAGGGCCTGGGAGCCGAACGTGGCGACGATCCGGACGAGGCCGATCCAGCTTGCCATTCCGATGATGGACTGGAGCGCGCCGGAGCCGGAAAGCCGCGCGACGGTCCGCATCACCGGCATGTCGAGGCGCAGATGCCGCTGCTGTACGGCGATCCGCGAGCCGGGGCGCAGGAGGCGGCTGATCGCGTAGAGCGCCCCCGTGCCGCGCCCGATCGTCGTGGCCACCGCCGCCCCGGTGACGCCGAGCTCCGGAAAGGGCCCGAGGCCGAAGATGAAGCAGGGCCCGAGCACGATGTTGATCGCGTTCGCAAGCCAGAGGACGCGCATCGCGATCGCGGCATCTCCCGCTCCGCGAAAGACCGCGTTGACGACGAAGAGGACGACGATGGTCGCCTCGCCGCCCAGCATCACGCGCGTATAGCCGGACCCGACCTGGAGCACCGCGGGCGAGGCGCCCATGAGCGCGAGCAGCCGCGGGGCGAAGGTCACCCCCAGTACACCGAGGAGGACGGCACCGGCGATCCCGAGCGCCGTCGCTTGCACGGCGGCATGCGCCGCGCCGTCTCTGTCCTTCTCGCCAACCCGGCGTGCGACGACGGCGGTCGTCCCGATTCCGAGCCCGATCGCCAGGGCGTAGACCAGCGTGAGCATCGATTCGGTGAGCCCGATGGTTGCGACGGCATCGGGCCCGAGACGTCCGACGAAAAACACGTCGGTGACCGCGAAGATGCTCTCCATCGCCATCTCTAGCACCATGGGGATGGCGAGGAGGAAGATGGCGCGGCCGATGGATCCGCGGGTGTAGTCCTGCTCCGAACCGCGCAGCGCCTCGCGGACATTCGACCAGAATCCTTCGCGGGCCGGGGGTGAAGCCGCCGGTCGGGCGAGCTCGGCGGGGTCGCGCATCGCCGCATTCTAATGGACGGCCGCGCCGGTGTACTGCAACGCATCTCCCGATTGACCTGCGCGAGCGCACCGCTAGACTCCGCCCGCTTCCTTTGCCACGGGTGAGGTTCACATGCGGCTGAACGTGAACGGGACGGAGCGGGAGGTGGATGCCCCAGATGACATGCCGCTCCTCTGGGTATTGCGCGACGTCCTCGGGCTGACCGGCACCAAGTTCGGTTGCGGCATGGCCCAATGCGGCGCTTGTACCGTCCACATCGAAGGTCAAGCGGTGCGCTCGTGCGTACTGCCGGTCTCGGCGGTGGGAACCCGGATGGTCACGACCATCGAGGGACTGTCCCCGGACGGATCGCATCCGGTCCAGAAAGCCTGGGCGGACCAGGACGTCGTCCAGTGCGGATACTGCCAGCCGGGACAGATCATGTCGGCGGCGGCTTTGCTGGCCCAGAATCCGGAACCGACCGATCAAGAGATCGATCTCGCCATGGCCGGCAACATCTGCCGGTGCGGTACGTACCAGCGCATCCGGGAGGCGGTGCGCAGCGCCGCGGCGAAGAGGAGGGTGGAGCGATGATCGCCGTGACGCGCCGCGAGCTGCTCCGTAAATCGCTCCTCTCCGGGGCGGGCCTGTTCGTCGCCTTCCACGTGCCGCGCAAGGCAGGCGCGGTGTCCCAGCCAGCAGGAAAGCCGCCGCCCGATCCGAACGCCTTCGTCCGCGTCGCGCCCGACGAATCGGTGACCGTGCTGCTCGCCCACTCCGAGATGGGCCAGGGGATCTGGACCGGGCTCGCCATGCTCATCGCCGAGGAGCTGGACTGCGACTGGTCGAGGATCCGCGTCGAGCACGCTCCCGCCGCTCCCGTCTACGCGCACCCGGCGTTCGGGATGCAAATGACGGGCGGCTCGACTACCTCCTGGTCAGAGTTCGAGCGCTATCGCACCGCGGGCGCCATGGCGCGCGCGATGCTGGTGCGGGCGGCGGCATTGCAGTGGAAGACGGACGCGAAGAGGCTGCGCACGGAGAACGGCTTCGTGCTGCGCGGCAACGATCGCCTCTCCTATGGGCAGCTCGCTGTCGCTGCCCAGGCCCAGACGCCGCCGAAGAGCGTGAAGCTGAAGGACCGCAAGAGCTGGAAGATCATCGGGAAGCCCACCCGGCGCCTCGACACGCCGGAGAAGATCACCGGGAAGGCGCAGTTCGGGATGGACGTCCGCATGCCCGACCTGCGGACCGCGCTCGTCGCGAGATCTCCCGTCTTCGGAGGCAAGGTGAAGTCGTTCGACGCGAGCAAGGCCAAGTCGGTCAAGGGCGTCGAGCAGGTGGTGCAGGTGCCATCCGGCGTCGCCGTCATCGCGAGCAATTTCTGGAGCGCCAAGCTCGGTCGCGATGCGCTCGTGATCGACTGGGATCCGGGGCCAGGCGCCAACGTCGATAGCGCGAAGCTACTCGAGAGCTACCGCGCGCAAGCGAAGACCAAGGGAACCGTGGCCGCGCAGCAGGGAGATGCGGAAGAAGCGCTCTCCCATTCCTCCAAGCGTGTGGTTGCTGAATACGACGTCCCCTACCTCGCGCACGCGACGATGGAGCCGCTCAACTGCGCGGTGCGCCTCGCCGACGGCCGCTGCGAGATCTGGACCGGTACCCAGTTCCAGACCATGGACCAGGCGTCGGCGGCGCGCATCGCCGGCATCGCGCCGGAAAACGTTTCCATCCATACCCAGTTCCTTGGCGGCGGGTTCGGACGGCGCGCCACTCCCTCGTCCGACTTCGTCAGCGAGGCGGTACAGGTCGCCAAGGCCGCGGGCGTTCCGGTGAAGACCGTGTGGACGCGAGAGGACGACATCCGCGGCGGGTTCTACCGGCCGATGTTCCTTCACCGGATCGAAGTGGGGCTCGACGACAAGGGTCGCCCGTTCGCCTGGAAGCACACCATCGTCGGTCAGTCCATTCTTGCCGGCACGCCGTTCGAGCAGTTCATGGTGAAGAACGGAGTGGACAGCGCCTCCGTGGAAGGAGTGGTGGACTCGCCCTATCTCGAGAGCGTTCCGGCGCGAGTCGTGACGCTGCACTCTCCGCGGCTCGAGGTTCCGGTGCTCTGGTGGCGGTCGGTCGGCAACACGCACACGGCCTTTGCGATGGAGAGCATGATCGACGAGCTGGCCTGGGCCGCGGGGCGAGATCCGCTCGACTACCGCTCGGCGCTGCTCGCGGAAAACCCGCGCCATCTCCGTGCGCTGAAGACGGCAGCGGAGAAGGCCGGTTGGGGCAAGGCGGCGCCCAAGGGACGCGCGCGGGGGCTGGCCGTGCACGAGTCGTTCGGCAGCATCATCGCCGAGGTGGCCGAGGTCTCCGTGGACGAGCACAAGGAGATCCACGTCCACAAGGTCACCTGCGCCGTGGACTGCGGCACGGCGATCAATCCCCTCGGCGTCGAAGCCCAGGTGCAGGGTGCCGTCGCCTTCGGCCTCTCCGCCGTGCTGCAGAGCGAGGTGACGCTCAAGGACGGACGCGTCGAGCAGAGCAACTTCCACGATTACCAGGTGCTGCGGCTGCCCGACATGCCGGAGGTCGCGGTGCAGATCATCGAGAGCGACGCCAAGATGGGCGGCATCGGCGAGCCGGCGACGGCCCCCATCTCTGCAGCAGTCGCCAACGCGGTGTACGCCCTGACGAAACAGCGGCTCCGGTCGCTGCCGCTGAGGCTCGCATGACGATGCCTGGCCGGCAGCCTGAGCCCGCTCGCGGCTGCTGGTTCCTCGCGACGGGGTTTGTGCTCGTCGCGTGCTCGCACGCCCAAGGCTCCGCCGCGGCGGCGGCTCCGGCGGCACCAGCGTCTGATCCGGTGGTCGCGTTCGAGACGGTTCGGGCCGTGCTGCAGAGCCCGCGGTGCGTGAACTGCCACCCGAACGGCGATCAACCGACGCAGGGTGACGACAGCCACGTGCATCAGCAGTTCGTCCAGCGGGGACCCGAAGGTCGCGGCGCGATCGGGCTCCCCTGCGCCACCTGCCACGGGAAGGCGAACCCGCCCGACAGCTACGGCGAGCACATGCCGCCCGGTGTCTCCACGGAGTGGCGCCTGCCGCCTCCCGAGCACAGGATGGTCTTCGCCGGGCTCAGCTCGCGGGCGCTCTGCCTGCAGATCAAGGACCGCAAGCAGAACGGCGGCAAGGACATGGCGGCGCTCATGCACCACATGGCGGACGATCCGCTGACGCGCTGGGGGTGGTCACCCGGATACGGACGCAAGCCGGTTCCCGTCCCGCACGACGAGTTCGTCCGCGCCTTCAAGCAGTGGGCGGACGCGGGCGCGCCCTGCCCGCCGGCGCGGGTGGCGCAGCACTGAGCTCGCGCGCTGCCGCTAGCGCAGCGCGTTTCTCGCGCGCGGTCTCGACGAACGCGCGGAACGCTGGCGAGACCTGGGCGCGGCTCGGGAAGTAGAGAAACAGACCCGGCACGCGCGCGGCGAACGGTTCGAGGACGAGACGCAAGCTCCCGTGCTTGAGTCGGGCCGCAACCTCCGGCTCGGGCAGGTACGCGAGGCCAACTCCTGCCTCGGCCATGGCCACCATCAGGCGGTGATCGCTCGTGATCAGGTTGCCCCGCACCGGGATCCGCCAGGTCTTCTTGCCTCGCTCGAACTCCCACAGGTACATCGAGCCGGTGGTCGGCGAACGGACGCGGATGCACTCGTGCGCAAGCAGGTCTTTGGGGGTCTCGGGCACGCCCCTGCGCTGGAGGTAGGAGGGGGCGCCCACGGCGACGAAGCGGAACGGATCCGTCAGGCGCACGTGCACCATGTCGCGCTCGAGGAACTCTTCGAGCCGGACGCCGGCGTCGTAGCCCTCGGTCACGATGTCGACGAGGCGGTCGTCGACGTGCACTTCCACCTCCACTTTCGGATGCTTCGAGAGAAAACGTGGCAGCACCGGGGCGATGACGAAGGCCATGGCGGTCGTCGGAACGGTGAGACGGATCTGCCCGGTTACCTCTCCCGGTTGGGCGGACGCCGTCTTGAGCGCCTCGAGCGCCTGACCCATCGCCGGACCGGCCTGTTCGAAGAGCCGTCTTCCGGCCGCTGTGAGCGCCACGCTCCGCGTGGTGCGCGAGAGCAACGTCACGCCGAGTTTCGCTTCGAGCTGACGGACGGCCTGGCTCAACGCCGAGGGTGAAATCTCCAAGTCGGCCGCGGCAGCGGCGAAGCTGCGCCGCCGCGCCACCGCGAGGAATTCGTTCAGGGCGTTCAGCGGGGTGAAGGCCATTCTGAAGATTTACTACATAGCACGTTCATTTTGTCCCCAGCATCGACTTACGACGCCACGCATCAATCCCTGCCGACAGGAGGAGCAGATGAACACGATCCACGAGAGGTTCTCCAGAGTGGTATTTCCGCTTTCCGCGCTGGCGCTTTCAGTCGCAGTAGCCGGCGCGGCCCGTGCGAACGGGATCCCCACGTCCACTGACGAGGCCCGTGCGCTCAAGCACGCAGTAGCGACCACGCAGCATGCCGTCCCGGCGAATCAACAGGCCTCCAGCACCGACGAAGCCCGCGCGTTGGCTGGCCGCTCGCCGCAGGCCCCGATCTCGCTCGCAGTGAGGCAAGCGATCGCCGTGAACACGGACGAGGGGCGGGCGGCCGCAGTCGGGCGCGACACCTCCGGCCGGGCGGTGCATACTGGGACAGCCGCGACAGGCCTGACTGCGACGGGTTCAGGCGGAGAATAGCGAGCGCGCGGCGTCATGACGTCGCAGAAGGGGTAGGACATGCTGAAGACACCCGCGTATGCCGCTCAGTCTCCAACGAAGCCGCTCGCGCCGTTCGCCATCGAACGGCGCGAGCCTGGCCCGCGCGATGTGCTGATCGACATCCTCTACTGCGGCGTCTGTCACAGCGACATCCACCAGGCGCGCGGTGAGTGGGGCAGTTCGGCGTTCCCCATGGTGCCGGGCCACGAGATCGTGGGCCGCGTCCGGCAGGTCGGCCGTGAAGTGACGAAGTTCAGCCCCGGAGACCTGGCCGGCGTGGGCTGTTTCGTCGACTCCTGCCGGGAGTGTGAGCAATGCCGCTCGGGCCTGGAGCAGTTCTGCGAGAAGGGAGCGGCCTTCACCTACAACAGCACGGAGATGGACCGGAAGACACCCACGCAGGGCGGCTACTCGACACGGATCGTAGTGGCCGAGCCCTATGTACTCCGGGTGCCGTCGGGCCTCGATCCTGCACGCGCAGCACCGCTCCTCTGCGCGGGGATCACCACGTACTCTCCGCTGCGCCAGTGGAACTGCAAGAAGGGCGATCGCGTGGGCGTGGTCGGTCTCGGCGGTCTCGGTCACATGGCGGTCAAGCTCGCGGCGTCGATGGGCGCGGAGGTGACCGTGCTCAGCACGTCGCGCTCCAAGGAAGCTGACGCGCGACGGCTCGGCGCAAGCGCATTCGAGATCACGCGCGATGCGACGACGTTCCAGAAGCTGGCCCGGCGCTTCCATCTGATCATCGATGCCATTTCCGCTCCGCACGATTACAACGCGTACCTGGGGATGGTACGGCCCCAAGGGGCGCTCGTCCTCGTCGGCATCCCACCCGAGCCGTCGCCGGTGGCTGCGTCCTCGGTCGTCAACGGGAACAAGCGGTTTGCGGGCTCGATGATCGGCGGCATCCGGGAGACGCAGGAGATGCTCGACTACTGCGCCGCCCGCGAGATCGCAGCGGACGTCGAGATCATCCCCATCCAGAAGATCAACGAGTCCTACGAGCGCATGATCCGCGGCGATGTGCACTACCGGTTCGTCATCGACATCGCCAGCTTGGCCTGATCGCTGTCATCGCAGGTCCAGTTCCCAGGTCTCCGAGACCAGGTCGCTGCGGCCCCAGCTCTGGTGCGGATCGGTCGCGGTGAGGCGGAATCCGCACTGCTGGTAGATCGTACGCGCGGCCTTCAGCTCGCTTTGCGTCCAGAGCAGGATCTTCCGGTAGCGACACTGCCGCGCGAATCGGATGCATTCCTCGACCAAGCGCTTTCCGATGCCCGATCCGCGAGCCGCGGGCTCGACGAGGAGGAGGCGCAGCTTGGCGACGTGCTTCGACATCCGGACGAGGAAGACCGAACCGACGCGCTCGCCGTTCCTTTCCGCGATCCAGCAGCGCTCGCGGTCCGGATCGTAGCGCCGCACGAAGTCGCTGACGATCTGCGCGACCAGCGCCTCGAAGCGCTCGTCGTATCCCCACTCCTCCGAATAGAGGGCGCCGTGGCGATGGACGACCCATCCGATGTCGCCGGGCCGGTGCGTGCGGAGCAGATAGGGTTGCGCGCGCCGATCCTGCGGTTCGAGGAGCGTCTCGATCGTCCGCATCGCATCGAGCAGATGATCCTGGTCGCCGGGACCGAGCGCGCCGACGAGCTGGCGGATCTGTTCGCTGGAGCGGGAATTGAGGGACTGGAAGGCTGCTCGGCCGGATCGGGTCAATGACAGCGGCTGGCGCCGCGCGTCCTCCTTCGCGGCACCGCGCTGGAGCCATCCGCGCTTCTGGAAACCCCGGAGGATGCGGCTCAGGTACCCCGCATCCAGGCCCAGCTCGCTGCGCACCTCGCTGGCGGTGGTCCCCTCCCGTCCCGCCAGCTCGTAGAGGACCCGCGCCTCGGTGAGCGAGAGCGCACTGTCCAGGAGACCTTCGCGCAGAACGCCGATCTTGCGCGTGTAGAAGCGGTTGAAGTGGCGAACGCCGGTCACGCAGGAGTCGAGCGATTGGGACATCGGCGGGGAGCTTGCCGGCACTCAGTTGACGATGTCAACTGATTCAGTGTCTTCTGTCAACCAATCGAGACGGCGGGGCCGCACTGTGTTCTAGATTCCGTCCATGCGCGCGCTCATTTTCGACCTCGATGGAACGCTGGTCGATACGGTCTACCCGCACGTGGTCGCCTGGCAGCAGGCGCTGGAAGAGGCGGGGATGACCATCGATGGATGGCGCATCCACCGGCGTATCGGGATGAGCGGCGGTCTGTTCACGCGCGCCGTTTCCCGGGAAGTGGGCCGGCCGCTCTCGGCGGCGCAGGCGGAGGCGCTGCAGAAACGGCACGGCGAGATCTTCCGCTCGCTCGCGCAGACCCGCCGTGCCCTGCCCGGGGCCGTTCAGCTGCTCGAGCGGCTGCGTGAGCTGAACGTCCCGCACGCGATCGCGACCTCCGGGCGCCATCCGGAGATCGACGCCTCGCTGGAGGCGCTTTCGGTACCGGCGAGCACCATCGTCATCGATCGCGGCGACGTCGCTCGCGCCAAGCCGGCACCGGACCTGTTCGTGACGGCGGCGGAGCGTCTCTCCATTCCCGCGGAGGAATGCTACGTCGTCGGCGACGCGGTGTGGGATCTGCTGGCCGCGCGCCGCGCGCGCATGTTCAGCGTGGGCCTGTTGACCG
>Ga0137361_10003588_pt1 | contig 10107 bp, 7 predicted proteins | sample Mad1_80_16metaG_FD_104923 | JGI IMG/M metagenome (GOLD analysis project Ga0137361, IMG submission 104923) | Vadose zone soil microbial communities from Angelo Coast Range Reserve, California, USA - Mad1_80_16 metaG | ecosystem: Environmental > Terrestrial > Soil > Vadose zone | place: USA... | reverse complement strand
TCTTGCACGGGACGCGGACGTCGTGGTGGCTGGAAATGAGATTGTTGTGCTATCTGCTCGCGCAAGGCTGACTTACTTTTGTGAGCTTGCCCGGCGGAAGAGTCGGGAGCATCTTTCGATAAGGACAATGACTGAGGACTGAACGGATGATCCGGCACAAGGGTTCCACAGTTACTGCAGAACCGGGCATCATCCCTCGGCAGCATTTGTCCACAATGGGTACACTGTGTTGCCACGCAACTCTCCTCGGCTAGTATGAGCAATACATGAACAGGTTACACATTAGCCGAAACGCTTTCCCAGGTCAAGTGACATAGCCTGAGAGGTGAAACCTGCTATTTCAACACGAGCAAGGCTTCACGCTCAGCAGGTGTTTCAATCGCTTGCTGGTTCTTGACGATTTCGACCAACTTTTTGCGACCCTTGGGACTACCGATCATGAGGACTCCTACCAGCTTGTTTTCGCGAAAGAAGAGCTTGCGGTAGTTCTCATTGCCTTTCTCACCAGGCTCACGCCGCGCAAGAGAGACAAGTTCGGGATTATTCGATTCGGCGGTCCCGACGACAGCGATATTGACATCGAATAGAGGACTGGTATAGGTTGGCACATCCACATACCCCTGGTGCCCACCAGCCATATTCGCCCCAGCGACGCGCCCATGCGCCATAGCATTGTCCCACGTGCCCATGCAGTGATGACAACCAATGGCCGTATCGTAAAACTCTGCTACATCCCCAGCAGCATATACACCTGGGACATTCGTCTCCATGTATTCATTGACCACTACACCGTTTCTCATCTCGATAGGTGTTTGTTTGAGGTACTGTGTGTTCAGTGTGATCCCCAAACCAACACCGATCATGTCGGTCTGAATCTGGCGCCCCTTCTTCGTCTTCACATAACTGGGAACACCATTCTGGGGCACGACTTCTTCGATTTCGTCCCCGTGGATTACCTCAACGCCAAATTTCTTGGCGATATTGTCAACGACCTCGCCGCCCTCCGGGTCCAGCGAGTTACGCAGCCAGAAGGGGCCACGCATTAACCAGGTGGTGTTGAGTTTACGCACAGCAAACCCATCGCATAATTCATAGGAGATGAAGCTGCCGCCATAAGCCAGAGCAGTACGCGACTCAAGCATACATTCGATGATAGTCTTGGTGTCGTCGAGCGTCACAAAGTTATAAATTTGCTCGACGCCCGCAGCTCCCGGCACACGCAACGGATTCGCCCAGCCACCGCTTGCGATGAGGAGCGCATCATAGGGCAGATGTTGCCCCCGGTCGGTCACGACGACACATTCATCGGTACGAACGTCTGTGACCAGCGTCTCCGTTATCAGTTGAATCTTCCTTTGCTCGTGCCACGCAAAGTCGCGTATCATGACCTTCTGCTCAGTGAGGACTCCTTGCAAAAAGCGTGGCAAAGAAACGCGGTTATAGAGCGGATGCGGTTCGTTCGTCAAAAGGTGGATACTACAATTCGGGTCATTCTTGCGCAATGTTTCAGCAGCCGTAGTCCCTGCGACTCCATTGCCTATAATCACATAGCGCCTCTCGTGCGTTGTCAACGATGGATCTCCTTGCTTGCCATATTCTTCGGTACTGAGCTACGAGGAGATTTTAGCATAGTTTGCGAGAGAACGCTACCGTTGCACACCTCCCCCCGAAACGAGGATGAGAGGATCTTATCTTCGACTGCCCACACGTAACTCTTCAAGACTTCTCGTCTTCTCGGTTAGCATTGCGACGTGCTGACCTGGTGCCAGCGAAGGAATTCCTTCGCTGGCTTTTCTTTACTGTTGTGTGTTATCGTTTGCGACCTTCCAAAAAGCTTGACAAAGCCTGCCACTGATCGTATACTATCAAGCATGAAGAACAAACGTCTGCTCACACCATCGGAAGCTGCTGCTGAATTAGGCATTTCCATCAGGACGCTCTATCGATGGGAAGAAGCAGAAAAATTGCATACCGTTCGCACAGTCGGCAACCAGAGACGGATTCCCATCGAGGAGATTTCCCGGCTGCGCCGCGCAGGCCGTGGACAGCTAGGAGCCGAGCGATGTGTCCTGTATGCACGGGTTTCGAGCGTGCGACAAGAACAAGATGGGAATCTGGCCCGACAGACTGCACGACTGCGGGAAGCAGCGAACGCGCGTGGCTATGAAGTCGTGCAGGTGATCACTGAACAGGCATCGAGTCTCAACGAGCGGCGCAAGGGCGTGAAGAAACTGCTCTCGCTCATCGGAGAGCAGGCGGTGGATGTGGTGCTCATCGAATATCCCGATCGGCTCGTGCGCTTTGGCTTTGGCTATTTAGAGCAGGCGTTTGCTTGGAAGAATGTGCGTTTAGAAGTACTCGACCCGCCCAGGCAGCAGGAACCCACCGAAGAACTCATTGAGGACATGTTGACCATTGTGACCGTATTTGCCGGACGCCTCTACGGCCATCGCGCGCAAGGCGTGCGCAAGCGGGTAGAAACGGTGCTCAAGGAATGTGAGCAGGAAGAGCAGGCCAATGGGACAGGCCAGCCGCACCACCAAGCTGCTCCTTGACTTCTCCGATCGCAGTCAAGGGGGAGCCAATAGCGAAAAACGTGCCGCTTTGGAGCGAACCGTGAAGCTCCTAGATGCAGCGCGTGCCTTCTACGTGGCCTTTTTTCTGGCCCATCCTGAGAAGCTGATGGAGCGGGTCGAGGTCATTTCCAAGCAAACTGGAGAAGTGAATAAACGGTTGATTTCTGCTGACAAGCTGCTCACCTGGGCGGAGTTTCAGACCGTCGAAACTGTCGAGCATCCTCATCCTCTGCCCGCTTGGAACTTCAGCCGAGCATTCCCCGATTTCCCTTTCATCTATCGCCGATCCGTCATCAAGGACGCCATCGGCAAGGTCCGATCCTACCTCTCGAACTTGGCGAATTGGCAGCAAGCAGGCAAGAAGCGGGGAAGGCCAGGCCTGCCTGGAAGCCACAATCATCCGACTCTCTACCAAGGAGCTTTCAGTCTGGAATTGGACGGCCTGGATAGGCGTCAGACCTTCGTTCGGCTCAAGGTCTACGATGGCAAAGGATGGACCTGGGTCAACTATCCGGTCAAGTACAACCGGTATTTTGAGCAGCGTCGCACCGAGGAGGGCTGGGAGCAACAGAGTCCCAAGCTGATCCTGCACCAGAAGTCAGCGGAATTGCACATCTGCCAAACCAAAGAGATCAAGGCCAAAAAGGTCACGGAGAGCAAGCGAGATCCTGATCTGGTGACGGTGGCCGTTGATTTGAACGTCAAAAATCTCGCGGTCATCACCGTGCGGCAGCGAGATCGGATCATTGAAACCGTCTTTGTCAGCGATCATGGTTTGGATCAGCACCGCTATGGGCACCTCAAGCGCATTGCGAAGAAGCAATGGCAATCGGGCAAAGCGGTCAAGGGGGAGCGCAGCAACCAGCAGCTCTGGTGGCATGTCAGGAGGCAGAACACCGATGCTGCTCACAAGGCTGCCCGTGCGATTGTTCGTGTCTGCGCGAAGTATCCGGGCTGTGTACTCCTCTTTGAACGCTTGCGCAAGATCAAGCACTCAGAGGGAAGCAAATCCCATCGACTCAACCGCAAACAGGCCAATCACCTGCGAGGCCAGATCAATCGACTTGCTCGGGAAAAAGCGTTTGCCGAGTCCGTGGTCACTGTAGAGGTGAATCCCTGGCAAACCTCGCAGAGGTGTTCCCGCTGTGGGGGGCGCGGAGAGAGGTTCTCAATGCGCGCCGGTCAGCGGATCATGCACAAGGGAGGCAAGCTGTTCGGCTGCCCCATTTGTCACTACGAAGCGCAAGCCGACTACAATGCCAGTGTCAATCTCCACCATAGTTTCTATGCAGAGTTTTGCTGGCAAAGGAAATACACGTCCGCCAAAGGGAGTGGACACTCGCCCTGAGCGGCTACAGGTCGCTTGGGAGAAGCATCCAGGAGGGCAATCCCGTTGATTGGATGTCAGGCCCGCATGCAAGTGAGCATGCACGAAAAAAGTGGTGGGGCTAGTTACTGGTCCGAAAGGGGGACGTCCCAACCTACATCCCCTCAAGGACATGACCTGACTCGATAGCTTCCTGGAATGTGGGAGGAACGTCGGGAAAGCTGGACCGAATCAGGGCGGCACGAACAGCTGATGTCCAGGTTTGTTCAACAAATCGGGATACAGTTGACACCACGTTTGATGAGAAACTGGGCAATTCTATAATCTCCTAACCACTCATTTGACAGACCTTCGTTGTATATTGTAGCAAAGGGATCAGCGGTCTTTTACCTTAACGTAAACGTACTAGCCTGTAGTTATATAATGATGAAGTTTAACAAGCACCATCGGTCATGTGTTGTCACGCCTGCGCGCAGCGAAGGGTCTCTCTCGATGGGCAGAGAGATGCTTCGCTACGCTCAGCATGACAGGACCGGCTTTGGTCGTGAAAATTCATCATTATGTTTGCCCATGATAGCAAGGGGACGTGCCTCACTGCACGTGCGACGAGGAGTCCTGAAGAGTTACAAAATGTATCGGATAAGGAACGGAATATCGTATACACAGTAGAAGCCACACGAGACATTGCTGAGCTAAAAGGATCAAGAGAAAGGAAGAAGCCTCATGCCAGAACCCCACTCAGACGCACTCGTCTTCTTCGGCGTCACCGGTGATCTTGCGTACAAACAGATCTTCCCGGCCTTGCAGGCAATGATCCGGCATGGACACCTTGACATGCCGATCATTGGAGTTGCAGGAAGACCATGGAGCATTGACCAGTTGCGTACGCATGTCCATGAAAGCCTTGAGCAGCACGCCGGTGGTGTGGACCAGGCAGCCTTCTCCAGGTTAAGCTCATTGCTTCAGTATGTCTCTGGAGACTATCACAATGCAGAGACGTATGCCACGTTGCGTAAGGCGCTAGGTAATGCACAGCATCCACTGCACTACCTGGCGATCCCGCCCAGCATGTTCGGACCTGTCGTTGAAGGGCTGGGCCAGTCAGGCTGCGCTACCGGGGCCCGCGTGATCGTCGAGAAGCCCTTTGGGCGCGATCTCAGTTCAGCCCAATCGCTGAATCAGATCCTGCACTCCGTCTTTCCCGAAGCAGCTATTTTCCGCATTGACCATTACCTGGGGAAAGAGCCTGCGCAGAACTTGCTTTACTTCCGCTTCGGCAACTCGTTTCTCGAGCCGATCTGGAACCGGAACTACGTCGAGAGCATACAGATCACCATGGCCGAGCACTTTGGCGTGGCGGGCCGCGGGAAATTCTACGAAGAGGCAGGCGCGGTCCGCGACGTGGTACAGAATCACATGCTCCAGGTGGCAGCGCTGCTTGCGATGGAACCGCCGTCTGGGGTAGATGCCGAGACCATGCGCGACGAGAAGGCGCGAATCTTCAAGGCGATGCTGCCACTTGATCCATCAAATATCGTACGCGGCCAATACCGCGGCTATCGTCAGGAGGATGGTGTGGCCTCCGATTCGCAGGTCGAGACGTTCGCCGCGCTCAAACTCTTCCTCGACACCTGGCGCTGGGCAGATGTGCCGTTCTATATCCGGGCTGGCAAATGCTTGCCTGTGACGGCCACAGAGATATTGGTCGAACTCAAACGCCCGCCTCAAGTCGTGTTTGGAAAGGTTGAGCCTCCCCAATCAAACTATTTCCGCTTCCGCCTCAGCCCTGACGTGATGATCTCGCTCGGTGCCCGTGCTAAGGTCCCTGGCGAGGCCATGCAGGGCGAAGCAGTAGAACTTGTTGCACGCCATCACACAGGCGATGAGATGGAGCCTTACGAGCGTCTCCTCGGCGACGCCATGCGCGGCGACCCAACGCTCTTCGTGCGCGAGGATGCCGTGGAGGCGGCATGGAAGGTCGTAGACCCAATCCTGGGCAACGTGACTCCCATTCATGAGTACGCGCCAGGCACGTGGGGGCCCCCGGAGGCCGACCAGGTCATCGCACGTGATGGAGGCTGGCACAATCCTGTACCTACGGAGCCTGCGAACGATCCCAAGACACAGACTGTATCTTCTTGGTAGTTGGGGCCTGGCAGCCATAAAGGCAGACCCCTGTTGCTGCCAGGCTTCGCGGCGTGCTGCCTTAAAATCTATTCGACAATTTGCGCCTCTTCCTTCTGTCTACTATAATGACAATGTTGATATTTTTACTATCGTGGCACGGCACCAGCGTTACCCTCTGGCCAGTTGTCTCGTGTGCCGTCGTCATGAGTCGCCCTTAAACATCCACTGGAGGGAACGAAGATGAGTGTTACTACCAGGAAGGCACTTCCGCAAGCCAATGGTGACTTTTACCAGATCAGCTCGGTAGTGAGTGAGGAAGATCAGGCTCTGCTGCACCGCGTGCGAGCTTTCATGGAGGCCGAGGTCACACCGATCATCAACCGCTACTGGACCCGCGAGGAATTTCCGCACCAGCTTATCCCAGGGCTGGCTGCACTGGGCATCGCTGGTCTCGCCTACCGAGGGTATGGATGCCCTGGCAAAACCACCCTGCTCGATGGCCTGCTCGCCATGGAGATCGCACGGGTGGATAGTTCGATTGCCACTTTTTTCGGGGTCCATAGCGGGCTAGCGATGGGCACTATTTACCTGTGCGGCTCGGAAGAACAGAAGCAGCAGTGGCTGCCAGCCATGGCACGTCTTGAAAAAATTGGCGCGTTCGGCCTGACCGAGCCCGAGGTCGGTTCTGGCACCTCTGGCGGCTTAACCACCACCGCTCGGCGCGAAGGTGATACCTGGGTGCTCAACGGCCAGAAAAAATGGATTGGCAACGCCACCTTCAGCGACGTGACCGTCATCTGGGCCCGCGACCTGGCGGACAATCAGGTGAAAGGCTTCCTGGTCGAAGGCGGCACTCCCGGCTTCAAAGCAGAGAAACTCAAGGACAAGATCGCCTTGCGCGTCGTGCAGAATGCTCTCATCACGCTGGACAACTGCCGCGTACCCGAAACCAGTCGACTCCAGCGTGCCAACTCATTTAGAGACACCGCCGCCGTGTTGCGCATGACGCGGGCCGGGGTCGCCTGGCAAGCCGTGGGCTGCGCACGCGGAGCATATGAACTAGCTCTCAAGTATGCGCAGGAGCGAGAACAGTTCGGACGTCCAATTGGCCGCTTCCAATTAGTGCAAGACTTGCTGGTACGCATGCTGGGCAACATTACTGCATCCGAGTGCATGGTCATGCGCCTGTCGCAAATGCAGGATGCCGGTATCATGAGTGATGAACACGCCTCGCTGGCGAAAGCGTTCTGCACCGTCAAAATGCGTGAGACGGTGGGATGGGCTCGCGAACTGATGGCCGGCAACGGCATCTTGCTCGACCACCATGTCGGTCGCTTCGTGGCCGATGCCGAAGCCATTTACTCCTACGAAGGCACGCGCGAAATGAACACGCTCATCGTTGGCCGCGCCATCACCGGCTTTAGCGCCTTCGTGTAAACCGAGAGCGCATAACAGCGAATTTCGCACGGAACTGCCCATGACGGCCACGGGCAAAAGCTTGAAGAGCGAACTCCGCCGGGCGCTACGCCGAACGGAGGCATGAACCTGGAGGCTATGGCATGACATATCACATTCACCGGGTTGCCGTGCTGGGAGCCGGGACCATGGGCGCGGCCATCGCGGCTCAGGCAGCCAATGCCGGTTTGTCGGTGGACCTGTTGGATATCGTCCCGCCCGGGGCGCAGGACAAGGAACGCAACAACATCGTCAAGGCTGGCTTTGAGCGCATGCTCAAAGCCAAACCCGCCGCACTCATGCAGCAGGACCTGGCAGAGCATATCCGCCTCGGCAACTTCGAGGACCACTTTGAGCGCCTGAAAGAGGCTGACTGGATTCTCGAAGTCATCCTCGAGAAGCTCGAACCCAAGCAGGAACTGATGGCTCGCATCGAGCAGGTTGCTCACCCTGACGCCATCATCTCTTCCAACACCTCCGGCATTCCACTCTCCAGGGTCGCCGAAGGCCGCTCCGACGCCGAGACCTACATGGGTCTCGTTGAGACGGGGGTCGGACTCATCCCAGCTGGCGGTGGGACCAAAGAGCTGAATCGCCGTCTCATCTCCAGGGTGATGGCCCTCTCCCCTGACACGCCGCCGTTACCCCTGGCGCAGAAAGCCTGCGAAACCATCGGCCAGGCCAAAGTCTCGACCAGTGCATTAGAGGCTCGTACCCTTGGCTTCCTCACTGAGGAGGACCCCATCGTGATGAACCCCGACCATCTGCTGGCCATGGCCAGGCGCGAAGTGCTGGCACTTGCCGAGGATTACCGACCGCCTGAACGAGGCAAGAACATCTACGCCGCCGGGAAGACGTTGCTCGCCGCCCTTGAGATCGGCGTGCGGCAACTCCAGTGGGCAGGCTTCGCGACGGAGTATGACGGCGTCGTCGCTGAGCAGCTCGCCCGCGCCCTGTGCGGTGGCGAACTCTCGTCACCCCAGTGGGTCAGCGAGGACTATCTGCTCAGCCTGGAGCGGCAGGCCTTTCTCTCGCTCTTGCACAATCCAAAGACCCTGGAGCGCATTCAAGCCATGCTCACCACCGGCAAGGTCCCGCGATAAATCGGGGGGCTACGTAGAGTGCCGATTTATCGAGCACGTGTCCCCGATTTATCGCGGGGGGATTCCGTCAGGAAGGGAACAAGCATGAAAGAAGCTGTGATTGTCTCTGGTGCCCGCACCGCAGTGGGTCGGGCACCGCGTGGAACACTGCGGGCCACCTACCCCGACGACATGGCCGGGGCAGCCATCAAAGAGGCGCTGCAACGTGCCCCGGGGCTGGACCCGGCAGAAGTGGAAGATGTAATCATTGGCTGTGCCATCCCCGAAGGCACGCAGGGAACCAATATCGCCCGGCTCTCGGCGGCGCGGGCAGGACTGCCGGTGACGGTCCCTGCTCAGACCGTCAACCGGTTCTGCTCCTCAGGTCTACAGACCATTGCCACGGCGGCAGAACGCATCATGGCGGGTTTTGCCAGCACCATCGTAGCCGGAGGCACCGAGTCCATGTCGACGACCCTGCAATCCCCGAACTTCTCGCCCAACCCGGAACTCGTGCGCACTTACGCCGCGTACTTCATGCCCATGGGCCTCACCGGCGAGCAGGTCGCCAGAGAGTTCAAGGTTGCTCGCGAAGATCAGGATACCTTCGCCCTGCGCAGCCACGAGCGTGCTGCCAGGGCCGTCGACTCCGGGCTTTTCGACGAGGAGATTGTCCCGCTAGATGTCGAATTCACCTCGGTCGACGATCAGGGCGAGGTGCAACAGCAAAAAACTGTCTTCAAGCGCGATGAAGGGCCACGTCGCGACACCTCGGCAGAGGGACTCGCTAAGCTGCGCCCCGTCTTCCAGGCAAAAGGCACGATTACCGCCGGGAACTCTTCCCAGCGCAGTGACGGGGCTGCCGCCGTGGTGGTGATGGAGCGCGAGCGCGCCGAAGAGCTCGGGCTCAAACCTCTTCTGCGCTTCGTGGGCTTCGCCGTGGCTGGCGTGCGCCCCGAAGTCATGGGCATAGGACCGCTCTACGCCATCCCCAAGGTGCTCAAGCTGACCGGTCTTTCGCTCTCTGACATCGACCTCATCGAGTTCAACGAAGCGTTCGCCTCCCAGGCGCTGGCCGTCATTCGCGAACTGGGACTGGACTTAGAGAAGGTCAATGTCAACGGCGGGGCGATCGCGCTCGGTCACCCCATGGGAGCGACGGGCACCAAGCTCACCGTCCAGCTCATGCACGAGATGAGGCGGCGCAAGTCTCGCTACGGCATGGTCACCATGTGTATTGGCGGCGGCATGGGAGCCGCAGGCATCTTCGAGAACCTGCAACAGTGACGCCATCGCCTGGGAGTTTTCGTTACCATAATAGATGGAATCTTGCAACGACTGAAAGAGAAAGGAATGTAATGAGATGGAACTTGGACTCATTGGACTTGGCCGCATGGGCGCAAATATGGCGAAGCGACTACTACGAGCCGGTCATACCTGTGTTGGGTATGCTCGACACGAAACCACAGTACAGGCAGCCCTGAAAGATGGATCGATCACGAAAGGAGCGACATCGCTAGGAGACGTCGTCAAGCAACTT
>Ga0137361_10003587_pt1 | contig 10108 bp, 8 predicted proteins | sample Mad1_80_16metaG_FD_104923 | JGI IMG/M metagenome (GOLD analysis project Ga0137361, IMG submission 104923) | Vadose zone soil microbial communities from Angelo Coast Range Reserve, California, USA - Mad1_80_16 metaG | ecosystem: Environmental > Terrestrial > Soil > Vadose zone | place: USA... | reverse complement strand
TGTGGGGAGGTATTCCATACAACAGGTCTATCTCGGTGTGAGAGATGGGAAACTTGAAGAAGTAGCCCACCAACATATGTGAAGCGGCGACTCGCTTTCTGCGCTTCATTTGGACGTGTTTTGCTCTTTTTCCATTTGCACCGTCCTGTTGTGCTGGCTACTCAACTTGGCACATCTGTTCAGAAAACGTGCCCTTTGAGAACAATCATCCTGGCCGTCTTGTAAGAGCAAATCACCACAGATGTAAACGATAAATAAAGTTGTTCCCAGTTGGATAAATGGGGAGACATGTGAACACAAGGAAGTGTTTATATGCCTCCTGTGCTGGCTACTTGGGACATTTATTCCAAAAAAGAGCGCTAACGATGGCTCAACCGGTTCTTTTTCTTTACAATTTATGCATCAGAAGGTGACGTAAAGGTTTCCTGTAGAGCTTGTTTACTTTCTGATTTTTGAACAGATATCCTAAGTAGCCAGCACAGGGAGACCCAATTATACTCCGTCGTTAATACTGTTTCCCCACTACCCCGCGGAGGAGATAACGAGTGAGAGCCAGGCGTCCGTGTCTTTAGATGGAATCGGTTATTGCACAGCACTCCTTAAAGTCCTGCCTTTTTAAATCTGCTTGCTTGATCCAGTAGGAAAAGGAACCATATTCTCCCCATGTCACCTGGGCATACTCATCTGTATCGATCTGGAGCAGGTGGATCCACTCCAAAGCACTGGTTTTGATGGATGCTTTCGCTTCCTCATCCAAGCGAATCCACTGCTTAACCCGGAGACTGGCCATCTGGCAAAGGAGTTGCATGTCACCTTGCATCTGGAAAGGGTAGCCCAGGAGCCGATGATGATGGTACACAGTATCACCAGTATCCAGGAAGACATCATCAAAGGTCTGGAGCAGATCCCAGTACTGCTGGCGTTCTTCCTTCCCCAGGTGCAGTGAGGTGATCATGGCAGACTCTTCAGGCGGCAACGTCAAGGCAGGCCCAAAATGGAGCGTGCAGCCCGGGAGCAGAGCTTCTGGGGCCAATCCTTCCGGGACAGGCGTTGCGTGCAGATCAGCCGTCTTCCCATCGAAAAAGAGAACCCTCCAGCTCTCAGGCTCGTACGGATCGATGTAGCCCCACACTTTTGTATCAAACCCCTGGGAAAGGCTCTGCGACTGGCAGAAAAAGTAGAGGAAGCCATGGGCTGGCAGAAGCTGCTCCAGATCATATCGAGATCTGCCCTCCCCCTGTATGCTCGCCTGTGGGGGCTCTTAACACATCTACGCACTTTGATCGACTGCGGTGGGGATGGCTTGCGGTGGCTGGGGCAGTCGAGGCACAAGTGCGTAGATCGCGGGCGTTCCCTGGTAACCGGTGGGGGCTTCTGGTGGCTGGGGAAGGGCTACCAGGGAGAAGACCGCGCTGGAAGGGAGAGCTGCCTTGGCCGAGCTACCATCGCGCATGGAGAAGGACATACCAAAATAGATGGACCTGCTCCCATGCAGCCATCTGATTCTCCCCCCGGCGGTCAAGGACCAGACAAGTGCGCCCCACGCTTCAACCCCTCCCGCACAGACTACTAGTGTATATGGAAGACATCAGTCTGTGCGGTACATTGAGGAAAATACTCGCAGTCAAGCTGATACAGGCTACTAGCGCATAGATGAGATCATCTTATTTGAGTGCAGAAATGAGTCATATTATCTCAAAAACACAAATGAACGAAACACTTGGGAAGGGGGTAACGAAAAAGGGCCATGAGGCAATCATGATACCTCGTCGGTACCCTACTTCATTCTGGATTGGCGGTGGCGGGAGCAATCCCGTCGCCGACCATGCTCAATTTCGACGCGTCTATGATCATTTGAAAGAGGAGAAGGTCCTTCTTGAAATCCTCCGGCGATGTCTTAGGCTGTAGTCTTTGAGTGATAGCCTCGTAAAGGTATTCAAGCTCATATGTATATGGATCTTTGAAGGTGGGACGCATTGTGGTCTCATGGTAAACTTCGTCTCTGGTCTCGCTTATAAACAGCTGCGTTGGGAGATGCCGGATAAACGGAGAGTCGTACTGTACCTTCACTGATCTAGTCGCGCCGAAGACCTCGATATGCGCATCGAAACGCCCCTGGAGATCCACACCTGTTTCAAAGGTCGCGTAGTAGCCATCATACGCAAAAATAACTGTGAGAAATTGTGATGCGCCCTGTACTGCCGAGACAACTTGTCGTGGAAAACCTAACATCTCTCGCATGGCAGAGAGGTCGTGACTACTCAGCCCTCCCAGGAAACGATAAAGCCGGCCCGTCTCCGGAGAGACATCTCCGATAGCCTCTTTCACTAGAGCCTTGGAGCGCTCTAAGCGGTCCTTCTGTAATGCGCCTGGCAGGTCATCGTAGCGTGCAACATGCGCGGATTGTCGAATAAAGGACTCGTTCGGCCCTATGATATCGCGAACGCGGGCATAGTTGATCGTACCCAGGCGCTTTATCTCTTCAACGCCTTGCAGGAAGGCTGGCGCAAATCGCCTCATGTATCCTACCATTACCTGCACACCGGAAGAATCGCGGGCGGCGATAATTTCGTCGGCCTCCCGGAGCGTCAGGCACATCGGTTTTTCAATGAAGACGTGTTTATGACGTTGTGCGGCCTCGATCGCGCATTCAGCATGATATTCGTCGCTGTTCAGGACGAATACCACATCTATATCTTGCTGCGCAACAAGCTCGTGTGGGGTGGTATACAGACGATCTATGCTGTAGCGTTTCCCGATGTCTTCCAGCAGTTGCCTGGAAATATCGCATAACGCCGCAATTTCATAGAGATCGGATAGATTTTTGAGAATCGGCAGGTGGATTATTTGGGCTACCGTTCCCAGGCCTATAACCCCCACCTTTAGTCTTTTCGCCATGTTTTCGCCCTCCGAATTTCGGTTTGTAGAGAGTGTGACCTTTGCAGAACTTATGACAACAGCCAGACATTCACATCGTGGGGAGGTATTTCCAACGCAAGCGATCGATCGGAGACGCTAACGCGTGAGTTGCCATAGAGTTCCTCGGCTTGTTTGAAGCGGGAAGGCAGTACTACGCTTTCTAGAACGCTTTCGTCCTCTGGATTGATTACCACGAGCAACGAGCCTTCGGCGCCTTCTATCAGCCGTGGCCGCAGGAGATTCCCGTGCATGGTTGGCTGGCAATACAAGAGGAGGAGGTTCTTCATCAGTACCAGTGCCCCCCGGTCACCGGCAGCGATGGCCCCACCTATAGAGGTGCCAAAGTAGACAATCGTTCCCTTTCCCTCCTGTCGTCGTATACCGGCGATCTCATCCCCCTGGGAGATAATTGCTTCTCCATCGAAGCCCCGCACCGAAGCAAGGTAGTGATAGGCTGAAAGAGTTGAGGCAACCGGCCAGCTGCACTGCAAGGGAGACGCGGTATCCAGCCGGCCATCACCTGCCGCGGCTCCGGGCGACGGATAGATCATTTCACCCTCCTCTATCCCAAGATATCGCTTTGCGAGGGGAATAGGCCTTTGTATCCCGTGGCGGTCAAATAGACCAAATGAAGCTTCGGTGATACATATCCCTCCTTTCTGTACGAACCGCAGAATGTGCCGAGCTGTTTCCTCGTCTATCATCCATGGGAAAGGGGCTATCAGCACGCTTACGCCCAGCGTCTCAAGGTCAGCCGGCCGGACATATGTTGCTAATAAGTCTGCTTGCCACACCGCCCGGTAATATCCTTTGTGGCTGCTTGTGTGTACCACCTCGTCGCCTTCCATCGCATAATTGAGCAGCGCCGCGTCTGAATCGAAGAGGATAGCGACCTGGGGCTCGGGAGCGTAATCAGCGAGGATCTTGGCATGACGCTGGAGCAGCTTATGAGTACGAGCCGCTTCCGCTGCTCGCGGTGTAATTTCGCCGTTCCCGCGCACTAACCCAAAACCCGAAGACTCGGTTGCGGTCGATTCCACCATGTAGCACCAGTAGAGAATCGCGCGCGGGCCATGGGTGACGCCCAGCCAGTTCCAGAGGCGAATGTCGCTCGGCTGTACCTGGGCACTGGCGTGCAGTCCGCGATTCTTTCCGATGCCTCCCTGCAGTTCGCTGATCCAAAACTCTTTACCAGCGGCGGAACTGCGCGCGATGTCAAGGCGCATTGAAAATTCGTGCGGCTTCTGCGGGAACAGCCAATGGGGGAAGAGCGACACCCCCCACATATCGACGTGCGATGCAAGTTGCCAGTTATCAGCCGCGAGGACGGCCAGGCCGTCATGCGGCGCTAGCGCCGCAGTATGGCTCATAATCCTGTGCTCCGGGTCTGCCGCTCGCAATGTCCTCGCGCGAAGAGCCATCTGCTCGGCCAGGCTATCCATCGTAAAGCGCCTCCAGTCCAGCCAATCCGCATATGTTCCGTGGCGCCTCGGTGGTTGTACCTGCTCCCAATCCGAGTAGCCGCGGACCCATGCCGAGTTGAGTTTTTCAATATCTGAACTGTAGCGCTGTTGCAGCCAGGTGCGAAACTCCTGCTGGGAGGATGTGCAATAACAACACATGCTGTGACCGCCGTCAGCCCAGATTGTTGTATCCCAGACCGGTTCCATGTGCGGCTCGTTCCAACAATCGTACAGGAGAAGCGCGGGTGAGCCAGCAAGCTCCAGGGCGAGCGCGCGTAAATAGTCCATCGCCGCAACGCGTACACCCGCGTGCGTCAGACAGAGGCCCGGATGGCCGCCCGACTGCGTATTGCTATTGCCACCGAGCGATCGAGCGCGCCCGTGCGCGTCGACATAGCGAGCCTCGGGAAAGCGCTGTTCAAGCCAGTACGGAGCGTTCTCCAGGATTGTGTTGATGACGACCTTGAGATCCAGCCGAGCGCAGGTATCCAGGATTTCGACGATCTCCTCAAAATCGTATGAACCCTCGCGACGATTGATCATGCCCCACTGGGCAAAAAGCTTAATTGTGTTGAAGCCCAGCTCGCGGGCAATTCGTTCTAGCTCACGGGGACGCATATTCCGTGGCGGATGCGGGGGCCGGTAAAACTGGGCGCCGTAAAGAAACTCTGCTCGCATAATCCTCCTCCTGATCGCTCAACGTTTGATCACAACTCTCTTAGCCCTTCACCGCGCCAAGCGTCAGGCCACGGGTCAGGTATTTCTGTACCAGCAGTCCAAGTACGATCATCGGGATCATGACGATCGTCGCAGACGCACTACTCCCGCCCCAATCCACCGATACCGCACCGATAAACCCGAAGATCGTGACCGGCAACGTCCTCGTATCGACGCTTGTCAGCACCACCGAAAAGAGGAATTCATTCCACGAGAAAAGCACGCAAAGCACGGTCGTCGCGGCAAGGCCCGGCGTAGCCAGCGGGAGCACTATACGCCAAAATGCGCCCCAACGCGAGCAGCCATCGATCAGCGCGGCCTCCTCCAATTCCACCATCATATCCTGGAAGAATCCAAGCATCATCCAGATCACGAAAGGCAGGCTAAAGGTAGTGTGGGCAATGATGACTGCTGCGTAGGTGTTCAGCAGGTGCACAGTCTGCATGAGCCCGTAGATAGGCAGTACCAGCGCAATCGATGGAACCATACGGCAAATTAAAACACAGAAAGCGATGGCTCTGGCTCCCAGCACCCTCAGCCGGGCGAGGCTGTAAGCGGCGGACGTCCCCAGGAGCATGGAGAGTACCGTGGTGCCGGTTGCTACTATGACGCTGTTGATGAAATAGGCCTGAAAATTTTCTTGCAAAAATGCATTTGCGTAATTGATCAGAGTAGGGTGGAAGATCAGCCGGGGCACCCGTGTGAAAATATCCACCGGCAGTTTGAAAGATGTGATCACTATGAGCGCGACAGGTATGAGGGTCCAGAGTAAAAATACACCGATAATCACGGCCCTGAGAACGCGGCCAGGAAGTTTTTTACGCGATCCGAACGATTTTGCGGTTGCTTGCATCCTGCTTCTCCTCCTAGCTCCTGCGGCGTATCAGGCGCATCAGGACGAAGCTGAGCACGATTAACAACAAGAGCGTGACGACCGACAGGGTCATACCGTAGCCGATCTGGAAGGTTTTAAAGGCCGTGTCAAAGTCGTACAGGCTGATCATCTCTGTCGATATTCCGGGGCCGCCTCCCGTCAGGATGTACACCGTGTCGAAAGTGCGAAAAGAATCCATGAAACGGATGAGCGTCACCAGCAGCAGAATAGGGAGAAGCAGCGGCAGTGTAATGTAACGGAATTCCTGCCAGCGAGATGCGCCGTCAATCCGGGCGGCTTCGTACAAATCACTGGGAAGTGCGGATAGTCCAGCGAGCAGAACGAGAATGATAAAGGGCGTCATTTCCCAGGTATCGACGATCATAGTAGAGAAAAGGGCGGTGTGCGTGGAGGTAAGCCCGCCGAATTGGCTTCCGCCGGGGATGAAGCTGAGAAAGTAGTAGATAAGCCCGTTCGATGGGTCGAACATATAACGCCATATTAAACCCACCACAACGGGTGTTACCATAAGTGGGATGAGAATCACAGCGTTTATGATGTTCTTTAGGAAGTGCAATTCATCCAGGAGGATTGCCATACCCAGTCCTAGCAAAAGCTCTATCGTAGTCGCACCGACCGCAAAGATACCCGATATTTCCAGGGCCGACCAGAAGTATTGGTCGGACAACAAGGTGCGATAGTTCTGAAGCCCTACGAACGGTTGACCGGCCAGAGGATTTGTCAGGTCCCAGGATTTGAAGCTAATAACGATGGCATAGATGCCCGGTCCGACTATCACGGCCAGCAGGATGAGAAGCGCCGGTATAAGCATGAGGTAGGGAAGTATGTGGCGGTCGAAGTGGCGACCCCAGGTGCGCGTCGAGGAATGTGCCCGTCCCGGTGCGTCTATTGATTTCACGATCATCAGACACCTTCTAACTTAAGAGCACTACCGCCGTGTAGCGCAGACAAGCCTCTGCAGGAGGCTGCAGGCTACAGGCAAGGACTGATTATGTGTCTCACCTGTAGCCTGCAATCTCTATTTGTTCATGGCCTGCGCGATCTGCTGATTAGCCAGGTTGAGCGCACTCTGGGGGCTGGCGTTCCCGCTGGATACCAGCGCAATCTGACGCTGCATGATCTGGGATATCTGAGCGCTCTGTGATACGAGGGGTTGGGTCTTGCCGTTCTTCAGCGCCTCCATGACCGCTGGAAGCCACGGTTGTTTGGCTACGAGATCAGATGCGTTAAAGAGCGATGTGCGGGCAGAGATACTGCCATCCAGGACGGCCAGCTGGTGCGCGACCTCCTTACTTGTGAGGTAGGCGAGCAGAAGATAAGCGGCCCTGGGGTTCTTGCTATCTTTGTTGATCGCCCAGTTCCAATCGGCGAGCGTTCCAGAAACCTGATCCTTGTAAGGTAAGGGGGCATAACCGAACTTGCCCACCAGCTTGGTTTTCGACGGGTCAGTAAACTGGTTTGCAATACCTGAAATGGTGATGCCCATAGCTACATTACCCTGGAGCAGGTTGGTATTCACATCGTCCCATTCCCACTGCAAACTGCCTGTGGGGCCCGCTTTGAGCAGGTTGCTCCAATACTGGAGGGCCTCAACTCCAGCAGATGAATTGACCGAAGGTTTTCCCTGGGCGTCGAAGTAATCCCCACCGGCCGAACGCATGAGCGCCGCCCACACATCGGTCCCGTCCGCGGAACTTTTCGCCGGCATTGCAATGCCGCCCATTCCCTTCTGTTCGAAGACCTGCGCATCTTTCAGTACGTCATCCCATGTGGTTGGCGGCTGGAGGTGCTGGGCCTGGAAGAGATCCGTGCGATAGACCAATATCGGGGTTTGTACGAAGGAAGGGATCCCGTAAAGCGTTCCGTTGTATTTACCCGTCTGGAGAATCGCCGGGATGAAATCGCTAAAGTCAAAGTTAGATTTAGTTAACGAGGGGTCGTTTACGTACTGCTGGATCGGTTGGAGCCACCCTGCACGAGCGTATTCTGGCAGCCACACCTCGGGCACCCAGAGCAGGTCGTAGTTCGCCGTGTGAGTGGAGAGATCCAGGATCTGCTTCTGCTGCAGGTTATCGTATGTAATCGCGTCCATCGTCACCTGGATACCTGTTTCTTTGGTGAATTCCGGCAGTAACGTTGCCATAGCATCGGCATCCGGTCCCGACCAGCGCGAGAAGGTAAGGTGAACGCCGGCGTAAGGCTGGGCTGAGTTCTGAGTGTTCGTAGAAGCGCTGCCGCATCCAGCACCCAGAATCAGTATAAGACAAATAGCAAGGGCGGTTACCATCGTATGAGAGAGTTGCTTCATCGAACGCTCCTCCTTGGCAGGACTCAGGCTTCTCTACCCGAGTCTTTACTAAACACAATCAGAATAGCCTGGCCAGATTTCCAAGTGTTGCCTATTTGCTCCTCCTTTCTCTAGATATCAGGACACTATGATATAAGCTGAACTACCGCTTTGCGACGGGCGGCCTCATATCCGGCGGCAATAATACGGCAGGTCTGCAAGCCATCCTCCAGGCCGGCGCGGAAGGGTAAGTTCTGCCGAAAGCGCGTGATCACATCCTCCACTTCGCGGCGGTAATGTTGTGTGTGGGTTGGCCAGCTCTGGTAGTCGTGCGGCTCGTTAGCCGCGGGTTGAACGTACGGGGTGATCCAGCCGGAGAGGAGCGGCGACGTTTCGCGCTCGCTGTAGAGATGTAGGGCTGGAGCGGGCGTAGTAAGCTCAACGATCATGGTGCCGCGACTGCCGTAGATTTCCAGGACGTTACGCATGCCGATATCGATATGCAAACTCCAACTTGTATACAGCTCTCCAAGGGCGCCATTGCGGAATTGTAAGGTTGCTACACCTGTATCCTCTACTGCAAGATCACGCTTGATCCGTTTCGCCATCGTCGCGTAAATCGCATCGACTTCACCGATATACCAGCGCAGCAAATCTACCGCGTGGGACCCCTCATCGATGAATGCGCCGCCTCCGCCCTGTGCAGGATCTTCCATCCACTCAGCCATATAGGCCGGGCAGCCAATCTCGCGGATCCCCGCCAGTCCGATTATGGCCCTGGCGGAGGAGATTTCCCCCAGCGCGCCGCTCTCTACCAGCGCCTTGGCCCGCTCGGCCTCAGGGATGTAACGGCTGCAAAAGCCAACAGTGAAGCGCACGCCCGATCCTCTCACGGCCCGGGCGATGCGCTCGGCATCTTCGACGGTCGTCGCCATGGGCTTTTCGCAGAAGATGTGCTTGCCCGCCGCCGCCGCCGCCTCCACGATCTCAGCATGGCGGTTATTTTCGGCGTGGATGAAAACCAGGTCGATGTCGTCGCGGGCGAGGAGCGCGTGGTAGTCGCTATAACACGACTCTACCCCGTACGCCGTCGCTGCGGCGCGCCCCCGTGCCTCATTGTCATCGGCGATCGCCACAATGTCCACGCCGGCGATCTCGCGCAGGGCGCGGGATCGAAAATCAGCATGCACATGCGCGTAACTAATCATGCCCACACGTAACGGTTCGCTCATTCTAGATCTCCTTCTGGCTCTCCCCTATTAAGTGGCCGTTCGGCCCTGCCACTGCGCGCTGAGCGATACGCCGCCTCGGCCAGGCTGAGGATCGCACGTCCGTCTTCTCCTGTCGAGCGGCATTGCCCGCCTTCGAGCAGGCAGCGGAAGAAGTGGTCAAACATGGCATCGGTGCCGAACGCGATGTGCTCGTCCAGTGGAAGCGGATAGGTCCACCCTTTGCTGGCATCTGAACGCGCGCCCCAGTAGGTGTACCCCGCCTGACTGTAGACCCGCAGGTGTTGAGAATGGAGCATGTCCACCAGGATACGCCCCTGGGTGCCGTACACTTCAAAGCGTGAGTCCATCTCACCCACCGTTGACCAGCTATCTTCGGCCAGGCCAATGACCCCGTTGGCGAAGCGCACAGTGAGCACGGCGGTGTCCTCGGCCGGCGGTTCGTGGACGAACGTATCCAACTCCGCGTAGATGCGCGAAGCTTCCGCCCCGGCGATGTAGCGGAGGAAGGCGAGGCTATGCACGGCCATATCCAGTACGCACCCGCCCCCGGCCACCACCTGATCGTGGAACCACGCCGCGTGCGGGCCGGGAATGC
>Ga0137361_10003583_pt1 | contig 10111 bp, 10 predicted proteins | sample Mad1_80_16metaG_FD_104923 | JGI IMG/M metagenome (GOLD analysis project Ga0137361, IMG submission 104923) | Vadose zone soil microbial communities from Angelo Coast Range Reserve, California, USA - Mad1_80_16 metaG | ecosystem: Environmental > Terrestrial > Soil > Vadose zone | place: USA... | reverse complement strand
TGCTCAATCAACAGCCAGCGGCCATGCAGCATATCGCTGCTGATCTGCTGCGCCTGAGAGAGTAACTGGCGCTGCGGTTCGGTCGCCGGCGTGAGTTCGCGGAGCTTTGCCTGAATCATCTCCATAGCGTTTGCCCGCTCGAAGCCAGCCAATCCCGATCCCTCGGCTTTTTCCTCGGGCCAGAACATTTCGATTCCCGCGGCAACGGCTCGACGCAACTGTTCGCGGACGTCTTTTGTTTCCGGGCCATAGGTCGCCAGCACGCGATCCAGCAGAACCACTTTCGCGCCACTTTGAGTGATCGCAATATTCATGGTGTCGAACGAACTTTTGGCCGAGGCGACGAGCAAACCTAGAACCAAGGCGGCCAGAGTGGCGATCATGCCGGCAACCACCTTCACCGTGTCCTTGGATTTGTCGCGCAGATGCGGCTCCGGTAGCCGGCCGCTTAGCGACAAGCCTAGCAAGGCTCCGCCAAAGATGCAGGCGGCGCTGATCAAAAAAATAATCTGTGAATTCATCGTGCGGCGGCAAATGTATAAACAAAGACGGACACTAGCCATAGGCCTAAAGTCCTATAGCCAGCGAAACCGTAGCCGTGGCTTATTTATCTCAACAGTCAAACTCGGGCAGTCGCTCAATCTGTAGAAGTCCGACGCCAACACCTCCTCAATTATGAAGCTAAAGTCTTGCAATCTCACTTTGATACTAGTCATTGCCCTCAGCCGCTGGGCGCTGGCCGCTGATCCTACAACTCCATCCGTTCCGCCGGATGAGGCTCTCAGTCGGCTGAAGGCCGGCAACGAGCGGTTCGCCAAAAGCAAAGTCAGCACGGGCAAACCTGTGGCTGCGCGTCGCGCCGAGACGGCGAAGGATCAGCATCCGTTTGCCATCATCATCGGTTGCGCCGATTCGCGGACGGCGCCCGAAATCATCTTCGATCAAAGCATCGGGGATCTCTTTGTCATCCGCACGGCCGGCAATCTGGTGGATGACTACGCGCTGGGAAGCATCGAGTACGCAGTGGACCATCTTGGAACACGACTCATCGTCGTTCTCGGACATGAACGCTGCGGCGCGGTGACGGCAGCGCTCGCCGGCGGGTCCGCGCCCGGCCACATCAATTCATTGGTGCGCGATATTCAACCCGCCGTGGTCGCCAGCAAAACGAAGGAGGGCGATGCCCTAACGAATGCTATCCATGAAAACGACGCTCAGGTCGCGGCGAAGATTCGAAAGCAGGCCGAACTCGGCGAGTTCGCTTCTCAGGTGCGGATAATCGAGGGCTATTACAATCTCGATACTGGCAAGGTGGAGTGGACCAAATAAGCTACCAGTCCTTCCGACGGGACGTCAGCAAGCCTTGAAAGGCGTATGAAAACAAAAGAGACCATCAAACGAGCCCGCAAACTCGCCAAGCCATTCCGCGTCAGCAAAGGGAAGGATTTTCGACTTAAGGATGTCGACCCAGGCGATACCCTTGAATTCACCAAGGAAGAAGACAAACCAAGAGCCAAGGAAGCACTGGCCACCGGAATTTTGGCCCTCGCGGAACTGCAGGACAAACTCTACGCCCAGGACAAGTGGGCCGTTCTTCTGATGTTTCAGGCGATGGACGCGGCGGGCAAGGACGGCGCGATCAAACACGTTATGTCGGGGGTGAATCCGCAAGGTTGCCAGGTCTACTCTTTCAAATCGCCCTCCGCGGAAGATCTTGATCACGATTATCTCTGGCGCTGCATGAAATGCCTGCCGAATCGTGGCCAAATCGGAATCTTTAATCGCAGTTACTACGAAGAGGTGCTCGTCGTCCGCGTCCATCCCGAATTTCTAAAGAAGCAAAAACTGCCGCCGAAACTTTTGGGCAAGAGAATTTGGGAGGAGCGTTTTGAAGACATTCGCAATTTCGAGCAATATCTGACGCGAAACGGCGTGATCGTGCGGAAATTTTTCCTCCACGTTTCAAAAAAAGAGCAGAAACGACGATTTCTGGAACGAATCGATGATCCGCTGAAGAACTGGAAATTCTCCTCCAACGACGCGGCCGAGCGTGATTATTGGGATGATTACATGGGCGCTTACGAAGAAATGATTCGGGAAACCGCCACGAAAGATGCGCCGTGGTATGTGGTGCCGGCAGACAACAAATGGTTTACCCGCGTCGTCGTCGCCGCCGCAGTGATCGAGGCGCTGGCCGAACTCGACTTGGCATATCCGGAAGTTGGGGACGACAAACTAAAAGAACTTGCGGCCGCGAAAAAGAAATTGTTGAACAAATAGCTTCATTCAATCCCGACCGAGCGCCTGGCGCTCAATTCCTGGCGTAGGTCTAAGGTCCAATATCCGGGCCAACTTGGGTGGGCGCAAACTTATCGCAACCAAATAAGAAACGGAGAGCGCTATGAACAATAAGCTATTGGTTGTAATTTTGGTCTGCGGCGGCGCATTGATGCAGTCATCTTTGCTCGCCGCCACGATCCCGGCCGGCACACCGATCAATGTTCGAACCACCGGTGCAATTTCCTCGCATGCAACACCCGGTAAAACTTTCACTGCAAAACTCGATCAGGATGTTGTGACCAATGGAAATGTGCTGCTTCGCGCCGGAACGCAGTTTTCGGGGATAATTGCATCGTCACGCGGTTCTCGTTCCACCACTTCGTCACAACCGCTTACCCTGAACCTGACTGCCGTCGCTGCGAACGGGCGCATGGTCCCGATCAAAACGACCGGCGGCATGCGGCCCCAAGCTGCGAAGACAACGCGCCAATCCAGAGGTGGGTTCAGTTACGGTGAAAGCATTTTTCCAGCAGGCACACGATTAGAATTTCGTCTCGCCCAACCGCTTCATCTTTAACTGACCGCCATGGACTTTCTCAGCTATTTCGCATTACTCATCCTGATCTTTGTCGTCCTGATCCTCGCCTACGGGATGATCGCGATTCACGACATCCCCTATCACATAGCCCTGAAGCGGGATCATCCTCACCAGGATGCGATTCACGCCGCCGGTTGGATCAGTCTCTTCACCCTTCATGCCATCTGGCCGTTTCTCTGGATTTGGGCCACCGCTTATCACCCGGTGGGTGGCTATGCCGGAAAGCCCCGGGAGAAAACCGAAGACGAAACGAACCCATCCAAGTCTAGCGGTCACTGACCCGGATGACCCTCGAATATGGATCTACTGATCATTCTCACCTACGCCGCGTTTGCTTACGGCGCGTTTAAACTATTCAAGATCCCGGTCAACGGATTCAGTTTGCTCACGGCCGCGCTGGGTGGCATCGCCTTACTCAGCGCGCTGTTGCTGGGCATGAACTACAATCATCCTTTCAGCAGCCAGGCCCGGTTTTACTTCCATACCACGCCGATCGTTCCCGCTGTCAGCGGGATTGTAATCGAGGTTCCCGCCCAATCGGGCGTGAAGCTGAAAAAGGGCGATGTTCTGTTTCGCATCCAACCCGAACCGTTCGAAAACGCGGTGAAGGCCAAGGAGGCAGCGCTCGCGGATGCAGTCCAGGCCACCAAGCAGTTGCGAGCAGGGTCGGATTCGGCTCAGAAGAAATTGGAGTCTGCTCTGGCAGACCGGGACGGAGCCAAGGATGTCTTCGAGCGCTCGAAAAAGCTGCTCGAAAGCGGTACTATTGCCCAGGTTCAATTCGAGAAGGCCAAGAACAATTACAATGCCGCCGAAGCGAGCGCGCAAAGTGCCCAGTCCGAAGCCAACCGCGCATTGTTGCAGGCGGAAGCCTCCGTTAAGGGAGTCAATACCGACGTAGCCCGCCTCCAGTCCGAACTCGATACCGCGAAGTTCAACCTCGACCAAGCCACGGTGCGCGCGCCGACCGACGGAACGGTCCAGCAGAATTTCCTGCGTCCCGGCATGTTTGCCGCGTCGATGCCCCTGCGCCCGGTGATGGTTTTCCTGCACGATGAAAAACCGAAATTCACGGCCGCTTTTCTGCAAAACAGCGCCCAGCGGATTGAGGAGGGATCGGAGGCCGAATTCATCCTGCCCGCGGTGCCGGGACGATTCTTCAAAGGCAAAGTCACCGCCGTCGGCGCCTTCATCCCTCAAGGCCAGCTTCAACCCAGCGGCAACCTCATTGATCCTGAACAAATCAAGGGCGAGGGGCGTATCCTCGTCGCGATCGAACCGGAAGAAGGCATCTCAAAATATTTGATTGTGCCGGGCAGCACCGCTCAAGTCGCTATTTATACCCACCACATGCATCACCTGGGCCTCTTGCGAAAGGTGCTTCTCCGCATGAGTTCGTGGACGAATTACCTCTTCAGCGACGGCCATTGACCCTTACGCGCAACTCCGTTTCGCATCGCGGTTGGGTACCGGCTGGTGGTAGAATGGGCTCCCGCCAACAGAGAAGTGGCCATGCAAACCTGATTTCAAGACTCATCATGACAGCAAAAATGAAAACCGGCGCATAACTCACTCCTATGTCCTTAGTTCATCAAAACTGGTGGTTCACCACGCTGCTGATCAAGCAGTTCAAATATTGTCCGCCGTTGAGCAAATCGCTGAAGTGCGATGTGCTAATCGTCGGCGGAGGTGTCAGTGGCATCAGCGCGGCGGCGGAATTTGTGAAGCAAGGCCGCAACGTGGTGCTGATCGAGCGGAACATCGTGGGCGGCGGGTCGGCCGGTCGCAGCGCGGGATTCCTCACCCCAGACAGCGAGTTGGAACTGCATCAGTTGGTCCGCCGCTACGGACCCAAAGCCGCGCGGGAGATCTGGGACGCGCCCTTACGCGGAATCGAGCGCCTCGTTAACGGCATCAAAAATTTTGATATTCAATGCGGACTTGCCGAGCAGGACTCGCTTTTTCTCGGTCTGTGTAAGAGCGGCAAGGAAGCCGTTGAAGAGGAAATGGAATGCAGAAAGAGCGTCGGCTTCACCGACCAGCAAACCTATGACGAGCAGAGTTTGAAGACCATCATCGGCTCGGAAGGATTCAGCGCCGGCATTCGTTACGGCGGCACGTACGGCATCAACCCTTTGCTTTGCCTGCAAGCGAAGATTATCGGCAAGCCATTGGTTTTCTCTCTCACCAATGCCTGGGCGAAATTTTATCAGGAGGACAGCCATCGAAAGACCGAGGAGATGCGGGCGGAATTCTAATTCGCTCCGGGTAGCATCCAGATGGGCTCGACGTTCACTGCCACCGGAGCCGTTGAAATGGCGGGCGTGGCGGTGGCCCGAGATTTGTCCGGATCGAGATCGACCTGGGTGCGAGGTCCCGTTTGGGACAGCTTCTGGATGTTGAGCGGGCTTTGGCTCGCGCCCATCGTCATCTGGCTGGCCTGGGGATATGACGATCCGGAATCGAGTCCGCTCGATCTGCTCTACTTCGGTCTCACCGCATTGTTCTGGCTCGGTCACCGGTTTTGCAGCACCTATCTCGCCTACTGCACGGAAGCGTACCGCCCACTTCTGCGGACTCAGTCGGTCCGCTTCGTCGTGCTTCCGGTTCTAATCACGATTGGATGTTTCGCGTTCTTTCTGCCGCCGGACTCGGCGCTGCCGTGGACGCGGGCGGAGCGGTTGGTTGGCCTGGCGATCGTCGATTATGCATGGGTTACCTGGCACTTCGCCGCGCAGCACTTCGGCGCGCTTTCACTTTACCGTTCACGCGCTGGGCGAGCCGCTTGTGTGCAGACACGACGCATCGATCGCTTCTTTGCGTTGAGTGTCGGAGGCGCTCTCGTTTTTGTCGCAGATATTCTCGCCGGAGCTGTCGCTTATCAGGACCAATGGATCGATCGGTGGTTTTTCCCCACGTGGATGGTCTCAGCGCAGGACGCCATTCGCGGTGGCGCCACCCTGGTGCTCGTGATCGTGACGGTCGCAGCGTTGTTTGCCGAGCTGCGCACATCCCGATGGTCGTTACCGCGCGTACTATATATAATAGGCATCGCGGTGATGGTCGGCATCGCTCTTCGTCCGCGAAGCTTGTTTCTTTTTTTGGTAGTCTGGACTTCGCAGCACTGGATTCTCGCAGCCGGACTGGCGTCGCAAACGCCGCGCGCCGAGCCGGCTCCCAGGCGCGGTGTTATTCGGGGTGCACTGCATGGATTGAACATTCGGCCATGGGCGGTCCTGTTGTTCTTAATGGTGCTATCGGTTCTGCTCCTCCCATTATTCGAAGTGGAAGCAAACCGGCAGGCCGGCACGTATTACGGAGAGCGGATATTCGGCGCGATCGCGACAGGATTACGGACATCGTCGTGGGTGCCGATGCTCGTCGCCCTCGGTTTTGCAACGGGGTTCATCCATTATCTGCTTGATCGAAGCGTCTTTCGAATGTCAGATCCGCAAGTGCGTGCCGCGGCGCGTGGCTTACTTGACCACGAAGGATTCTGACCCGGCTCGAGTGATCTCGAAACTCCTCATCGCCTGGTCGCTGACGGCGCTATGCGTGATCGTACACGCGATAGGCATGACGGCGTCATTGAGATGGCTGAGGCATTCAGCCGAGCGAATGGCTGGGCACTTTTGGTTTTCGACATGGATGCTCGTCCGTACCGCGGGATGGATCATTCTTCTGCATCTGGTGGAGATCGCGTTTTGGGCGTTTTTCTATGCGCGCGGACACGGAATGCCCGACCTCCAATCGGCTTTCTACTTCAGCGCGGTGACTTATACGACGACGGGTTACGGCGACTTGGTTCTACCTAACGAGTGGCGCCTGGTCGGCGGGGTCGAAGCGCTTACAGGCATCCTGATGTGCGGCTGGTCGGCGGCCTTCTTTTTCGCTGTCGTCAGCCGGATGAACCAGCCACGATCCAAACCGGAACGAACCTGACTTATGTCCATGAAACCATCTATCTTCTGGCTGCTCATATTCATTCCCATCACCGTCATCCTCGAACACGTTGGCAAACTGCCGCCACCGGTGATCTTTTTTTCCGCCGCGCTGGCCATCGTGCCAATCGCGGCATTGATCGTGCAAGCGACAGAGCAACTCGCCCATCGCACCGGCGATGCCGTCGGCGGCCTGCTCAACGCTACATTCGGCAACGCGCCGGAGTTGATCATCGCAACGGTGGCCTTGAGGGCCGGTCTCCTGGACATGGTGCGCGCGTCGCTTATCGGCGCGATTCTCGCCAATCTGTTGCTCTCGCTCGGCCTCTCGTTTTTCCTTGGCGGTCTCCGCTACCGCGACCAGAAATACAACCCGCTCGCCGCTCGCACTTACAGTTCGATGATGTTGATCGCGGTGATCAGCCTGGTTGTGCCAAGCGCCTTCAGCCGAATTCTGACGCCGGAAGGCACGATCCGCCAGGAACAATTGCTCAACATAGGGATCGCCGTGGTGTTGCTGCTGGCCTACGGGCTGTATCTGTTGTTTTCGCTCAAGACCCATCCCGGGGCGTTCGCCAGCGTGGACACTGGGGACGAAGCGCACCACGAAGGCAAACAATGGAGCATGGCACGCGCTGTAGGCAGCCTGATCGGCGCGTCAGTGTTGGCGGCGTGGATGAGTGAGATCCTTGTCGGAGCGGCCGAAGGCACCGGCAAGTCGTTAGGCATGTCGCAAACTTTCATCGGCATCGTCTTCCTCGCCATCGTCGGCGGTGCGGCGGAGAGCGGTTCGGCAATTGCGATGGCGCGCAAGAACAAAGTGGATTTATCCGTGGGCATTGCGTTGGGGAGCAGCATCCAGATTGCACTTTTCGTCGCGCCAGTGCTTGTGTTGCTCAGTTACTTCATCGCGCCTCAACCGCTCGAACTCTCCTTCAACCGCGCCGAGACCGGTTCCCTATTCATGGGCGTGCTGATCGGCACTCTGGTCTGCGGCGATGGGCAGTCCAACTGGTACAAGGGCGTTCAACTTGTTACGGTGTACACGATCATCGCGCTGATGTTCTACTTCATACCGGCGACTGGGCATTGAACATTGAAAATGGGAGCGCCCATGGCTGAGAAACCCGCAGAATCACCCGCGAAAAAATGGATCGAGCCCGTCGTGGCCGTGCTGATGGCGCTGACCACCATCGGCACGGCGTGGTGTTCCTATGAATCCGCTGCATGGACCCGGCAGAGCAACCGACTGATGAACGAATCCAACGCGCTGGAACGGCGCGCGGCGTTGCTCGAAGTGCAGAGCAGCCAGGCCCTAATCATTCACACCTCGATGTTCATGCAGCTCCTCGCCGCGCAGCACACCGGCAACGACAATCTCGCGAGCTTTTATGCAGAGCGTTTTCCGCCCGACGTGAAGAAAGCCTACGATGCATGGCTTGCGGAGAAGCCATTCGAAAATCCCACCGCCGACCCGCACCCATTCGTGCCAAATCTTTACGAGGTGCGCGGCGCCGTGGAAGCAGCCGCGGTGAGGGCCGACTCCGTGCGGCGGGTCGCCGAGGCGCGCGAAGCGGGCAATCGCTCCGGCCAATATCTCGCCAACACCGTGCTCTTCGCCACCGTGCTCTTCTTTGCCGGCACGGCGGGGAAGTTTGAACAGCCACGAGTGCGGCTTTTCGCCGCGACCTTCGGCGTGGCGTTGTTCGTTTTTGCCGCCATCCGAACCCTCCTCATGCCCGCGGCCTGAAAACCTCTCCTTCCGCAAACTCCAAAACCGAACACATCCAATCCAACCTCATCCTATGAAGACCAAGAAAGTCATCGAAGCAGCCCACGGATTGTCCAAGCCGTACCGCGTCAGAAACGGAAAAAAATTCCGATTGAAGGATGTCGATCCGGGCGATACGGGTGAACACAAGTCCGAAGATAAGCCGCGCGCGAAAGAGGCACTTCAGACCGGTCTGGGTGCGCTCACGGAACTGCAGGACATGCTTTACGGGCAGGATCGCTGGTCGTTGCTCCTCATCTTCCAGGCGATGGATGCGGCGGGGAAGGACGGGACGATCAAGCACGTGATGTCGGGTGTGAATCCGCAGGGCTGCCAGGTGTCGTCGGATAACAAGTGGTTCACGCGAGTGATCGTGGCCTCGGCGGTGATCGATGTGCTGGCGTCCCTGAATCTGTGCTACCCGAAAGTCAGCGCGGCGAAGGCCAAGGAACTCGCCGAAGCAAGAAAGGCTCTGCTGGCGAGTAAATGAACGCAACAGCCGCGAGTGACGATACGCCGTCGCGGCCGAGCCGCTGGTCCGGGATCATCCCCGCTCTGCGTTGGTTGCGGAGCTACAAGCCCGCTTGGTTTCGTGCTGACTTGGTCGCCGGCATCACGCTGGCGGCATATCTTTTGCCCGCCGGGCTCGGCGACGCCTCGCTGGCCAATTTGCCGCCTGAAGCCGGACTTTATGCGTGCCTTTTTGGGGGCCTGGTTTTCTGGCTGTTCTGTAGCTCGCGGCACACGACGATCACGGTCACGTCCGCCATCTCGCTGCTTGTCGGCGCTTCGTTAGGCGGAATTGCCGGCGGCGACACGACACGGTTCAGCGCGTTGGCGGCCGGTACGGCCGTCCTCGTGGCGCTCATCGCCTTCATCGCCTGGTTGGTTAAGGCGGGCTCGATCGTCAATTTTATTTCCGAGAGCGTGATGGTTGGGTTCAAGTGCGGCGTGGCGCTGTTTCTCGCCAGTACGCAATTGCCAAAGTTGTTTGGCATCCACGGCGCCCACGGCAATTTCTGGAAAAACAGCGGCAACTTCCTGACGCATCTGCACGAAACCAATCTCACCTCGCTCATGATCGGAGGCGCCGCGCTGGCGGTGCTTGTGCTCGGGAAGATTTTCCTCAAGAACAAACCCGTGGCGTTGTTCGTAGTCGTGGGCGGCATTTTGGCTTCGGGCTGGCTCGGCCTGGAAGCGCGCGGGGTGAAGCTGCTTGGTGAAGTTCCGCAAGGGCTGCCGGCTCTCGGCCTTCCGCCGATTCACTGGGCGGATTGGGACGAACTGCTGCCGCTGGCGTTCGCCTGTTTTCTGCTTGCCGCGGTGGAGACGGCCGCGCTCGGTCGCATGTTCACGGCCAAACATGGCGGCCGCTTGGATGCGAACCAGGAATTCCTCGCGCTCGCCGCCTCGAACCTCGCCGTCGGTCTCGGCCGCGGCTTTCCAGTGAGTGGCGGCATGTCACAATCCCTGGTCAACGAAGGCGCAGGCGCGCGCACGCCACTGTCAGGCGCCTTCGCC
>Ga0137361_10003579_pt1 | contig 10112 bp, 10 predicted proteins | sample Mad1_80_16metaG_FD_104923 | JGI IMG/M metagenome (GOLD analysis project Ga0137361, IMG submission 104923) | Vadose zone soil microbial communities from Angelo Coast Range Reserve, California, USA - Mad1_80_16 metaG | ecosystem: Environmental > Terrestrial > Soil > Vadose zone | place: USA... | reverse complement strand
TTGCTCGGCGGGCGGGCGACGATAGGTTCATTTTTCAGGTGGCGCTCGATGTCCATCGCAAGAGCGTTGGCCGTCTCGTAACGCCGTGTCCGGTCTTTCTCCAGCGTCTTCATCACGATCCAGTCCAGATCGCCACGGATTAGACCGACGAGCTTTGGCGGCTCCAACTGGCGCTGTCGCGCTACGATCGTTTGCTCCGCTGCATCCAACGTGCTGATCTTCGTCGAGGGACGCGGCGGTTCCTCCTCGCGAATGATGCGGCAGATTTCTTCAAGCCCAGCCTGCACCAGCCGCTTGGCATCAAATGGAGTCTTGCCCGTGAGCAATTCATAGAGCAGCACGCCCAGGCTGTAGATGTCGCTGCGAGTGTCGATGTCAAGCCCGCTGAGCTTGGCTTGCTCGGGACTCATGTAAGCGGGGGTTCCGATGAATTGTTCAAAGGCGGTGAAGACGGTCTTGTCCGTGAGGGTCTGGCCGGCGGTGGCTTTGGCGATGCCGAAATCGATGACCTTGGGGACGGGGACGCCGTCGCAGTCGGCGACGAGGATGTTGGAGGGTTTGATGTCGCGATGGATGATTCCTTTTTGATGCGCGTGTTGAACGGCCTGACAGACCTCGATGAAGAGGTCGAGGCGCTGACGTGTGTCGAGCTTATTCTCGTCACAGTAGCGAGTGATGGGGATGCCCTTGACGAGTTCCATGACGAAATAGGGGCGGCCGGTGTCGGTTGCGCCTCCGTCCAGCACCTTCGCGATATTCGGATGATCCATGAGCGCTAGCGCCTGCCGCTCGGCTTCGAACCGGGCGATGACTTGTTTGGTGTCCATGCCGAGCTTGATGACCTTCAGGGCTACGCGCCGGCGCACCGGCTCCTCCTGCTCGGCCATATAAACAACGCCGCAGCCACCTTCGCCGATCTGCTGGAGTAGCTTGTAGCGGCCGATGCGGTCGCCGGGTTTTTCGGTGGGTGGGAGGGAGACAACCATCGTTGGCCCGGGAGCAGTGGCGGTTTCTTGCTGGCGGAGCGCGCCCAGTTGTTTGTGGGCATGGAGCAGCGCTTCAACCAGTTGGCGCAGGCTGGCGTCGCCCCCACAAGACTGGTCGAGGTAAGCGGCCCGCTGCTCAGGCGGCAACGCGAGCGCGGCTTCAACGATGGCTTCTTCTCGATTGGGTTGGTCGTTCACGAGATGAAAATGGTGGCTGCGTCAGAGGCCCTCACCCCTTCCCTCTCCCATCCGATGGGAGAGGGTGGTCGCTGGCCGGCAAAAGCTCCGTTCGGAGCGCCATGTTTATAGAAGCGCCGAGCAGCAACATTGTTCTCCAGCCCCGTTAGGAGCGGCATGTGCTCCCGTGTGGCTTGGCGGCCAAAATATGCCGCTCCTATCGGAGCTTGGTTCTCCGGAAACTGATTGACTATAAACATGGCGCTCCTATCCTACCGGAGCTTTGGCGTGCCGGTGGATGCGAATTGACAATCTGCACGACGTGGTTGCGGTTCATTCTAAGTACTTAAGTTTCTACCCAAATTCGTTACAGAGTTTCTTCGCAGACGTGCCGATTCCCGGCCCGGGTTCCTGCCCAGCACAGCGCGGCAAAGCCGCAACCGAAGTTGGTAAGGACGCGTTCCACCGCGTCCCTCGAATGTTTTCCAAAATAAGTGGGACGCGGTGGAACGCGTCCTTACCAGAATGTCTTCGCAGCCCCTTGGGGTTTTCGCGCTTTTGCGGTTTTCTTCATCATGCAACTTACGAAAGGGCCGCGAACAAATGCCGGATTTCATCTTCAATCGCTGCCGGGCTATCGACGGTGTTGGCGATCTCTCTTCTCAAAAGCTCACGAAATCTCTTTCGAAGACGAAAGACGCTCATCCTCAAGGCTTCGGCGCTCAACCCCAGCTTATTTCCGGCCTCAGAATACGAGTTGTCGTCATTCTCCCCACTCAGGAAAACTTCCAACTCATCAAAAAGCTGTCCCTTCCCGTCCGCATAGCATTCCGCTTTGAGCAGCGTCAGCACCTGCGCCAGCAGGGTCATCGCCCATCGGCGTTCGAAAGCTTTCTCCGGCGTCATCTCGTCCTTCGGCTCGGATAGATATCGGCTCTCCGTCTTTTTATCATCCAGGGAAATTAGCTTCTGGCCGCCGCCGCGCTTTTGGCACCTCGCCTGGTCCCATTCATTCGCCATGAAGCGTTTGAGGCCAGTCAGCAGGAACGAACGGAACTTTCCTTTTTCGGGATCGGCACTTTTGAAATATTTCTTTTCAAAAACCTGCACGAAGAACCCTTGAACGAGGTCCTGCGCGTCTTCGGGACTGTGGCCCTGGCGGCGAACGAAAACATAAAGGGGATACCAGTAAGTTTGGCAGAGCGCGGCCAGGGCGGCATCGCTCTGCGGTGAATGGCGATCATTCGCCTGCAGCACGGCGCTCCAGTGAGTGGTCTTGAACCAGGCGTCGTTGGCCGCGGTTGAAGTGGTGGTCGTTTGGTCAGCGGGTGTCATTGGATGAGTTAATTGGGCTAAATAAGTCCTGGGAGCGCCGGCATCCTTGCCGGCGCGGTAAGGGACGCGGAACTGGCCGGCAAGGATGCCGGCGCTCCCAGGCAAACCCGCATGCCATCGCCAGGTTCAAAGCATGGACCTTGGGCTTTCGCCGTCGCGCAAGGCTTGAAGACGATGGCAAAGTGCGAACGCGCTGTTGGCTTGTCCGCATGGGTTATGCGCGTAAGTAAAGCGGGTTGTAGGGCAAAATCAAGCGCGTTTTCTTCCTCAGTTCTTCCTCAGGAGGCGGAGCTCGACACAGACGTGGTCAATATTTGCGTTGCCTTTCGTTTCCCATTTCCAAAACTAGTCCTCCATGCGCAAGCTCAGTTCGATTGCTCCGGATTGGTGGGATTACACCACGCTGGATTCGGAAATCATCCGCGATGCTGCATCGCTGACGCCCGAAAAAATGTCGAGACTTTCACGTCCTGGCTTCAAGGTGTTGCTGTACGATACGCTCGAAGAGTTTTATCTGGCCGAAGCGCTTGAATACATCACTGCCTGGAAACAGGCCACGCCCGATAACCCGGTCGGCATCTGCGGCCCGATCGGGCCGACCGAGCAGTTGCCGCTGGTCGCGCGATTGGTGAACGATTTGGGGCTGAACGTCAGATCCGCCCATTTCTGGGGCATGGACGAATGGTTTCTAGATGGCAAGGAAGCGCCGCCCACGCACCCGCTCTCGTTTGAAAAAGCCGATCGCGAACTGTGCTTCAGACGCATCCGCAAAGACCTGGTCATGCCGGATGCAAACTTGCACTTCCCAAAAGGCGACACGGCCGCTTATCGCAAAAGCTGGCAAGCTGGCGTCCGCTGCGCCGTCATGCAGGGCGGGCAGGGCGATGTGAAGCATTGGGCTTTCAACGACCCGCCCAGCCGGAAAGGAAAATATAAAGACAGCCCGCCTTCCCCGGCGGAGTATCGCAAACTCGCCACTCGCGTAGTCGAGTTACATCCTCTGACCATCGCCCAAAATGCCCGCACCTCCGGCGGCGGCAATATCTCGCTGGTCCCGACGCAGGCCATCTCAGTCGGGCCGATCGAGACGTGGCAAGCAGAGAAGGTGTCGATCTGGCAGGCGGGCATGCACGATAATCCTTTCGGACAGCGCCTGACCTGCCTGATGATCGCCAAAAAGATTCCCGATTCGGCCGTTCCGATGTCGTTGTTGGCGGATCATCCCAACGTGCAATTCAATTATTATCGGAATGGCCTTGGATCGTGTGCTATCGAGATGCACTGATTCATCGCTAAAAGCGTTAAACGTTAAAACGCTAAAAATGTTGAAGAGCCGGCGCTTACCTTTTAACGTTTCAACGATTTAACGTTTGAACCCAATAACCAATGGCTGCAAAATATTGGCATCGGCTCGCGCACGAATCTGAGCTATGGCAGAAGGGCCTGACCTTTGTGGCGGGCGTTGATGAGGCTGGATGTGGTCCTCTGGCTGGACCAGTTTTTGCCGCGGCAGTGGTGTTCCCCTGCGCCTGGGTCCAGACGGGCTTGATGACGAAACTCCGAGGCTTGAATGATTCCAAGCAATTGACTCTGGAGCAGCGCGAAAAATTCTACTCCGTTATCACCGGGCACCCCGATATTCGTTATGCGATTGCCAGCGTTGACGTCGAGATGATTGATAAAATCAACATCCGTCAGGCGGCCTGGCGTGCGATGAACATCGCTTTAGATCAATTGGACCCCAGAGCGCAGCATGTGCTCGTCGATGGGTTGCGGATCAAATGGCTGCCTTACGCCCAAACGGCTTTGGTCGAGGGCGATTGCAAAAGCTACTCGATTGCCGCCGCCAGCGTGCTCGCTAAAGTAACACGCGATCGAATGATGCGTGATCTGGACAAGCTCTACCCTGGATACGGCTTTGCCGACCACAAAGGCTATGCCACTCCTCAACACGTGGCGGCCATCAATGCCCTGGGCCCCTGCCCGATCCATCGCCGCAGCTTCTGGCCTTTCCGGCCCGTCGAAACTGAATTGGAATTATTCTCTCCCGAGTTAATTCAACCGCCCACGTCGTCGATCGATGTTCGCACCGCCTCATCCGCGCCGGCGTAATACAATGACTAAGTTGTCTGCCAGGTAGCACGCCCCGAGCGCCCTTTCGACGATCTGGTAAAAAACTTTCACAGGTCTCAGGAGCGGATTGTTTTTGTAAGCCGTGGTGCGTTGGAGAAGATCAGCGCGTTGCTCGTTGGAGACTTCTTCTCCACCTCGGCGCCAATCCTGCCAAATCACTAATGGATTGAAGTGCGTTGAACGGAGTTCCGCGGTGGAGAAATCGCTCGCGAAGAGTTTTTGCAACGTCTCCGCCGTGAAGTAGTTCAAGTGTTGCGGATAAATGTAGCGATACTTTGAGCCGAGCAGTCGCGTCGCTAACGATTTCATATTGGGGACCAGCACAAAGCAAAGGCCGTCTGGCTTCAGCAGCATGGCCGCTTTTTGGAGAAATAGTTTTGGCTCGACCACGTGCTCGATCACGGCCCAAAAGGTGATTGCGTCAAACCTTCTGTTATCGACAATGCCCTCAATAAAGTTCCCCCTGGCAACTGGGATTCCCCGCGACTCCGCATAGTCCAACGCAGGACCGCTGACATCCGTGCCCAGGATGTCGTAACAGCCGGGAAACTGCTCGCGCAACTGAAAGAGGAATGCCCCTGATGAGCAACCCACATCCACCACTGCACCGGCCCGGCAGCACTTTCGAAATAGCCGCAACTCGCGTTCGAATCGTACTGGGGCATAATCACTCTCAAGTTTGGCCGGCGAAAGATAGTATTCAGCGGCCGTTTGATTGTAATATTGTCCAGACGCGAATTCCGCCGGGACGGGGTTTGCATAGATCATCGAACAACGCCGGCAACGAACGAGCCTCAGTTCTTTTTTTTGAAGAAACTCTCTGGCATCATCATTGCCGCACCCCGGGCAGCGCCGGAATAATTTGGTTTGTGTTGCCAATGACAGAGTTATAGAAGGAGGCGGGACTGCAATCAAAGAAATCCGTGCGACCAGGAGCGAGTATTGTTGAGCGTGTGAGATCGTGGTGGGGTGCCGTAGAAAAGCCGCTTCATTTGCGCCACGGCGAACTCGGTGAGCGCGCCGCCAGACGTCATCTGAAAAGGAACGGCCTAAAGTTCCTCACCGCCAACTTCCGCTCTGAACGCGGAGAAGTGGATTTGATCTTTCGGGATCAAGATTGCCTGGCGTTTATCGAAGTCAAAACGCGCTCCTCGGAAGATTGGGCGCGCCCGGCCGCCGCGGTGAAGGCCGAGAGGCGCCGCCGGCTGACGCGCACTGCGCTGGACTACCTGCGGCTGCTCAAGAATCCGCAGGTAAAGATCCGGTTCGATATTGTCGAGGTACTGCTGGAATCCGGCGTGGTCCATGAAGTGCGCCATCTCCCAAACAGTTTTGCGATGGAACCGCCCTATAGATATGGGTGAGGCGACCTTCAACACCACCTAGGATTTGTTCCTAATCCCGGAGGGATGCGCGACAATATAGCCCAATGTTTCAACATTGGGGAGAATCGGTGGAGAATCGGGTAAATGGCGGTCAGTCCCGAAGGGACGGCTGAGGGATCGCACGCGATTTCAGTCGTCCCTTCGGGACTCGATGATCCTAGGCACGACTCAACCCAACGTTGAAAACGTTGGGCTATTGTCGCATGTCCCTCCGGGACCGCCTATCCCCCAATGCAACTCATCGAACGAGATGGCGCGACAAAGTCGGACTCTCCGATGTGATGGCGAGCCTCTTTTTGCCAGACAACTTCCTTGAGCCATTCAGCAATTTCTTCGTCAGAGGTTCCGTCGCGCAACCGCGAGCGTAAGTCGTGTTCGGTCACACTGAACAGGCAAGTTCGTATCTTGCCGTCAGCCGTAAGCCGGATGCGATTGCAGTGGCCACAGAAAGGCTCGCTGACAGGGGCGATAATGCCGATTTCGCCACGGCCATCGGCGAACACCCAGCGTTTGGCCGTGGCCGAGGGGTTCTCGGCCGGGGCAGGCCGCAAATCAAAACGCGCCTGCAGACGGCTGAGGACTTCACGTCCAGAGACGACCATTTCTTTGAGCCACGCCCGGGCAGAATCCAGTGGCATGAACTCGATAAATCGAAAACTCAGGTTGTGAGTGCGGGCGAACTCCGCCAGATCTTCGATTTCATGGTCGTTAATACCGCGGATTACGACGGCGTTTACCTTTACCGGATGAAATCCCAATTCCTGAGCCAGCCGAATCGCATTCAAGAGTTCGACCAGGCCATCACGACCGGTGATCTTTTTGAAATTAGCGCGCTCGAGCGAATCCAGGCTGAAGCTGATGCGCCGCAGGCCCGCCGACGCCAGGGCGCGAGCTTTTTGGGCGAACAAAAACCCGTTCGTAGTCATCGCGAGGTCGGCGATTTCAGGGATACTCGCAACGGAAGCGACCAGGCGCTCGACATCGTGCCGCAATAGCGGCTCCCCGCCAGTGAGCCGGATCTTTTGGATGCCCAGGCTGGCAAAGATACGGATGACCCGTTCGATTTCTTCGAAGCTGAGAATATGCGTTTTCGGGACCCATTGCTGGACTATCGGCGCGGAATCGGGCATGTGCGCCCAGTGGCCTCGATAAAAATTGTGTGCCGCCTCGGTCTCAGGCAGGCAGTACAAGCAGCGAAAATTGCAACGATCCGTGATGCTGACCCGCAGGTCGCGCAAGACGCGGCCATGAGAATCGACGAGTGAGTGGTTCTGGATCATTGCCGTGTTCCTTCAAGAAATCCCAAACGCAGCCTTTAGGTTCCCAAATCGTCGCGTGTTTCGGCAGCCTAAAGGCTGCGTTCCCGAAGCCAAAATCACTGCAACTATCATCGCGGCGCCGGTTTGTTCGGCGCGACGCCATTGGTCGCAGGCGGAATGACCCGGACGCTGCCATCGGCGCTGACTTCCACATTGAGATCGTAATTGGGCCGGCCCGCCGCACCGGTTTGCATCGGCTTCAGACCCTGCATCAATTGTTGCGCGCCTTTTTGGTCGGTCGCGGCAAAGATACCCTGGCGCATCCATTCCAGGCGCCGGGCGATATTCTGCTCTTCCTTCAACTTGGCGACTTGCGCCCGCAGGACAGTCAAATCATTGAACTGCCGTTCCAACTCGGCTTTGTCGGCCATCAGCCGCTTAAGTTCCTTCTCCAGAAACGCCTTATCGCCTTCGGAAGCGGCCAGCTTATGCCTGGTGTCGGCGATTTGCGTGTTGAGGTTCGTGATTGAATTGTTCAGAGCTTCTGCTTTTTTGTCCAGCGCCTGGTTCTGCGATTCCAAATCGGCGATTTTGGTATCCTGCTCTTTGATCTTCTGCTCGGCGGTCTGCAGATTGGTCTCCGTCTTGGCCAGATTGGCCGAGATCTGCGTGATGTTGTTGGTCAATTCATCGAGGGATTTTTCATAATCTTTCTTTTTATTCTCGATATCCTTTTCGAGCATAGCGGCGACCTTTTTCTGCTCGTCCAGGTCTGTGGTCGTCTGAACCAATTGGTTCGTCAGCGTATCGATTTGTTTGGTATCCTGCTGATGCTGCTCGACACCATGCTTTTTGACGAGCATGACCGCGACACCCAATCCCAGACAGATCACCAATAGTACAATAACTCCAATCCTGTTATTCATAATAACACTCAAGATGGAGGGGAATTGCAGCTTTTGCAAGCCGCTTGATTAAACCGCCGGCACACCTACATTGTCTCCATGAAGATACCGCGCGAAGTCCCTGTGATGACGCTACCGAATGCCACTCTGTTCCCCCAAGCATTGCTCCCGCTCTACATTTTCGAGCCGCGCTACCGGCAAATGCTGGCCGATGCGCTGCACTCCAATCGGATGTTCTCGGTGGCCATGCAGAGACCTGGCAGAGGGCGCGAGACCCCTTCGCCGGTCGCCGGACTGGGATTAATCAGAGTTTCCGTGGGGCACCGTGACGGCACGTCCCACCTGATTTTGCAAGGACTTGCCCGCGTGGAATTGGAGGAAGCAGTCCGCTACAAGCCCTATCGAGTGCAGCGTATTAAGCCATTGCGCTCCCCCCCATGCGATAATGTGAAGGTGGATGCGCTGGTCGCGAAAGTCCGCGAATTGCTCGAAGAACGAATCGATCTCGGACTGCCATTCCCTTTCCCGGTGATGTCTCCCGAAAAGGCCGAGCAGAGCCCGACCCCTCCCTCCTTTTCCCCAAAGGAGATCTTAAGCTATCTGGATTCCATCACTGATCCTGAGCAGACGGCTGATTTGGTCTCGTGCGCGGTGCTGCCGGGAGCGGTCGAGCGACAAGCGATTCTCGAGACGGTCGATGTGGAAGCGCGTCTGCGGCGGTTGATTCGCTTTCTGCTGGCGGAAATCCGCACCAAACGTCAAGGTGAAGCCCAATGAATGCCACAGTGAGTTCTGCGCATAATGCCGATCCTCTCAGCCGGCAAGAGGAGCTTTCGTTCCTCTTCGCTCAGTTGGTCTTGCAGCAATCGAATATGGCGATGATGCTTATGGGCAAGGTCGCGCACCCGGAAAGTGGAAAAGTGGTCCAGGACGTCGATGCGGCGCGATTATTCATCGACCAACTGGAAATGTTGGAAAACAAAACCAATGGCAATCTCTCCAAGGAAGAAGAACATCTGCTGAAGCAAACGCTAATGAGCCTGCGGCTGAATTTCGTCGAGACGGTTGAGTCTTCGGGCTCAGCGCCAAGCCAAAGGTCTAACCAACCAGTTGCGTCAGCGGAGCAGCCACAAGCTGCCGAAGCGATGAAACCGAGCCCCGATTCCGCCCCATCCGGCTCCGAAGAGGACGAGCACCGGAAGAAATTTTCAAAGAAGTATTGAAGGGATTGGCGGATTAGTGGATTGATGAAGCGTGAAATGTAGTTGCGGTGCTTTCCTCTTTCACGCTTGACGCTCTCACGCTTCTCGCTTCACGCTCCACGCCCGGCCGCCTCACGGCTTCTTCACATCGGCCGGCTTCTTCTCATCGGTCTTGCCCGCTGGCAGCGCCTCCAGGGCGGAAGCCACTGGCTTAAGCTTCTCGTCCAGAATTTGCACATCCGCATCTTTCTTGGCCTTTTCCATATACTCCGGAAGCTGTTTTTGGACAGCCTGGCCTTTTAAATAATCTTTAATATCCTGGGATACCTTGGCCATTTCCATTTTTTTGGCCGGCAGCTTTTCGCTCAGTTTTATGATGTGATAGCCGAACTGCGTGGTGATAATGTCGCTTACCTGGTTGGTTTTCAAAGAAAACGCGGCCGCTTCGAACTCTGCCACCATCTGGCCACGGGGGAAAGTGTACTCGCCCCCTTTGTCCTTGGAACTGGTGTCTTCAGAGAACTCCTTGGCGAGCTTGGCGAAATCCTCGCCGTCGCGAGCGCGTTTCAAAAGCCCTTCCATTTGTTTGTGTTTGGCCGTTTTTTGGGCATCGCTCAATTCAGCGCCGCTGGTTTGATCTTTTGTCGCCAGCAGGATATGGCTGGCTCGGACCATCTCAGGCTGTTCAAATTTTGCAGGGTTTTCATCGTAGAACTTTTTCACGTCTTCA
>Ga0137361_10003575_pt1 | contig 10121 bp, 20 predicted proteins | sample Mad1_80_16metaG_FD_104923 | JGI IMG/M metagenome (GOLD analysis project Ga0137361, IMG submission 104923) | Vadose zone soil microbial communities from Angelo Coast Range Reserve, California, USA - Mad1_80_16 metaG | ecosystem: Environmental > Terrestrial > Soil > Vadose zone | place: USA... | reverse complement strand
TTAAGGGCGAGAGGCGGTTCACTTCCCTTATTCTCCCTTTATCGTCTTCAGTAACCCGCCTATGCCATCGGCATGCGGACAATCCCGTATAAGCTGCCTGGAACGCTCCACAGAAGGTTTAATTATCTTCCAAGCCATAGGTGCCAGGTCGATCAGGATAATCACAAGGATGGCGGTTATCGCGGCCCGTAGGCACTCTTTACCCATGATTGTTTGTCCTCCACTCGATACCGGCGATAAAAGTCGCTAAACGGTTATGTAAATCCGCCTTAGTGACATGCCCGCAACCAAACACATTCTCAATTCCGCCAGCTTCGTTATGCATCCTAACTAGCGCTACCCCTCCGTAAGAGCAGTCGAGGTGGTAATTCCCAACATTTGCCGGCCTGTGTCCTTCAGATACTGGCGGATAAGGCTTATCTGGAGATCCGGTTATACGGTTGATACGTGCTACCAAGTACTCTAGATGCTTCATGGTAACTCTCATTTTCGTAACTCCTCAGTTAAGGTTTTCAGCTCTTCCGTGCAGTCGATAATCTCTCGCTCAACTTTCGTCATTGCCTGATTAGGCGCCCTGGTAGATCTCATGTCTGTTAACGAGTCCTCACAATTGGCAATTATTTCTTGAAGTAGTTCGGCTCTCCGTAACATTCTCAGCCTGGCGCGTTCCTCTTTGTCTGTAAGAAGCATCATTTCTCTAACTCCCTTAGTAATGTATCGGCATAAGTAATAGCGAGAGCCACAGTCTTCTCAATCGAGAGCTGTGAGTTGTTAGGATTGGCAACAAGCCCGGAAAGAATCTGTGCGGCTATCGTTTTTATGTCCATTCTTTCCCCCCTCAAGCCTTAATGTATTGTTTGCCGTCCCAGACTTCCAGCGACGCCCTGTCTGGCCTATGCGTGCTCCTTGCGGCCTCCAGCATGGCATCATGGCAATTCTTTGCCGCGATCATGATGTACCCGTATTTTCCATACATCCTGTAGCTGTTTAAGCCTTTATCTGCGCATGGATGATTCCAATACTCGTAAGCTTTCATTCTCCAATTCTCCCTATTTTGTTGTCAAAAGACGACTGACTTGTCTTTAATCGCCCCAATCTACCGAGGTCCAGTCCCAATGTTGGATATCGTCAATTGTTCTTATCGAGAAGCAACTGACGCCTTCAGAGGCTAACGCCAAAGCTTCCAGCTCTACCTGCTCCTGAGTCCCGGAAAGGATAGCCGTCCCAGAGGCGTCAATTAGGACATGTGTGTCGTTAGCGTGCATCATCGAAGACTCCCTTCTCTGTGTATAACCCTGTGGATAACTATTAAAATGTCGTCATTACTAAAATGATGTCAATAGGGTGAAGCAAATTAGTTCCGGCCACAGTGGCCAATCTCACAAATAATTAAAAAAAAGTTAATGAAATTGAGTTACCATTTACTCCTCATCTCTTAAAGTCCGGATGTTTGAAGAAAGTCAAAACCCCGGCTTCGCTCAAACAGACAAAGAAACAACAACCAACGTAGCCCCCGGTTTTGAACTAAAGGTCTATCTCTAAGCCTTTGACTTTGAATTCATCAAGCGTAGACGAAATACATCTGCGGTGATGGCTTAGTCGATAGCCTCATTCTCCTTCAGGATCAACATCACATCGCCCATCACCAAGGCCAAGGTCTCAGCATCACGCCAGGCATCAACTACGTCCCTCTCCAGTAACTCCTTGATAGCCTTCTTTAGCCAGAAGCTAGTCGCCTCACTATCTAACAATATGTTTATTCGATCATTCATGACTTTCCCCTCATTTCAAGGAGCATATCAAGCGGGACAGTAGCAACTACTCTGTCACTCATCTGCTCCCTGATTTGTACTATGGATTCTTGACCAGAAGCGACTATGGCATGAGCGGCTAACAGCATGTCGTCGAAGCCTCCAGCGTTTATTCCTCCTACCCACCTGATGATGTAACTCATTTTCATTCTCCCTGTGCGTTGTTAATAGCTTCCTCTTCCGTACCGAATGGGCCGATTGGGTCACCGTCCGGTAAGCAACCAGGAAAGCATGGCCACCAATACCAACCAGCTCCAGTGGTATGTTGCTCGCCGTCCTCGTCTGTCCAAGTAGCTTCCTCGTTGCTTTTATGGAAAACCTCGAAGCTACCTGTCGTGTCGTAGCCTTCTTCGGTGTCTTCTGTTTGAAATTGGTGATAACTCATTGTCCACACTCCTTCAGGCTAGGAAATACTGTTTCGACAATGATCACCCACAGCTTAGCGAGCGGGTAACCGCCTATTGCTATCGCTGGTACTAAGAGCCACTGAAAAATAGTTTCCATAATCAATCCCTTGCGCTGATAAAACGGTGAACAGTCTCGATAGTTAAAACCTATCGCAAACCAGCTAGTCATTTAGTTTCTATATCGTGAGATTGAATCTCATAATGTGAAATCACTTCAACCTAGCGATGATTATTGGTTGAACCGGGCTACGTAATGACTCAGGAACGGCAAAACCATGCTCTAGTAAGTAGTCCACAAGCACACCAGCGTTAAGCCATTCCGTACGCTGTTGTGTACTTGCTTCGTCCCATTCTTTCTCAGTGATCATCTTGCTCATTGGTTTTTCTCCTATCGATCTTGTTGGTTGTGAGGCACACCAAGGTATATGCAACCTCTGTGCCAGTATGTAAGTCTTTGATTGATATGGAGGGCAACCCTGATGTGGGTGACGATATACGGCAGTGTGTGACGTTATTTGTCTGGCGTGTGACGTGGCGCGTCAGTTGGTTAAGGGCCGGCTAACCTGGTCGGTAGGCCATGATCCACCCATCCCAATGCCCCACAGGCCCTCCAGGAAGCCCCACAATCGATTAATACAACCACACCAATACCTAGGCATAGGTCAGATCAGATCAAGAGCTGTGAACCACGTCACATGACGTTGAGCGTGTAGTGAGGTAGGTCACACCAACTGCAGTGCAGGTCCAGGCATATCCTCCAGCCCACCCACCTCCCTACAACCAAGGGGACAGGAGGGGGAAATTATTAACGCGCCGAAAACCTATTAGGACACTACGCTACGATTTATAATATCCACAGTTTAGTTGTTCCGCTGTGCAATATACAAGGGAGTGTGAGCTATGGAAAAGTTAATAGATGAGACTGTCTTTTTGCGATCATTTGCTATCATTGACAGTCCTCCTCAAGGACCAACACTTAGTAGGTATAAGAATCGATTTGTAATAGATTTGAATGGGGTGGACGGGGGATACTTTAAAGATCAACTAATGTTGTTGGTGGATGGAAATGAAGTTACAAAAGGGGATGCTGATATAGAGGTAATTATAGGTAAGGTTAGGGAATTTCTTTTAGGTTATGGAGATGAGTGAGGAAATAGAAAGTACATCTTTATTGCTATCCTTAAGGAAGGCATACCTACTGTGGATAGGAGGTAAGTCGATAGTGGAGGTTTCTTTAGAGACTGGATTTTCTGAGGAATATTTAAGGGAAAAGTTTGTGGAAGGAGTATGAGATATGACCGACGAGGAGTTGTTACTAGTTTGCAGGAATATGCTTTGTGGGTATCTTCGTGGATTTCCTTCTAGAGATCAGATTAAGGGGGTTATAGATATGCTGGATGAGAGACTTAATTTAGAGAGTAAACCTATAGGAGAATGATGTGGTTCCAAAGAGAGTTGAGTTGGTGAGGATGATTGAGTTGAGTGGTGAGGAGAAGCTTGAGATGGCGAGGGAGTTTTTCCTTTCTGGAAACCTGAGTGAGATTGCTCGCAATCATCGTGTCTATCATGTTGAGATGATTGAGCTGACTCGACAGGTATGGTTCGTTGAGGAGGTGAATAGTCTTAGTCGAGAGGCGGCGGCGATAACTAGGGTGAAGCTTACCAGGTTATTTGACAGGTCTATTGAGGAGCTGGAGGACAGGATGACGTATGGAGATACTGTGGTTGGAGAAGGAGGTACTTACAGGATTCCGATTCGTGCAAAGGATCTAGCCGCCATAGCTAAGATTGTGTTTGACACGAAGAAGGATCTGGATGCGACTGCTTCTGGTAGTGTTCTGGGCACAGCGGAGAGCAAGCGTCTTAGAGACTTAGCTGCGGCTCTTCGAGCTGTTCCTGTTAGTGGGGAGAGGTTGGATCAGAAGATAGCGGAGGAGACTATTCGAGATCTTAATGAGATAGAGGTATTTGAAGCAGGGGAGTAATAGAAATATGGGTCGTAAGCGTATATTCAAATCTTCTCTAGAGCTCAATCCTGAGGAACGTATCTCCCTTGATGCTCAGTTGATAGAGGGATTCGTTAGAAGCTTCCTGCTTAAACGCTATGATCAATCGAAGCCCATCCCTGACTTCCATCGTCAGATGTGGGCCGACTGCTGCTCTACCAATCCGCATGTTGTGGAGGCCGCTCCACGGGGCCATGGTAAGAGCACGGCGGTATCCCTTGCCTATGTCCTGGCTGCACTATGCTTTGGCTTTAGGGACTACGCGCTTATTGTTTCCTCCATTGAGGGCCTGGCCATTGAGTTGGTTCAGACTATCCGTGCGGAGCTAATGGAGAATGAGGCTCTCATTGAGTCGTTCAATATTCACGGACTCTCCAAGGATAATGAAGCGGACATTATAGGCTATATTGGAAATCGCAGGTTTCGTGTTCTAGCCAAGGGAGGCGAGCAAAAGCTTAGGGGGATTAAGTGGGGAACCAAAAGGCCAGATCTTATTCTGGTCGATGACATAGAGGACGATGAGCAGGTACGATCTCCTGATCGTAGAGAGAAGCTTCGTAAGTGGTTTCTTCAGGCTCTTATGCCTGCTGGCTCCGACAACTGCCTGGTCCGTGTCGTTGGTACTGTCCTTCACCTGGACTCCCTACTAAACCGTCTTCTAAAAGCCAAGAGCTGGCTATCCCGTTGCTTCTCTGCTCACAAGGGGTTCGATGACTTCAGTGAGATACTTTGGCCGGAGAAGTACAGCGAGGAGAGGCTTCGCTCGATACGCGATGCTTTTGTGGATGAGGGAGATAGTGGGGGTTATAGCCAGGAGTACTTGAACAAGCCTATAGCAGAGGGTAACGAGTTCTTCAAGCCGATCGGTTTTCAGGCTATGGAAGAGGCTGACTTCAATCAGCCTATGGAATTTTATATTGGAGTTGACCTGGCTATTTCAGTCCGTGACCATGCCAATAAATCCAGCTTCGTGGTGGGTGGAGTCGATTCACAAAACATCCTCAACATCCTGGAACGTAGGTCTGGCAGGTGGGATAGCCTTAAGATAGTTGATACCATATTCGAGCTACACGATCTCTACGATCCGGTTTTCATTGTAGAGAAGGGGCATATAGAGATGGCCATCGGACCATTTCTGGAAGCGGAGATGGTTAAGCGGAACAAGTTCCCTCGTCTGGTCATGAAGACACCAAAGGCTGATAAGGCCAGCCGCGCTTCAAGTTACCGAGCTAGACATAACGCCAAAGGCATTAGGTATAATACCAAATCCGAGTGGTGGCTTGGCTTCTACTACCAGCTGTCCACTTTTACGGAAACTGGATCTCGAAGTGGAGAGGATGATGATGTTGACGCCGCTGCTCTGATCGGTCTCTTCCTTAATGAGATGCCGGCCGCCGATACACAAGAAGAGTTAGACGAAGTTGAAGTGGAATATGAGGAGTTGATCGAGAAGTTAACCAGCGATACGCGACCAGTTACGGGATACTAAGAGAAGGAACAAAATGCTCCACCTAGACACCACCATTCCCCTTGAGTTAATCCTGGAGGAGCCTACCAACCTGGCTAACTTCCTACCAGATAACGATCAGGATTCCATTGGCAGGCACATAGCCTCTTGCTTCGATCAGGACCGACAAAGCAGGGCCCCATGGGAAGAGAGGATGGAGAAGGCGGCTAAGATAGCTCTCCAGGTAGTAGAGCAAAAGACCTTTCCTTGGCCCGGCGCCTCTAATGTAAAGTTCCCGCTAGTTACTATTGCCTGCCTCCAGTATCACAGCAGAGCCTATCCAGCCCTGATTGACTTTCCAGACATCGTTAAATGTGCAACTGTGGGGATTAAGATAGGGGAGGATGCTACTGGGGAGAAAGCTGCTGTCGCTAAGATGAAGTTTGAAGCTTCTCAAAGGATTGAAGAACACATGAGCTGGCAACTCTCCGAGGAGGATGAGAACTGGGAAGAGGAAGCGGACCGAGCTTACTTCGTACAGCCGCTAATGGGTTGCGTATTCAAGAAGAATTACTTCGATCCAGTCAAGCGCCATAACGTTGGAGAGTGCGTTCTTCCGCAAGACCTGGTGGTTAACTACTGGACCAAGTCACTGGATACCGCTCCTCGAATTACCCATATCCTGAGTTGGAGCCACAACGATATGGAGGAGAGGATTCGGCGAGGAACGATAACCGAGGTGGAGCTTACCGCGCCTCGGGAAGTACCAGCTCCATTTGGTCGTCTCCAGGAGCTAAAAAATAAATCACAAGGTCTGTCGGTTCCCTCTCAAGATGAAGACACTCCATATATCGTCTTGGAACAGCACCTATGGCTAGACCTGGATGGAGATGGATTAAGAGAGCCCTATGTCGGCCTGGTCCGCTGGGATAATCGAAAGCTCCTTCGCCTGGCTCCACGCTACCTGGAGAGTAGCCTGTACAAAGAAAAAGGCCAGCTTATCAAGATAGAGACGGAGCGATATTTCACTAAGATCCCTTTCATCCCATCACCAGACGGAGGCTTTTATGATCTTGGGTTCGGTGCGTTACTTGGTCCCCTCAATGAATCAATCGATACATCTATTAATCAGCTCTTCGATGCCGGAACCATGCACAATGCTGGTGGAGGTTTTCTTGGAAGAGGAGCTCGTGTTAAGAAAGGAGATTTATCCTTCGGACCCAACCAGTGGAAGCAGCTCGATGTGGCGGGGGGGTCGATAAAAGATAACATCGTTCCGCTTCCGGTACGTGAACCATCCCAGGTCCTGCTTAGCTTACTCAGTATCCTAATCGACTATGGCCAGCGTGTAGCCGGCGCCCCAGATGTAGTTCAAGGACAGAATCCAGGACAGAACACTCCAGCTGAGACTAGCCGTACCATGCTTGAGCAAGGTATCAAGGTCTTTAGCGGAGTCTACAAGCGAACCTACCGCGCCCTCAAGAAGGAGTTTAGAAAGATCTACCGCCTTAATGAGCTGCATGTGGAAGAGAGCCAGGAGTTTATTTCTCTCAAGTCAGGACTAGATACCAAGATTCTAGCTAAGGATTACGAGATACCTAGTTCCGCAATACGACCTATAGCAGACCCCTACTATATGAGCGACAGCCAGCGGATGAATCAAGCTATGGCATTAGTTCAGAGAGCCAGTCCTACCTTGGGTTATGACATGCTCCAAGTCGAGAAACTCTATCTCAAGGCTTGGAAGATACCTGGAGCCGAGCAGCTTATCCCGATCGGCCCAGATGGAAAGCCATCAGTCCAACCTCCGCCTAATCCAAAGTTACAAATCGAGCAGATGAAGTTACAAGCGAAGCAGATGGAGTTTCAACAGACCATGAGGATCAAACTATTCGAGCTGATGGAGGAGCATGAACTTAATGCGGCAAAGATAGTGGAGTTGAACGCCAAAGCTATGAATGAGGTGGCACAAGCAGATGGTATTAGTAGCGGCCATGCCATTGCTGAAATGCAAACGGCGATAGCTGCTGCGAAGTTGCAGCATGAAGCAAGGAAGAGTTCGATCGAACTATTGAGGGATCTAATTAAAGAGCTTAATACAAATGAACAAGGACATGTACGTAGCATGGATAGCGCTGGAGGAAACCCAGGAACTACTCCAGCTCCTACGGGAGCGCCGCAGTGATTTGTTAGAAAGTTGGGCGTCTGGTACTTTTACTGGAAAATCGATAGAGGAAACGGCTCAGTTAAATGCGAAAGCGCTGGGCCAGGTTCATGCTCTTGAGGATCTTCTGGAGATGACTTTTGATGACTTTTATAAAGGAGAAATGTGATGGATAAATTAGAGCGTAGGAAGTATGCAATAAACCAAAGGTTAAAGTGGCTTAAGGAATATCCCATACATAATGGACATTACGATCTTTCCTTCTCCATAGAAGGCTATCAAGATGGCCTTACGTTCAAGTTAACTGGCGAAGAGCTAGTTACTATTATAAATAGGAATATAAAAGATATGGAAGAGGAGCTAACTGGATTATGAAAGCAAGCGACTTCAAACCGGGTTTTATTCCCAAAGGTCCACGATTGGTTATCTATCCACTACCTACTGAGAGAGTTACAGAGAGTGGAATTATTCTTCATGACGTCGCTGCAGATCGAGAGGATATGAAACAGATAGAAGCATTGGTCCTATTGGTAGGAGTAGGTTGCTTCGTGGATGCCAGGAAGATTGTGGAAGGAAAGCTAGTCGTAGATGATCCCTGGTGCGTACCTGGAGACCGAATCCTCATAGCGGCCTACGCCGGTTTATACAGGAAGGGAAAAGATGGGAAAGCTTATCGAATCATTGATGGAAAAGACGTTGTGGCTGTTCTCGAAGACTAAGGAGGAAGGTATGAACGATCAAGTTGATCAACAAGATGGTGGTAGTCAGGATGGCGTAAGTAACACTGAACAAGATGCCAAAGACGCTCGACGAATGGGCTGGGCGGACAAGGAGCAGTGGAGAGGGCGAGAGGAAGATTGGGTAGATGCTTCAACCTTTCTCAAGAGAGGTAGGGAGATCGCACCAATCATTGCTGAGAATAACAAGCGTCTCCTTGCTGAACTACGAGCTTCTCAGGCTGAAATTGCTAGCCTCAAAGGAACAGTTACAGAATTCGGCGAGCTATACAAGAACGTAACTACCTCTGCTTACGAGCGTGCCATTACTGACGTCAAGAGACAGATCAGGGAGGCCAGGAAGGAGGATAACGACGAACTAGTCGACAACCTGGAGGAACAGCTCGATAGCCTTAAAACCGGCGCCAAGGAGATCAAGGTTCCCCAAGTGTCAGCCCCAGCTAACAATGGGCAGCAGATATTCGGCGAATGGAAGGAGGAAAATAACTGGTATGACCAGGAGAAGAATCCCAAGTTGTATCACATCACTGAAGGTGTTGCCTCTCAGATGAGTGGACAGTATCCTCACCTTAGAGGGACTCGGCAGCTGCTTGATATGATAACAACCGAGGTCAAGCGCGTAGCGGCGGATGAGTTTGGCAACAAGCGCCGAAACAGTTCCCCTGTGGACGGCTCATCCGAAATCGGGTCAAGGGTATCGGCTAATGGCGGCAAGCATAGCTACAACAATCTTCCCCAAGATGCCAAACAGCAATGCGATCGATTTTCCAAGGAGTTTGTTGGCAAGGGGAAAAGTTATGAGACGGTGGACGCTTGGAGGAAACAGTATTGCGATAATTACTCATGGGATTAATTATGGAACATTTACCTTGTCCGTTTTGTAGCTTTACCCCTACCAATCCAATCCGTTCTGAAGGTGATTCTGTGGGGTGGATTGGTATGCTTGGGGACTTCTCTAAAATGGATACAACTCCCATTAAGGATATTAGTACCGAAGAGTTGCTCTCTCGAATAGAACGTAATGCAGTGGTAGGAGCTGGATGGGGTCTTATTGCTGAGGCTTTGAAAAGGTTAATCAATATTTGACGTAAACCACAAACGCTGGTAGCGTTCCGCTATTGTTAGCACTAACTATAGATGGAGCGTGCGTGAAGAACAGTAAAATGGAATCCCTGATGGCTCAAATCCCTTCCGAGATAGGGGGTCAGGTTACTCCTACAGACCCCCTCCTATCTACTCCTGAAGAAGTAAAAGCCGCCGAATCACGTAACTCTCTCACCCGCTATCGCTTCGGTACCGCACAGCAAAAACTTGATGTACAGAATAGAGATCCTAATTATCGTTACTACTGGTTCAACGATGATGGAGGAAACATTGAGACTGCCGAAGCGGCTATGTATCAATTCGTAACCAAGGGAGAGGTTCAACTTACTCCTGGAGTAACTCCTAGAGATAGTCACCTGGGCTCCAAGGTCAGCACTATCGTAGGAAGGAATGAGGACGGAACCCCTCTTCGCGCCTACCTAATGAAGCGGCTCATGGTCTACTT
>Ga0137361_10003573_pt1 | contig 10121 bp, 8 predicted proteins | sample Mad1_80_16metaG_FD_104923 | JGI IMG/M metagenome (GOLD analysis project Ga0137361, IMG submission 104923) | Vadose zone soil microbial communities from Angelo Coast Range Reserve, California, USA - Mad1_80_16 metaG | ecosystem: Environmental > Terrestrial > Soil > Vadose zone | place: USA... | reverse complement strand
TCGAGCACGAGCTTCGCCACGAAGGTGCTGAACGTCACCACCCATCCCAGCACGACCGCCACGAACCGGAACATCCCCACCCAGTACAGCCAGACGGCGCGGACGGCATCCCACCACGTCAGCATCATCGTCGGGACGAACTGCGCGCGCCCCGAACGGAACGGCAACGTGTAGATGGAAAGCTGGGTGCACCAGACCGCGGCGATGGCAAGCATAGCCGGGAAGACCAGGAAGAGGCACTTCACGGCGACGAGCCACAGCGGACCAGGCGCGAACAGGAAATCCCACAGCGTGTGCTGCAAGCGCGGGATCCACGCCAGCGGCGCGATCAGCACGTCCGCTAGCTGACGCCAGGGTTCGGGAATCTGATGAATGAGCTCGAACATCGCACCCCTCCTTGTGCCCGGGGCATGGCAAACGAGCACCTACCGCATAGCAAGCCTCCGGCCGCCCGGGTAAGGTGCTGATTCGGCGACGATCACGACCTTTCGCGGTGGGCGCTTTGGCATCGCACGAGCGAAATTGACACTCCCCGTGACGCTCACGGCCGAAGGGACGTAAGACCTCTTCTGGGCGGGCCGTCCTTTGCCATAATGAATCGCTGCTGTAATTCCTCGCTGGCATCTTCGCCAGGCTTTGCGACGTAGGAGACCACCGATGCGCAAGACGTTCCTGAGGCTCACCGCTTTGGCCCTTGTCCCGCTCGCCACCGCCGCATGTGTCTCGAAGAGCGAGTACACGAAGGCGGTTGAATCAGCCGAGGTCCGGTACAACGCCCTCGAGGCACAGAACGCGCGCCTCAAAAGCGATCTCGCAGACGCGGGTAAGCGCAACGAGCAGCTGACGGCCGATCAGGCGCAGCTGGAGCGCACGCTGGCGTCGAAATCGGGCGAGCTTGGCAAGAGCATCGTTGACCTGCGCCAGCGCGTCAGCGGGCTCGAGGGCGACAACGCCCGGCTCACGCGGGAGCTGTCCGAGGCGAACAAGTCGCGCGAGGAGAAGGTGCGCGAGGTCAGCTCGACCTACGACCAGCTTGTCAAGAAGATGAAGGGGGAGATCGACAAGGGTCAGGTGACGATCTCCGAGCTGAAGGGGAAGCTCACCGTCAACATGGTCGAAGCAATCCTCTTCGATTCGGGCAAGGCGGAGGTGAAGCAGGAGGGGCTCGTGGTCCTCGGCAAGGTCATCGAGATTCTCAAGACCGTCAACGACAAGTCGATCCGTATCGAGGGGCACACGGACAACAAGCCCATCGTGAGCCCGCTCACTCAGCGCTATCCGACCAACTGGGAGCTGTCGGCCGCGCGCGCGATCAACGTCGCCCGCTATCTCCAGAAGCAGGGCATCGAGCCGACCAAACTGTCTGCCGCCGCCTTCGGCGAGTTCAAGTCGGTGGCCGACAACGCGACCCTGGAAGGCCGCACCAAGAATCGACGTATCGAGATCGTCCTGGTGCCGAAGGAGTAACGACCGCGCCGCGGTGAATCGCGGCGCGCCGTCTCGCGCTCCACGCCGCCGGTGCACGCGCCGGCGGCGTGTTCGCTTATGGCTGAAGCTCGGTAAGGCTCAATCACGCCGCTCCGGAGCCAGGCCGGCGATGAGCGCCGTCAGCTCTAGAGGGTCGACAGGCTTGGCGATGTGCGTGTGAAAGCCAGCCTCGAGCGCGAGGGCTCGGTCCTCTGACCGAGCATACGCCGTCAACGCCAGGGCGCGGACCTGGCTCCCCTCCTCGGGACCGAGCGCCCGCACCTTCCGGATCAGGACGTATCCATCGTCCCCCGGCATCCCGATGTCGCTGACCAGCACATCCGGCCGCCAGCGTCGCAGCATTTCGAGTGCTTCATCGGCCGAGCCCACCACGATGACGTCCGCTCCGGCCTGGCCCAGGATCTCCGCCAGGAGATCCCGCGCGTCGGCCTCGTCGTCCACGACCAGGATCCGCCGCCCGGCGAGATTGATCAGGCGGGAGGAGGCACTCCCGAGTCGCCGGTACACGGCTGCCGGTTTCTGAGCCGAGCGGACGTCGTCGGTGGGGAGCGGAAGCTCGACCACTAACGTCGCTCCTCGGCCTTCCCCGTCGCTCTCAGCCCACACGCTGCCTTCATGGAGTTTCACGATATGGCGCACGATTGCGAGGCCGAGCCCCAGGCCGCCGTGCTGTCTCGTCCGCTCATCCTGTCGGAAGCGGTCGAAGATGTGCGGTAGAAGCTCGGGGCTGATGCCCCGACCGGTATCGCGGACCGTGAGGCGTGCGTGCGAGCCAGCCCTTTCCAGACGGAGGTCGATGCGTCCTCGGCAGGGGGTGAACTTGATCGCATTTGCGAGGAGGTTCCACACCACCTGCTGCAGGCGGCCAGGGTCGCCGGCGACTGACCCAGCCGATGGATCGAGCACGGCCTTGAGGCCGATGCTCTTCGCGTCCGCAAGACCCTGAACGGCCTCGATCGCCGACTCGATGACGGCAACGAGGTCAACGGGGCCGACCTCGAGCCGGAGCTTGCCGGCCACGATCCCGGATACGTCGAGGAGGTCGTCGATGAGTTGTGCCAGGAGCTTCGTGTTCCGCTCGATCACGGGGAGGGCGCGTGCGGATGTGGCCTCGTCCAGCATGCCGGTGGTGAGAAGCCGTACCCAGCCGAGCATGGCGGTCAGAGGCGTGCGCAGCTCGTGCGAGACTATGGCGAGGAACCGGTCCTTGGCCTGGTCCGCGTCACGGAGTTCGCGCCGCGAATCCTCCAGGTCTTGAAGAACCTGTTCATAGGCCCGCATGTCGCGCAGGATGCCGATCGCTCCGATGACGTTGCCGTCCGCGGCCCGAAGTGCCGAAGCGTTCAGCGTCGTCGAGATGACCTCGCCGGAGGCGCTCCGCGGATGGAGCCGGACGTTTCTGCTCACGCCGTGCTCGACCACTTCCCTGAGGGCAGCGACGAACTCACGCGTCTCGTCGGCGCCGAGAAACCTGGAGACGGACTGCTCGACGACCTCGTCCTGTCGAAAGCCGAGGAGATGTGACACGGCGTCATTGGCCTGCAGAATTTTCCCTTCGAGGTCGGACACGAAAACGGGATCCGGCGCGTTCTTGATGAGGCTCTCCGCATACGCGCGCGCCTTGTCCAGCTCTCGCATATCGCGCAGGATGCCGATGGCGCCGATGACCCTGCCTTCCGTGTCCCTCAACGCCGAGGCATTCAGCGCGGTCGGGATGACGTCGCCTGATGCGCTGCGCGGGTGGAGCCTGGCGTTCCGCGTCACCCCGCGGTCCACGACCTCGCGGAGCGCCACCATGAACTCCCACGTCTCCTCCGGCGAGATGATGCGGGATAGAGATTGCTCGATCAGCTCGTCTGGACGGAAGCCGAGGAGGGAGAACACCGCGTCGTTGGCCTGGTGGATCTTTCCCTCGAGATCAGATACGAACACCGGGTCTGGCGCGTTCTTGATGAGGCTCTCGGCGTAGGCACGGGCCTGGTCAAGCTCTCTCATGTCGCGCAGGATGCCGATCGCTCCAATGATGCTGCCGTCCGTGTCTCGCAAGGCCGAAGCGTTGAGCGTGGTGGGGATCATTTCTCCCGACGCGCTTCGGGGCTGGAGCCGGACGTTGCGGGTGACGTCCCGCTCCACGACCTCGCGGAGGGCCACGACGAACTCCCGCGCCTCGTCCTGACCGAGGAACCGGGAGATGGACTGCTCGAGAACCTCATCGCGCCGCAGACCGAGCAAGCGTGAGACCGCCTCGTTCGCCTCGAGAATCTTGCCTTCCAGATCGCAGACGAAGACCGGATCCGGAGCATTCGCGATGATGATGTCAGCCGCAAGCGTCGGTCTCGCTGTGCGCGGACCCGGGGACAGGGTTTCAGGCATATCGTTCCCCTTCAGCCGGTGGTCCGCCTCAGGCGGGCCTCGGAGTGCTGGCACTGCAGGCCGGCATCGACACGCTGTCCATTGCGGCTCGATTGTTGAGACCAGACCGTAGGCTGTCTATCAGGTGATTACCTATAAGGAGCATCGGCTATACCGCGTAGCGTGCTTTCGAGGATGAAGCACGGCTGGACGAGCTGCTCGACGGAACTCGCAGCGACTTCCGGGTTTTGGCTCAACGAAGCCATACCCAATGCTGCCGCGAGCTATTCTATGTAGCGGCGGACAGCTGCCGATCCAGCGCCGACCAGGTCAGCGAGTCGGGCCTCGGTGCAGCGGCACGAAGGCGTGCTGAAACACGTCATCCGCCACGCGTCGGCCCAGGGCGATGCCGTCCGTCTTGTCGAACGCCCAGTGGATGCCGAGGTAGATCCGGCTCTGGCCGTTCTCCTCCTCGGCCTCGGACAGCGACGAGAAGCTGCGCGGAAGCAGTGGCCGCACGAAGCCCTGGTTGTCCTCTGTCACGCCGTTGAGCTCGTCCGACACGAAGGTGAATGCGATGCGGTCGGTCCGGTAGAACCGACGCAGGGTCTGGAAGAGTGCGCCGCCGAATCCGGCATGGCCGGACGGATAGGCTGGAAAGGGCGGCGTGAAGTTGGGCCCGTCGAGATTGCTGGCCGGCGCGCCCAGCGGCATGAAGGTCGGATCTCCCAGCGTGGCGGCGTTGCCGTCGCCTCGGCCGGTGGGGCCGCTCCCCTCGTCGGCCTCGCGGATGCCGGTGACCGGGCGCCAGAACCCGAAGCGGTACTTCGCCTCCCAGATCGCGATACCGGCGTCGGCCATCGCCACGTTGACCAGCGCCAGGAGCCGCGCCAGCTCGACGACATCGGAGCCCATCTGGTCGGCGATGTGCACCGCGATCTGGTTGTAGAGCCTCGGCGGGGCACAGAGGCTCGGGGTTCCATCGTAGGCCCAGTAGATGCCAGCCTCGGTCTGTTTCCGGGTGCGCTCCGTCGGAGTCGCGACGCCGTCGCCACCCAGGCGCCTGGCTTCGTCGAACGCGGCCGCGTATTCCACGCTTCCCATCGCGGGCGGGGGTGGAAGCCGGAACTGATCGGCCGACCTCAACACGAACGGCGTGACCTCGCCCCAGCGCGCGCCCAGCGCGAGCGGGATCTGGCTGACCGGATCCTGGCGCCACTGCCCCGGTTCGTTGCCCGTAATGAAGTCCACACCGACGCGGGGCTCCGGCTGCTGTGAGCCGTCGCCGGCGCGCATGGTGAGAATGGCGGCGGCCGCCCCCTTCCCCAGGGAGATCCCCTCGACCTTGGCGCCGCGGTCGGGGATCCGGGCGAGATCCTCTTCGAGCTGCTCGTCGAAGCTCGCCCGCTGCGAGGGAAAGAGCTCAACCAGCGTATCGCGCGCGGCCTGGGCGATGGCGGCCCTCATGGAGGTACCGTCGCGCGCGGGGGCCAGGCCGGTGTAGCTCCGATAACCGCCGACGATCGCGTTCATCGCATCGAAGACCGCAATGTGGACGATCGCCATCGCGCGGCTCGAGCGCCCAGGCCCCAAGTTCTCGCCGAAGACCCGTTGCTCGCCGGTCTCCACCGGCGTGTGGTCGAGCCCACTGGCGTCAACGGCGATCTCGTTCCAGTGGTGCACCCAGCTCCTTGCGGCTCGGGGCCGCCGTGAATGTCTCGGCCCCTGGCGTTGGTGGAAGCGGGGACCGAACGCGCCGCGTAGGCCATCGTCGAATCCACCTGCCCTCGCGGAGCCAGACGGATCGAGCGTGAGCATGACGAGACCGGGACCCGCCAGCCTTGCCGCCGCCATCAAGAACGCGCGTCGATCCACAGTGCACCTCCCCGCTCTGAGATCGTGTCCGCGCCATGCGGACCTGGTTGGGCCGCCCCAGGAACGGTGTGCGGATAAGCGAACGGCGTGCCAGGGGTGCCGGCATTGTCAGGCTCTGCGCCGCAGGGGAGTTGCGCCACGATTCGTCAGCGCCGGACCGTCAAGAAATCGGCACGTGTCAGATCGAGCGTCACCTGTGATGGAGCCTCTCGTGGCGGAATGGCTGCGGTATGTCACGCGACCCGCGAGCCCGCTCCCGCCACGAGAGACGCGGCGAGGACAGCTACTCCCCGTAGACGATCGTTGTGTACTTGGCGTAGACCCACAGGATGTTCATCGTCTCCTGATCCACGTGATGAATCCGGGTGATGCCGCCGTTTTTCGCAGCGGCCGAGATGCTTGCGTCTCCGGTCGCGTACAGGACGATACCCCAGGCTTCGGCCCTTCCCGTCTTGGAACCGGTCATGGACGGGCCTGCTGACACCGGTCCCTTCATGTTGATGGTGACCGGAGCGAGCACGGGCCCGTGAGCCATGGCGCAACCGGTGATCAACGCCGCGCAAGACAATGCGAGTACGAGACTTTTCAACATGGACTTCTCCTCCTGGGGCTGCTGTTAGATCCATGGAACTCGCCCTGGGCAAGGGTATCAGGAGTGACGGTATCGTGGGCACATGGCAATGTCGTGTCGTCACGTCATCGCGCTGATCGCGCTGATGTTGGGTGTAGGCGGGATGTCGGCCACGCCGGCGCCGGGGGCGCCGGCGGCTCGAGCGGCCCCGCCCGAGTTGGTCAGTGAGCTACGCCCAGTGGTCGAGCGTGCCCGGCAGCGCTTCGAGGCCCGCGACGCCGCCGGCGTGCTCGCGCACGTATCGGAGCAGTACCGAAGCGGCGGGTTGACGAAGGCCGATCTGCGCCAGCAGCTCCTCGCGATGTTCTCGCTCTACGAAGTCCTGCGCGCACGGTTGACGATCGACGACGTGCAGCTCGTCGACGGTGCGGTGTGGGTCTACACGAGCGGCGACGTGTCCGGTCGCCTGCCGCTCGTAGGCTGGGTGACTGTCCTCACCTGGCGGAACGAGCCCGAGGTGGCGCGGCGTGAAGATGCGGGCTGGCGGCTCTTCGGGTTCCAGACTTGATGGCGGACGAAATCCTGGTCAATAACCATTTGCCCAATCGACGACGTTCGCCAGGGGGCGCCCGTCCAGGTAGGCGCGCAGATTGTCGCAGAAGAGATCGATCCCCCGATGCTGACGCATGTCACTGCCGCCAGAGATATGCGGGGTGATGAGGACGCGCTCATCGTCCCAGAGGCGACGATCGGGTTCATGTTCGAACTCACCGACATAGACGTCGAGGGCCACACCCCGCAGCTTTCCCGCCACGAGAGCCGCGATCAACGCCTCCTCGTCGATGATTTCACCCCGCGCGACGTTCACGAGGATAGCGCCTGGCTTCATGGCGGCGAAGGCCTCCCGACCGATCAACTTGGTCGTCTCCGGTGTCCACTGACAAGAGACCACCACGCCGTCGCTCTCCTCGAGGAGAGCATGGAGGCGCTCGGGGCTTTCCAGGCGGCTGAATCCGGCGGGTAGTACTGTATCGGGCACCACCCGGCGCCGCGTGCCGGTCACCCGCATGCCGGCACTGGCGCACAAGCGCCCCACCTCCTGGCCGATGCCACCGGCGCCCACGATGCACACCGTCTTACCCTGCAATAGCAGGGGACCGTAGGTGCGATGGTCGAAACGATGCCGCTCGCGATCGCCAGAAGCATGGTGCAACCCTCTGGCGAAGTAGAGGAGGCTGGCCAGGACATACTCAGCCATGGGGCGGGTATTGCCATAGCCGCGCGATGTGGTGACGGTGATAGCGCTGCCCCAGAGATCCCCGCGTAACAGGTTGCTCGCCCCGGCCGGGAGTTGATGGAACCAGCGCAGGCGTGGCGCCCGAGCCCGGAGATCCAGTGGAAACGGAAAGCCACCGAGGATGATCTCGGCGCTCGCCAGCAGCTGGTCGCGCTCCTGACGTGAATGGATCGGTCCTGGACACTGACCGACGTAGCGCTGGACCGTCCACGGCGGCCAGGTCTCGCGAAGTTCGACGTCAAACCAGCCCCGAGCATCGACGACGCGCAGGCATCGGTCGACGGCCGCTATGCGATTCAGGGCGTCGTCGGGTACCGGCACGACCACCAAGACGTCTCTGGTCAGCATCATGACCTCTCTGCACTATGACCGACAGCGTCGCGTCTCCCGCGTGATGCGGGGTGAATGCGACGCCGCTCGGCACCGCCGTGCCGAAAGCGTCTCAGCGTTCGCCGCTTCGAAAGCGTATCGGCCCGACGAACGTCTCGGAAGACGACTTCGTGTCGTTCGTATCGATCGATAGTGCGATGACCGGCGGATTCGCTGGCTCTTCGCCAAACACCATGCGGTAGTCCTCGCGCACGTTACGGCGCTCGGTCAGCCATGTGCCGAGTTGGGCCCTGCCGGAGCGGACGACGATAAATGTCACGGTCGCGGTCTTCTGACTCTTGTGGATGCTGCCCGCCGGAAGGCTCGCGTCCCAGATATAGCCAATGAGACGCGCCCGCAACATCGCAGGCCAACGCGGCCATACCACGAAGATGTGAGCGGCCGCATCGGACGTCTCTCGGTGTCGTATATCCGCCCTGTCCGGGAGTGCGACGACCTGCCAACTCCACTCGAGCCACGGCGTGGCCTCGAGACCGATTTGTATCTCTTTGGCGATGGTCGAATGGTCGCCCGTGCTCCGCATTCGCAGCGCTCGCCCGCCATCGATTTCGACGACGGCGAAGTCATAGGCGGGATGACCGCCAATCGTTTCGTATGTGCGCCATGTCTCGGGCACTCCTCGGCCGTTCAACGGCTGTCGTGTCCAGTCCTCCACGAGAACGGTTTCCATCGCGGAATCCGGCCCAGGTGCGACGACGACAGTTGCGACGCTCACGACAACGAACGCAAGGATCAATTTGGGCCATCGCATCTCATCGATCATACCTCCCGCGCCGCGGCGCGCACGGCAGACGACGCATTTGGCAGTCCACCAAATCTCGGACGCGGTCGCGATGATGCATAATGGCGGGCACATGACGATAGCGATGCTTTCGAAACGCCTGGGTTTCTTCACGCGCCTGCTCGATCAGGCGGACCCCGCCGAGCGGTACCGGCTGGCGATCGAGCAGATCATCCACGCCGAACGGTTCGGCTTCGATTCGGCCTGGATCGCCCAGCACCATTTCCATGAAGACGAGGGCGGCCTTCCCGCCCCGTTCGTCTTCCTGGCCCAGGTCGCCGCCCAGACATCGCGGATCCGCCTCGGAACGGCGATCGTGACCCTGCCGCTGGAGCTGCCGATCCGGGTGGCCGAGGACTCCGCCGTGCTCGACCTGATGTGTGGCGGCCGCCTGGAAGTGGGCGTCGGAGGCGGCGGCAACCTTTCTTCATACGCGGCGTTCGGCCAGAACAGTGCCGAGCGCGCGACCTTGCTCACCGGGCACCTTCAAGTCTTGCGCGACGCCTGGTCGGGGCGGCCGCTGCCCGGAGGAGGGGATCAGCTGTATCCGGCGAATCCGAGCCTGGTCGAGCGCGTCTGGCAGGCGACGTTCACGGTCGATGGAGCCAGGCGGGCTGGCGCCGCGGCGGACGGTCTCATGCTGTCGCGTACGCAGCCCCGGCCGGCCAACGCTCCCGACCTGTCGCTGGCCGAGATCCAGAACCCGATGATCGACGCTTACATGGAGGCGCTGCCCGAGGGCCGCGAGCCCCGCATCCTCGCCTCGCGCACCGTGTTCGTCACCGATGACAACAAGGAAGCCCTGCGTCTCGCCGAAATCGGGCTTGGACGGCATCGCGCGCGCCTGGCCAGATTGGGTCGCGCGACCGGAGACGATTCGCTTCACGCGATGATCGCCGCCATGGACGTGCATCTCGGCGTGCCCGACGATGTGATCGCCTCGCTCCAGACGGACAGCACGCTCGCCCGGGCGACGGACCTCGCGGTTCAGGTGCATTCGATCGATCCGCCGCATCCCTTTATCCTCAGATCGATCGAGCTGGTCGCCGAGGTGGTGGCGCCCGCGCTCGGCTGGGGTCGGGATGCTGCGGGAGTGCGGCGCGTCGCGTGACCACTGAGCCAAATGGTCGTGCGCGCTGCAGGCCGTCGCGGGGCTGGGGCCCCGCCGGCCGAGGCGCGCCTACAAATCGAGGACGCTGAAGATGTCAGGGACAGACGCCGACGTCATTGATGCGCTGGTCGGGATCACGCCGGGATCTCCGCTGGATGCGATCCGCGCGCGGAGACCGGAGGCGCGCGCTCACGCGCAGGCGACGTACCGGGCGTTGTTCGCGCCGGAAGCGCCAGGCAACGTCACCGCACAGGAG
>Ga0137361_10003570_pt1 | contig 10130 bp, 9 predicted proteins | sample Mad1_80_16metaG_FD_104923 | JGI IMG/M metagenome (GOLD analysis project Ga0137361, IMG submission 104923) | Vadose zone soil microbial communities from Angelo Coast Range Reserve, California, USA - Mad1_80_16 metaG | ecosystem: Environmental > Terrestrial > Soil > Vadose zone | place: USA... | reverse complement strand
CAGGGTGTGGAACAGTGGCGCAATCCAGTGCCTGGCTACTCTCGAACCGTGAACATCGCTGGCAACGGCCAGGTGGCGGTGGTAACGTTCAACGATGGCACGCTGCGCTGGTATCGTCTGCGAGACGGTAAGGAACTCCTGGCTTTTTTCCCCCATAATGACCGCAAACGCTGGGTGCTCTGGACCCCCACGGGCTACTACGACGCCGCCCCCGGAGCAGAGGAGCTCATTGGCTGGCACGTCAACCGTGGCCGCGACGCGGCGGCGGACTTCTTCCCCGCGGCGCGATTCCGCTCGACCTTCTACCGCCCAGACGTAGTGGCAGAGGTCTTACAGACGTTGGATGAGGCGAAGGCCCTGCGGCGCGCTGATGCCGCAGGGCAGCGCACACAACAGACCGTCGAGGTCGTCAAACGACTACCACCGGTGATTCAGGTGCGTGCCCCCCAGGACGGCGCCACGGTCTCCACGCCAACGATTGCGATGCGCTTCAGCGTGCGCACACCATCTGGAGAGCCAGTGACCACCATCAAGGGTCTGGTCGATGGCCGGCCTATCATCCAGACACGGGGTCTTCAGATAGTCGGGAAAGAGGACGCCATCCAGGAGCTGCAGATCCCACTGCCGCCACGCGACTCCGAGGTAGCGATCATCGCCGAAAACCGCTATGCTGTCAGCGAGCCAGCGACGGTCAGGCTGCGCTGGGGCGGGGCAACGGAGGCGCTGGTGAGTAAACCGAAGCTTTATGTCCTGGCCATAGGCGTGAGCCGCTATCAAGATACCCGCCTGACCCTGGATTTTGCTGCCAAGGACGCCAAAGACTTCGCTGCAGCTTTGCGGCGCCAACACGGTAGTCTGTACCGGGAGGTGGAGGTGCGGCTGCTGACCGACGCCGCGGCTACCAAGGGCAACATCCTGGATGGGCTGGAATGGCTCGAACGGCAGGCCACGAGCAGAGACGTGGCAGCGGTCTTTCTGGCCGGACACGGAGTCAACGACCGCAACGGCGACTACTATTTCTTGCCGATGGATGCCGACACTGAACGCCTGAAGCGTACCGGTGTGGCCTTCACAGACCTCAAGAACACCGTGACAGCACTGCCGGGCAAGGTGCTGCTCTTCATCGACACCTGCCATGCTGGCAATATCATGGGACAACGGCGCGGGCTCACGGACATCACCCGCGTTGTCAATGAGTTGGCCAGTGCTGAGAACGGTGTAGTGGTCTTTGCCGCCTCCACTGGCAATCAATACTCCATGGAAAACCAGGCCTGGGGCAACGGCGCCTTCACTAAAGCCCTGGTGGAAGGGCTGTATGGCAAGGCGGACTATCCTAGTGCGGGGCGCATCACAGTCACGATGCTCGATCTGTACCTGTCGGAACGGGTGAAGGAGTTAACCAAGGGTCAGCAGACCCCCACCACTATTAAGCCCCACAGCATCCCTGACTTTCCGGTGGCGCTCGTGCAATAAGGAGCCGTGGTATGGACATCCCGACCAAAGTTGCCTACGCTTGCAACATCCTCTCTATGGAAGGCCATACCGACACCATCTACGGTCACGTCAGTGCCCGCGTCGAGAACGCTGAGCAAATCTGGATGAAACCCGCTACGCTTGGTCTGGAAGAAGTGCGACCGCATGACATACTGACCCTGGACCTGGACGGGAAGAAACTGGCGGGAGTATTACCACGCCACATGGAATTTCCGATCCACACCGAAGTCTATCGCCAGCGCCCCGAGGTGCAATGCGTCATTCACACGCACCCACCGTACACCACGGCCTTCTCGGCTGTAGCCGAGGCGTTACGCCCGGTGAATCACGAAGGAGCCCTGTTTGCCCCCGCCCTGCCGCGTTTCACGCAAACGAGCGATCTGATCGTGACCCCAGCCCTCGGCCAGGCGGTGGCTGCGGCGCTCGGAACGTCCCGGGCGCTGCTCCTGAAGAATCATGGCATCGTCGTCGTCGGCACGTCGGTAGAAGAAGCCTGTGTCACCGCTATTCTGCTCGAAAAAGCGGCGCATATGCAGCTCCTGGCCAGGCAATACGGTGCAATAGAGTGGACGCCAGACACTGAAGCGCTCCAGAAGCAAGCACGTATTTATCATCCAGAGGCGTTCCAGCAGATGTGGGCCTATTTTCTACGCAAGCTGCGGCGATGAGACGGCCGCCGAGCGCCGCGCCAGGCGGTCCTGTCGGGTCTGCCGTCCAGTCCTGGCGTCCTATTTATAAGCTCCCCGCCCAGGCGAGATCAGGAGTCCGGCGATGCCAATCAGTGGCCTGTTCAAAGGCATATCCTACCCGCAAGACCACATCCTCATGCCAAGGTTTGCCATAGATCATCAAGCCAATAGGCAGGCCCTGACTCGTAAAGCCACATGGCACAGATAGGCCACACAAGTTCAAGACATTGCCAATGACCGTGTTGCGGAGATATTGCATATTCCGTGTGCTGTACGTGTCCATGGAGGCATCTATGTCGGCGACTGGCAGCGGCGGAATCATCGTCGTGGGGACGAGCAGAGCATCCACCTGGCGCAGGGTCTCAAGCACCTTGGCGCGCAACGGTATCCAGGCGCGCGTCGTGTTGAGATACTCGGTCGCGCTGATGTCCTTGCCCTGGATCATACGCTGGCGCACAATGGGGTCGTATTGCTCAAAATGTGTCTCAAGGCGCGCTTGATGGATGGTATACGCCTCTGCGGCAACCGCCAGCCCACGTGGATTGAGTTCCTGGGCTTCCGCCGCTTCTGGGAACTCGATACTTTCTATACGGGCACCCAGCCCGCTAAAAACCTCGCCGCAGGACCGCACAGCCTGGGCCACCTGCGCGTCGACCTGGTCCCAGAAGATGGTCTCTGCAAAGGCAAGACGGAGGCCACGCACCCCATCTTTGAGACGGGTCAGGACGTCCTGCGGTGGGATGCCCTGGGTGGAGGGATCCTGGGGGTCGCTGCCCTGTAGGCATTGATAGACCAGTGCGGCATCTTCGACCGAACGGGTCAAGGGCCCCACAGAATCGAGAGTCCAACTGAGGGGGAACACGCCAGCCCGGCTGATCTGACCCACCGTGGTTTTGAGCCCTACTGTACCGCACAAGGAGGACGGGATGCGGACGGAACCTCCGGTATCGCTGCCCAGCGCTATGGGCACCATCCCAGCCGCGACTGCCACGCCAGAGCCGCTACTCGAACCGCCCGGGGCATGCGGTACGGCGTGCCAGGGGTTATGCGGCGTGCCATGATGGTGGTTAATGCCAACGCCACCATAAGCAAACTGCACAGTATGCGTTTTCCCCAGGAAGACCATACCGGCCTGCGTCAGGCGCCGGATGACCGTCGCATCTGCAGCGGCGATGTTATGCTCCAGCAGGTTGGAGCCAGCGGTCGTCGGTAAACCTTTGACGTCGAAGAGGTCCTTGGCAGCATAGGGAATCCCGTGCAAAGGGCCGACATCCTGGCCAGCCTTCAGGGCCAACTCCGCGGCCTGGGCCTGGGCCAGGGCACGCTCACGCGCCACCAGTTTGAAAGCGTGTAAGGTACCGTCCAGGGCCTCGAGGCGGGACAGCAAATGCTCCGTCAACTCAACAGGGGAAAGCGCACCATGCCGTATGCGCTGTGATAACTCGCTAATCGTTAACCAGTGTAAGGGCGTCTCAGTCATGAGGGTCATCTCCACCAGGGGCGCTGCTATGCGGTTGCGTCGTCTGTACGACGTGTATCGTAGACCTTGTGGCATAGGTCTGCAAGCCAATGACCGTACACTGTTGCGCTAGAACGACACGATGCTCTAGCGCCGGTATATCTGCCAGATGCACTGAGGGCTAGACCACGGGGAGAGGCCTGGGTTAGCCTACGCTGTGTCGTTGGGAACCGACAGCGACGCTGGCCCTGTCTGTCTCTCACCACCGGGGCGTCTAGCGCCATTGCCCCATACTGGTCACAGGTCGGCTGGACGACAGGCGTCGTCGCGAACCGACAGCCTCCGCCTCTCTCCCAGAGTCCTCCGCCGTATGCCCGCGACAGAACCCCAGGCCTTCTAGCCCTTGGCAAATCGTTACTCATCGCTTAAGTGTCCTAAATAAGGCATGTTAGAGTGTCAGCGCAGGGCACGATAAAAAAATGCGTGAGATCTGCAAGTCTGTGGCATAGGACTTGCTTTAGTCCATGGGCGTAGGCAGCGCACCTGAGACACCGACAGGAGCTGCCACACCCCCGACGGAGACGGGGAGGCATAGACAACACAATTATGACGGAGGTCATACACATGTACCGGAAACTCATGAGAAACACCACGATGGCTCTTGGTACCCTGCTGCTTGGCTCAAGCCTGGTAATGGCTGGTGGCTTACAAGGCACCGTGAGCGCCACTGATAGCAAGGGCATGGCCACCGTGCACACCAGCGATGGCAAAGATCATCAGGTGAAAGCGGCTGAAGGCTGGAAAGTTGGGGCGAAAGTCGAGTGCGAAACGAAGAACAATGCGATGGAATGTCACCCGGCAGCGGCTCAGAGCTCAGCCGCTCCGACTACCTCCACCCCCGGCACCACGGCGATGAAGCCGGCCCCCGCGCCCGCTACGCCTACTCCGGCGCCGAGCACTACCGCTCCGGCTCCCAGTACGTCAACACCAGCTCCAGCGTCGAAATAAGGTAGTTAAAGTTAGAAAGACAGGTCGAGAACCCTACTCTGCGGATGTCCGGGAAGAGGGCAGAGAGGAGTAGGGGTGAGAAACACCTTGGAGAGGAGTGGCGGAAGGAGTATACTGAGGGGTGGATATTCCCCTGGGACCTTCCCGGACATCCAGCCGATTGAGGACTGCGGTCGAAGCGCAGTCCTCAATTTTTTGCCCAATAGCTTAAGAACAACCGCTCGTTGCCCCACAATTAAGACATTTGTAGCACGCCCCGTTTCGGATCATGAGCGCCCCACATTCCGCACACGAGGGCGCATCTTCTTGCAGTCGGAATGGAAAGCGCTCTTCCGCAATCGCCGTGACATGCCCGTTTCCTGACTTTGCCCTACCCGGCTGCAGAAGCCCTGGCAGGAGTGGCTGCGTTGTCCCTTCGTCAGCCGGCTCAACGACTCCCACACGCGCCCGGTCTTCCTGATCGAGGAATTTGGAAGCGAGCCAGCGGAAGATATAGTCCATGACCGACTTCGCGATGGGGATCTCCTTATTGTTGGTAAAACCCGCTGGCTCAAAGCGCATGTGGCTGAACTTGTCGATCAGCGCTTTGAGCGGCACACCATACTGGAGCGCTAACGAGATCGAGGTCGCGAACGCATCCATCAAACCGGAGATGGTGCTGCCCTCCTTAGCCATCACCAGGAAGATCTCGCCTGGTGAGCCGTCTTCGAACATGCCCACCGTGATGTAACCCTCATGGCCAGCAATGGAAAACTTGTGCGTAATGGCTGGGCGCTCGTCAGGGAGCCGCCGCCGTATCGGCTTGGCTACTGCCACAGTGGCCTCAGCAGTGGTACGGGTGTTGATCGGCTGCGTACGCTTGCAGCCATCGCGATAGACCGCGAGCGCTTTCACACCCAACTGCCAGCCCATGATGTACGCTTGTTCAATATCCTCAATCGTGGCGTCTGGCGGCATGTTCACGGTTTTGGAGATGGACCCAGAGAGGAAGGGCTGCACAGCAGCCATCATGCGGATGTGCCCCGTATAATGAATCGCCCGCGTCCCACCAGTAGGCCGGAAGGCACAATCGAACACCGGCAGATGGCTCTCTTGCAGGAATGGGGCGCCCTCGATGGTCTCGTGCTCGTCAATGTACTGGACGATTTCCTTGATCTGGGGTGGCGGATACCCCAGGTGTTGAAGCGCCAGAGGGACGGTAGCATTGACCAGCTTCATCATGCCACCACCTACCAACTTCTTATATTTAATCAGGGCAATGTCTGGCTCCACGCCTGTCGTGTCACAGTCCATCATGAAACTGACCGTCCCCGTTGGCGCCAAGAGCGTCGCCTGCGCATTACGGTACCCGTGCTGCATGCCGAGCGCCAGCGCATCGTCCCAGGCGTCGATGGCCGCCTGCATGACAGCGCTGGGGACAAACCGCTGCTCAATGCCTTGCAGACGATCCCGATGTTTGCGAATCACCCGCAGCATCGGTTCGCGATTGACCTCATGGCCAGCGAAAGGCCCGATGACTTTGGCGATCTTGGCGCTCGTTAAGTACGCCTGGCCGGTCAGCAGGCCGGTGATGGCTGCGGCATAGGCGCGTCCGGCATCAGAGTCGTATGGTAAGCCGCGCGCCATGAGCAACGCGCCCAGGTTGGCATAGCCTAATCCCAAGGGACGAAAATCATAACTGTTACGCGTAATCGCTGGTGTTGGATAGCTGGCATTGTCAACGATGATTTCCTGCGCCGTGCTGAGGATGTCCACAGCGTGCCGATACGCCTCAACCTCAAACGCCCCATCCGCATTGAGAAACCGTAGGAGATTGATCGACGAAAGATTACAGGCGGTATTGTCGAGAAACACGAATTCGCTGCACGGGTTCGAGGCGTTGATGCGACCACTGTTGGGGCAGGTATGCCAGTCATTGATGGCCGTGTCGAACTGCATACCCGGATCACCACAGATGTGCGTCGCCTCAGCAATCATGTGCAGCAGGTCGCGGGCAGGATAACTCTGCGACACGGCTCCGGTAGTCACATAGCGTGTCTGCCAGACACCATTGGTGAGCACGGCGTGCATGAAGGCATCGGACACACGCACAGAATTGTTGGCATTCTGAAAGAACACCGAGCCATACGCCGGTCCGTCGAGCGAGGCATCGTATCCCGCCTCAATGAGTGCCCAGGCTTTCTTCTCTTCCACGACTTTGCAGGAGATGAACTGTTCGATGTCAGGATGATCAATATTCAGCACCACCATTTTGGCAGCGCGACGGGTTTTGCCGCCAGACTTGATCGCCCCTGCTGAAGCATCGGCCGCACGCATAAAGGAGAGAGGCCCTGAGGCGATACCCCCACTGGAGAGTTGCTCGTGCGAGCCGCGAATGTTTGAGAGGTTCACGCCAGAGCCAGAACCGCCTTTGAAGATAATCCCTTCCTGGTGATACCACTCCAGGATCGACTCCATGGAGTCCTCAACCGAAATAATGAAGCACGCGGAGGCCTGCGGCCGCTCTTCAACCCCGACATTGAACCACACCGGGCTATTAAAGGCCGCCATCTGGTGCAAGAGCAGGTAGGTCAACTCGTCAGTAAAGACCGCTGCATCATTCTCCGTGGCAAAGTAGCCACCGCGCTGGCCCCAGGCCGTGATCGTCTGCACGACCCGATCGAGTAACTGCCGCACGGAGTGTTCGCGCTGCGGCGCGCCGAGCGGACCACGAAAATATTTGGAAGCGACCACATTCGTCGCCAACTGTGACCAGGACTGCGGAAATTCCACATCACGTTGTTCGAAGACCGGCCGCCCATCTTCACCCACAATCAGCGCCAGGCGTGTCTCCCATACTACTTCGTCATATGGGTGGACACCAGCATGCGTGAAATAGCGCTGCACGACCAGACCAGTGCCTGGCAGTGGGTGGTCTCGGCGCGGCCCATGTGCCGAATCTGGAGATGTGGCAATGCCTCCGGGAGATTCACTAGAAACGTATGTCGGCGTGGTATATGAGGGTGTGGATGCCTTCAAGATCGTGTCCCTCCCGGATTCTTAATAATGGTCCCGGTCCTCTTGTACAGCCAGATTCGTTGTTGAGCTGTTCTCTACTGCACACAATAATGCAAGCTGCAATAAAAGATGTCAAGAGAAAATTTGCCCTAAAGAAAATTTGCCCTAAAAACACAGCTTATAATAACCTTTTATCTACCAGGGGATTATCGGCTGTAGACGGATCTGTGAGCCAGATGGCAGGCAGCGACGGTGCGGTGGCACAACGATTAAGCCCACAGGGTGTGACTCAGCACGAGCTAACCCCAGCAAATTTTCCACCGGCAGGGCCAACCAGTCTGTGCCGCGCGGCTGCAAGGAGGCTGGGATAAAAGAGGTTACACCAGGACGGACCTGCAATGGTGTGGCCAGGGTGGCAATCTGCCGCATGGGTAGTGCTGGGCGCTGGCCGAGCATGGCGCGCAGTACAGGCCGCACAAAAACTTCAAACCCTACAAAAGCCGCCCACGGGGACCCTGGCAGCCCGACAATGAGCGTCTGCGTACAACGGGCCACGGTGACGCTCCGTCCAGGACTGGTGGCCACACCACGAAACAGCATCTCAGCGCCAATGGCCGCCATGGCACGCGCGGCAAAGTCGTGATCGCCCCGTCCCGAGGCCCCCAGAATGACCACCACATCGGTCTCTAAGCCACGCCTGAGCTGCGTACTAAGGCTTTCGAGCGTATCAGGCACAATACCCAGGTTGAGGCTCGTGCACCCCAATTCCTGCACTCGGATATCCAGGGCATAGATATTGCTGCACCATTTCTTTCCCGGCTGCCACGCGGCCCCTGGCGGCAAGAGCTCGTCTCCAGGCGCGATCAGGGCCACGCGCGGGCGCCGCATCACGTCAACACTGTCTAGACCAAGTGCTAAAGCCACCCCAATGCGTTGGGGTGTCAGGCGCTCACCCTGACGTAACACCACCGTACCGCGCCGGATTTCCGCCCCACACCGTTGTACATACAGCCCTCGCGGCAGGGGTTGGCGCATCACCAGGGCCCCAGCCTCCACCTCGCTCTCTTCCATCTTGACGACCGTGTTTGCCCCTGGCGGCACTGGCGCTCCAGTCATAATACGGATAGCCTGCCGAGGCCCCAAAGGCTGCTCAAGATGCTCACCGGCAGTAAGGGTCTGCCCTAGCGCCAGCCGCACCGACTGTGTGGGAGTCGCAGCGCGCGTCTCACTGCTGCGCAACGCATAACCATCCACCAGCGACTGATCGAAGGGCGGCATAGCGTGCGGAGCTATGAGAGGCGTTGCGACAATCCGTCCGTAAGCGGCCGTCAGGGGCAGGCGCTCACTCGCAAGCGGCTGTACGACCTTGAGCATACGCTCCAGAGCATCTTGATAACTCACCATAGCTTTGGTTCATAGAGGTTGCAGGTGGCTCTTGAGCCTCAGAACGTGCTCATCGCTGTGGACCGAGGCCAGTTCAACGACGTCAGAGATGGTGCTAAGCGAGACGGTAGCAGACAGTTCTGTAAGCGTCAAGCCGTTCAGACGTGAAGGTGCTAAAATGTCCTTGACATCCACGAACCGCTACCTCTAAATTGACTTTTACGCGCTCGCATGCAGCGGGAAAAAACGGTAGAATCTAGTGCTCCTTAAGAGGACACTCTTTGGTTTTTCAGTATGGCAGCACGCCCTTGTCCTGCAGACGGGCAAGGGTAGCTGTTTTTTTGTAGGTATGTGCAGCACGTGCGGTAGCGCGCAGCATACGTTGCTCAATCGCAGGAGGCGTCGGACATGGCAGAAACAGCGTTCACGTTGAAGACTGGCTTGGCAGAGATGCTCAAAGGTGGCGTGATTATGGATGTCACCAACGCCGACCAGGCCAAGATTGCTGAAGACGCAGGAGCGGTGGCGGTGATGGCACTGGAACGCGTCCCAGCCGATATTCGCGCCCAGGGTGGCGTGGCACGCATGGCCGACCCAACGAAGATTAAAGAAATCATCAAGGCCGTGTCCATTCCCGTGATGGCCAAGGTACGCATTGGGCATTTTGCCGAGGCGCAGATTTTAGAGGCGCTGGGGGTAGATTATATTGATGAGAGCGAAGTGCTCACCCCGGCAGACGAGGCGCATCATATCTACAAGTTTGCCTTCAAGGTGCCGTTTGTGTGTGGGGCACGCAACCTGGGGGAGGCCCTGCGGCGTATCGGTGAGGGTGCGGCCATGATCCGTACCAAGGGCGAAGCGGGCTCTGGCAACATCGTTGAAGCAGTGCGGCATATGCGCGCGGTGCAGGGCGCTATGAAGCGCCTGACCGTCCTGGGCGGTGAGGAACTGATGGCGGAGGCTAAAGAGCTGGGGGCGCCCTATGAGTTGGTGAAGTTAGTCGCGAAAACGGGCAAGCTGCCGGTGCCCAACTTCGCGGCTGGTGGTATTGCTACCCCGGCGGACGCCTCGCTGATGATGCAACTTGGGGCGGAGTCGGT
>Ga0137361_10003568_pt1 | contig 10131 bp, 10 predicted proteins | sample Mad1_80_16metaG_FD_104923 | JGI IMG/M metagenome (GOLD analysis project Ga0137361, IMG submission 104923) | Vadose zone soil microbial communities from Angelo Coast Range Reserve, California, USA - Mad1_80_16 metaG | ecosystem: Environmental > Terrestrial > Soil > Vadose zone | place: USA... | reverse complement strand
TGGAATTGCTGCGAATCGAAAGGACCATGAGCAATGACTATAGACCTGAATATAATGAAAGCGCGACTTGAAGCGAAACGCGACGAACTGCAGGCAAATATTGCGCAATTAACAGAGGCACACCCTGCCCCTGTCGATCCCCTCGAAGCCGGCGAGGCACCTCAAGATTTTGAGGATGTGGCCGTAGATTTTTTGGAAACGCAGCAGGAGCAATCGCTGCTTGTTAACGAGTCAGCTTTATTGACCGAAGTACAGCGTGCCCTGAAGCGCATTGAGGACGGAACCTACGGCAAGTGTGTTACCTGCGGGCAGCCCATCCCCGAGAAACGGCTGGAAGCGATTCCCTGGGCAGCACGAGATGTCAAATGCGAGGAACAGCTAGAGCGCAGGAATCTGAGCAGGGAAGAGTTTTACAAAGAAGAAACCGAGTGAAGACGGTATTCTTGATACCTTCTCAACAGGTGGCGAATCGAGTACAATACCCGTACGTCGAGGAAAGGAAAAAAAGATTACCGTGAAAGTCAGACGTGTGCGTCTCTACGATGCCCTGGCATTGCTTACCGCCGTGATAGTGGTGGTCCTGGATCAGTGGACGAAGGCGTGGGTCGTAGCTAATTTGGGTCCCCCACCCCCAGGGAAGGGCACCCAAGTTTCGCTGGTAGGTAACTACCTCATTCTTTACTACATCCAAAATAATGGGGCGGCATTCAGCCTGTTCGCGAACAGCATCGTGCTCATTGTGTTCATAGTGTTGGCTATCGGAGTGATCTCCTATCTCTACCTGCGTATGTTCAACACAGCCAACCTGGGATACAAACTCATCTTTGGCTTGATTATCGGCGGAGCAGTGGGTAACTTGATAGATAGGGCACGCCATAGCGGCTACGTCGTCGACTTTATCTTTTTCCGCATTCCTCAGATTGGCTTCAACTTTGCTATCTTCAATCTCGCTGATGCTGCAATTTCCGTCGGCGTCTTCTTGCTTTTTGTCGTGCTCCTTTTTGGCAATCTACGCAAACCCGGAACCCAAAGAAGCGAACCGACGCCGGCAACGCCTTCTGCAAGCAAAAGCGGAGCGCTTCACTCTTCTAGAGAACACGATGCGAAAACCTGATTCTTCCTCATCTTCTGAGACAAGCACCTTGAGGATTGGAGCGGGCGAAGCTGGCCAGAGGCTCGACCGGTACCTTGTATCTCAATCAGATGACGTATCCCGCACGTCCGTACAGCAACTGATCGTAGATGGAGCAGTGCTTGTCAACGGCCGTCCCAGTAAACCCGGTTATGCCCTCAGAACCGGGGATGAGGTACAGATTCTTGCTTCAAAGCCAAGGGACCAGGCTAGCACTGCCAGGCCTCAGCCAATACCCCTCGACGTGGCCTATGAAGACCAGGATGTGCTCATCATAAATAAAGCAGCCGGGATGGTTGTCCATCCCGCTCCCGGCCATCATGAAGATACACTGGTTAATGCGCTCTTAGCACACTACCCCGATCTTCAGGAGGACGTAGAAAACCAGCGGCCGGGTATTATCCACCGCCTGGATAAAGATACCTCCGGCCTGATCGTCGTCGCCAGGAACGCCGCTGCTCAGGCAGCCCTGCTGGGGCAAATGAAACGGCACGAGATAGTCAAGCGCTACCTGGCACTCGTCGAGGGTGTTGTCGCTCTCGACCGGGGCAGTATCGACGCCCCCATCGGACGGAATCCGCGCCATCGCCAGCAAATGGCGATCACTGCGACTGGCAGCAGAGAGGCACGTACGCACTTTCGCGTACTGGAACGTTTCGCCCATCATACCCTGCTGCTTCTAGAGCTGGAGACCGGGCGCACGCACCAGATTCGCGTACACTTAAAGGCTATAGGACATCCTATCGTTGGTGATCCTGTCTATGGATCGGGCAGCACGATGCGTGGAGTGACGCTCAAACGCCAGTTCCTGCATGCCTATCAACTCAAGTTCACCCACCCCTCAACAGGAGCTGTCATTACTGTCGAGGCTCCCCTGCCTGATGATCTGCAAGCGGTGCTCAACGCTAAAACTTTCCTGTAGCCCCCTGGCAAACTCATGTCTCGTATGCTATAATATCCGTGGCGAAGAGGTTAAGACGTATCCCCTTTACTGTCTTGTAGATTACTACCAAATCAGGTTCTAACCACCCGGCAACACTATTTCTCTTTATCACAATAGAACAGATAGCAGGTCTTTTATACCAGTGTTATTAGAACATATGTTTCAGAAGGATGGTTGCCAGGTATGGTTTGTCACAGGTTTCTCCGGCTGCTGCCGGTATTTCTTCAATGGTTTTTTGTCTAGAGAAAAGAAGAAAGGAGTAACCTGAAGATGCCAGTTCTCGAATCGACCGATAATTTAACTCCACGCAGTGCTCTACGTCACCGGCCAATCGGGGATGATGCAACCAGGCAGGAGCCAATCGTCTCCACGGGAGCAACACCTGTTGTGCAACGAGCCTCGCGACTTCGCCCCAAACAGACGGATGGCGAGGAGGAGATTAAGGAATGGCAACGCGCAGATACCGGTACAACCAGGCAGGGCCGTACGACTGCCGCGCCCCGGAAAGCCGGGAAAGCAGCAAAGAACCTTCCCAAAATGCCTCGGCAGAAGGCAGTAAAGAGCAAGGGAAAGTTCTGGCGGGGAGCGCACCCGCTGTTGTATCTGGGCATAGGGATGCTAGCGATGCTCGCTCTGTGGACAGTGCTCTCAATGGCTGTAAGCTGGGGGAGCACCACCTGGAATGATCTCCACTATGGTCGCCCACGCACCTTCCAGATAGACGCCTTCGTCGAGCATAATGAGGCAGCAGGCATACCCAGTCATTTTATTGCGCTCAACTTGAATGGTCGTATCGAGGTGATCGAGTTTCCCGGCGGCGATGGTTCTAAGGCCCGCATCTACCTTGGCCCGCAACTGTATGGGACCGATGCCAACTTAGTACCGGTGACGCTCAGCTTTGTTGATGTCAATGGCGATCATCGACTGGACATGATTATCCATTTTCAAAACACGCAGATCGTCTTTATCAATGACCAGGGAGGCTTCCGACCACTTCAACCCGGGGAGCGTCACGCGGTCGAACAATTTCTACAGCGTACGGGGCAATAACCGGTCTATGCCGTTCCGAACTCGACCGAGCCGCATAACAAGCCCTCCATCACACGAGTAGGTGGAGGACTTGTTTTTCTTATAGTCTTTTCAGAATTTGGCCGTCTTGTCCTCAACTTGCCGCGCCAGAAACGCACCTCCCGCGTTGAGATCAAAGCCAAGCGTCTCAGCTTGACTTTGTACATTTTGGGGGAAAGAACCGGGCATGAACCCTTCTTGAGGTAAGATAGAAGCTGACTCAAGCACTATCTCACTCAGGAGGATATTCATGCCGCTTCCCGACCCTATTATAGAAGTTCTGACGGTCTTTCGGCCATTATTTACGGCTCCCACGTGGAGGAAACTGATGACGTTGTTAACTGGGATGCTACTGGTTCAGGGACGCCGCACGGTGGCGGCGGCCTTGCGTGCGAGTGGCAACAGCATGGCGGGCAACTGGAGTAGCTTCCATCAGGTGCTCAACCGAGCTCGCTGGTCACCGTTAGCGGTGAGTCGCCAGTTGCTCCTGCTGATCGTCGCGACCTTTGTGCCAGCCGGAGCCAGCGTGGACTTGGTCATTGACGAAACGCTGGAGCGGCGGTGGGGAGGCAAGATCAGCAAACGGGGCCATTACCGCGATAGCGCCCTCTCGAGCCGCGAGCGGTCCGTCAGCAGCCCTGGCTTGCGCTGGATCGTGATGGCGGTGGTCGTCACCCTGCCCTGGACGAAGCAGCGCTGGGCCTTGCCGTTCTTGTGTGTGCTGGCGACGACCCCCGAGGTGAGTGCACGGCTGGGCAAGCGGCACAAGACGGTGGCCATGTGGGCCCAGCAGATGGTCAGCCTGGTTCGCCGCTGGCTTCCCGACCGCGAGATCAAGCTAATGGGCGATACCGCCTACACCGTGCTGGAACTGGGGCTGCATGCCCAGGCTCAGCAGGTGACGCTGATCACGACTGGCCGACTCGACGCTGTGCTGCATGAGCCCCCTCCCGAGCGCACCCCACACACCATTGGCCGTCCCCGTGTCGTTGGCAACCGCTTGCCTGCTCTGGAAACGGTCTTACAAGACCCGGATACGGTCTGGCAGCAGCTCACCCTGGACTGGTATGGTGAGGGGGAACGCACCTTGGAGATCTGCACGGGCACCGCCCTGTGGTACCGCTATGGATGCGCTCCTTTGCCGATCCGGTGGGTCCTGACCCGCGATCCAGCGGGGAAGCGGCCTCCCAAAGCCATCTTTTCCACCGACCCCACCCAAACAGCCGAACAGATCATCCGCGATTTCATGAAGCGCTGGAGTCTGGAAGTCACCTTTGAGGAGAGTCGCGCCCATTTGGGCATTGAGACGCAGCGCCAATGGTCAGATCTGGCGATTGAGCGCTCGACTCCATTGCTTTTTGGCCTCTACAGCCTGGTGACGCTCTTTGGACAGGCGTTGCACCCCGATGGGCAGATTCCGGTCGCTCAAGCCGCCTGGTATCGCAAGCAGACCGCCACGTTTCGGGATGTGCTCGCAGCTGTCAGGCGAGCTCTCTGGGGGCATGGGACTTTTCCCACATCACCTACCGATCCCGGTGTGGTTTTAGTGCCCCGCTCGACTCTTGAGCGGTGGTCGGTAGCACTTTGTTAGTAGGTTGGAAATGTACAAAGTCAAGCTCAGAGGCTGTGTGGAAAGTGATATAATAGAGCAGAAGAAACAGGGGAAAGATGGAGGAGGTGGCGGTCTCTCTTGGCCACATGACCAAGAAAGGAATCCCTGCGGTAGCAACCACTGCTCGCTATACGCAACCCAGCCGCGCCCAAATGAAGCACAAACTCAAGAATGTCACGCTCTGAATGAAGGGAAGGAGAACACCCATTGCTTTGACTCGACGTATACGCTCGGACCGCGAGTCCGCCCTCAAGAGGAGAGGTCTATGATGCCGAAAGCCCAGCCACATCAAGCTTCCTCAGACTCGAATCAGAACTCACTCTTACTGTCTAAGCTGCGACCGCCACGACCTGCCTCAGCGCTCATTGAACGACCAGCGTTGCTGTCGTTGCTGGATCGGGTGTTAGCATGTCCATTGACGCTCCTCTCTGCCCCTGCGGGCTTTGGCAAGACAACGGTGCTTCAGCAATGGCTGGGCGAGCGGCAGCGCCAGGCCGATTTTCCGCCGGTGGCCTGGGTTTCTCTCGACGAGGGGGATAATGATCCGCTGCGTTTCTGGAGCTATCTTGTCGCTGCCAGCCAGGCGTTTCAGCCACACCCTACGCCTCTCTCCCCTCTTCAGATAGCGCGTGATGCTGCTCCATTTGGGCCTCCAGCGCTCCAGCAATGTGTCGGTGCCTTCATCAATGAGATCACACGGTTAGATTGTCAGGGGTTGTTGATTCTTGAAGAGTATCATGTTATTCACGAGCAGCAGATTCATCAAACACTGACGTTTTTAATCGATCAGCTTCCACCTGCGCTGCATATGGTATTGATCACACGCACCGATCCCCCTTTCTCTCTGGCCCGGCTTCGAGCCAACAATCAACTACTGGAGATCCATGCCTCCCAATTGGCTTTTTCGAGAGCGGAAACACTCCGTTTTTTACAGCAGACACTCCCTTTCGACCTTCCTGAAACAGTAGCTGCCCAGATTGAGGAGCAGATGGAGGGATGGGTTGCAGGACTGCGGCTCTTCACTCTTGGTTTTCAGGGACGCACCACGCCTTCCGAGATCCAGCAGCTGCTCTCTTCCTTCACTGGTCACCATCGTTATCTGCTCGATTATTTTCTGACCGAGGTTCTGAGCGCGCAGGCGGCCCACGTACAAACATTTCTGCTCCAGACAAGTCACCTCCAGCGTCTCTGTGCGCCCCTTTGCGATAGCGTTACCGGAGGCGAGGGGAGTGAGCAGATCCTGACAGAGATTGAGTGTGCCGGCCTCTTTCTCCAGGCTATCGTGGATTCAGAAGGCTGGTATCGCTATCACGCCTTGTTTGCTGAGGCCATGCAAAATGAGGCTCGCCAACGTCTGGGGGAGGCTCACGTCGCTCTTTGTCTTCAGCGGGCACAGAGCTGGTATGAGCACAACGGAATGTTGGATGAAGCGATCGAGACAGCACTCCAACGTCGCGCCTACGCTGATGTCCTCGCGTTGCTGGAACGATTACTGGAGCGTCCAAACGCGTTTCGCGAACGGATCTATGCCATTCAACGCTGGCTACAATCAATACCCGAAGAGCTTCTTGCTACCTCGCCGCTTCTCTGTTTCGCGTATGCATCCGCTCTGACTTTCACTTCAAGCTCAGATCAGCTCGAGGCTTCCACTTTTACCCGCGTCATGACCCTCTTGCAGTATGCCGAAGAGCAGTGGCTGGCCCGACAACAGACGCCCCGCCTCGCCGAGGCCTATGCCTTGCGCGCACTGATCTCCGTTCGTCAGGGGAAAATCCCAGAGGCGGCACGTGCTGCGCGCCAGGCTCTGGCTCTCCTCTCTCCAGAACAATCCACCTGGCACGTGGTCTGCCAGACCACACTGGCCATCGAAGCGCGCTGGCTGGGACATTTTCAATCCGCCTATCAGACTATGCTCCCTGGCCTTTCCACATTTAGAGACATACAGGAGCAGGAGGGGTCCATTGTTCTCAAGCTGTTTCTGGGCGAACTCTGTCTTGAACAGGGGACGCTCTATCAAGCTGAAGAACTCTTTCAAACGGCCCTGCAGGAAGCGAAGGAAGGCTCGAACGACCAGGCCAGAGCGCTAATAGGAATCGCTCAGCTTGCTTATGAACATAATCAGTTGGCTCAGGCTCAACAGCAAGCCCAACAAGCGCTGGCGATCAGCATGACCATCAATGACCGGCTCTTGCAGGTCCAAGCGACGCTCATCCTGGCCAGGGTTGCTGCGGCCTCGGGCCTCGTGCACGAGGCCATCAAATTGCTTCAGGCGAGGCTCGTCCATCTCGACCCCGCCCAATTTCCTCAACAGTATCGCGAGGTCTTGCTCTGGCAGATGCGCTTCGAACTCACTTCGGGCGACGCCGCCTCTGTTCAACGCTGGCTGGAGTCATTGCAGACTGAGGAGGCCCCGCTTTCCGTTTCGCGCTCTCAACAAGAGCAAGAGGCCCTGTTACGCGCTCGCTGGCTGTTACAGAGCGGCGCGGCGCACGACGTTCTGACCCTGCTCAAGCCGTGGCAGGAAGAGGCTGCGTCAGACGAACGCCTGCGTAGCACACTCGAGATTGGTCTCTTGCTGAGCATAGCGTATCATCAGCTGAAACAGCCCCAGGAGGGAAGATCGCAGCTCAGTGAGATTATCCAGCTCGCGCATCCCGAACATTACCTGCGCCTGTTTCTTGACGAAGGAGAGATCGTCACCACGCTGCTTTCTGCTCAACTCACCGCCATACGTGAAAAATCGCTCCAGACCTATATCCGCACCATCCTCCAAGCCTTTGATACCAGGCAGAAGCAACCGAGTGCGCCAGCTTCTGATCCCGTCTCTCTGCTCGCCTCATTAAGTCCGCAAGAACGACAGATTTTGCGCCTGCTGGCGGATGGCATGGAGAGGCAGGAGATTGCCGAACACCTGGTGATTAGCCTCAATACCGTCAAAACGCATTTGCAGCGCCTCTATCAGAAGCTCCACGTCACCAATCGCTTTGAGGCTGTCGAGATCGCTCGAAGCCTCGATCTCACGGACTGAACAGCGCGAGCACTCCAGATTCTTCCAGAACGCCCACGCGGATTCACCCGCGAATCACCCTCGTGGGTGACACACTGCGCCCTCCTCTGGAACTATACTCTCGACAACGAGAACACCATACGCTGTTCGAGAAGAAAAATATCCAGAAAGGAGCTTTACACATGTCTCAGCATTCGTTTCACGTGATGATTATCGGTGGCGGTCTTGGCGGCCTTTGTCTGGCTCAAGGACTCAAAAAAGCGGGGATCAGCGTCGCTATCTACGAGCGCGACCGGACCCGCAACGAGCGTTTACAGGGCTATCGCATCCATATCGAGGCGATGGGCAACCGCGCACTGCATGACTGTCTGCCCTCTCATTTGTTCGAAGCCTACCTCAAGGCAACTGGGAGCGCTGGCTCGGGCTTGCTGATGTGCGACGAGCAACTCAATCACTTGATGGCATTTCCAGTGGATGTGGCCAAACAAGATGATCCGCTTGAGTCATCTCGCTCGGTCAGCCGCATTACACTGCGCCAGGTGCTGCTGGCGGAACTGGATGAGATCGTCCAGTTCGACAAATGCTACTCTCACTATCAAGAAAACCCTGATGGGTCTGTAACTGCCTTCTTTGAGGATGGCACAAGCGCGACCGGCGATCTGCTGGTGGCAGCTGATGGAGGCAATTCCCGCGTCCGCCAACAATTCCTGCCCCAGGCAAGCCGTGCTGAGACCGGCACCGTAGCCATTATGGGCAAAGTGCCTCTGACCCCCGAGGTCCACTCGCTGCTCGTCGCCCACCAGCTCGACTGGGCAACCATTGTGCTTGGGCCCAAAGGTCGTGGCTTTTTCTCTGCTGTTCACGACCTCAGTGGCAAGGCCTCTGAGCGGACCCAGGGCACGATTGGTGCCAATGAGGAGGCCTTGCTTGAAGAGGCGAGCGCGCTGTTCGAGAATACCAATGATTATTACTTCTGGGCTTTCCTCACCAGGCAGAAGAACTATCCGGTGCAGAGAGATCTGCAACAACTGCCGGGAGGCGAGTTGCTCCAGATGGCTCAGGACATGATCGAGGGCTGGCATCCCACGCTGCGGCACCTGGTGAGCCTGACCGAGCCAAGCACGGTCATCGCGACCCCTTTGCGCATCGCTACTTCCGTTGCACCCTGGGAGAGCCAGAACATCACGCTGCTGGGCGACGCTATTCACAGCATGCCGCCGACACGCGGGATCGGCGGCAACACTGCCCTCAAAGATGCCCAGTTGCTCTGCCAGAAGCTGATTGCCGTAGCCCGGCAGGAGCAAACCCAGGCTTCCGCGCTCAAGGAGTATGTCACGGTAATGCTCCACTACAGTTTTGCCGCCGTGAAGAGTTCAAAGCAGTCGTTGGATATGATGGTGATGGAAAATTCGGTTGGTCGCGCACTCACAAAAACCGCTTTACGTTCTGTCAATCTCTTCACTTCGCGGAAGAAGAGCGCGTAAGCAGGAAGAGAAGAACACAATGTTCGGGAGGACCACGTGTAAATTTTGGAATTACACCCATGTAATTCCAAAATTTACACTCCATGAATGGAATAGAGCTTTCGAAGACTAGGAGATTACCAGTATGAGCTCCCTCTCTCAGGGTACATTCGATCCGGAAACGCTGGCAAAGCGGGTACCACCGACAGCGCTGCGATATCTGACCCATGCCATTCGCCCAGGGGCGACGCTCGCCCGCCGAGCTGAGATCACCTTTCATGGCTTTGTCCGAATAAAGCCGCGCTTGCCTTGGCTGTCCTTTCGAGGCCGAGAGATCATTGAAGCTGGCCGATCCTTCCACGTAACCGCGCGCGCCTTCCTGGGTCCACTGCTGATGACAACCCGGGATGGGTATGAACAAGGGGTCGCCACTGCACAAGACCGGCTGTTCGGCTTGATTCCGGTGATGGACCATCACGGCGCCGATGTAGCCCGCTCAGCTCGTGGCCGCCTCGTCGTCGAGTCTACTTGGCTCCCCTCCAGCTTCTTACTGGAATTCGGAGCACACTGGTCCGAAGAAGGAAGCCTTCCCCAACTCACCATGTCGATCGATAACGAAGACGTGAGGGTGAGGATGCGGCCTGAATCCGATGGTCTGTACTGCTGAAAACCGCCATGACAGCCAGGATCAGCAGTGCAAGGGCAACAATGAGACCAAACAATATATGGATAGTGGTGAGGTCCGGGTAGGTATAGGTGCCCAGCCCAAATGTTACCGCTACCAGCGCGGCGATTGTGGCTATCATTCGGAAAAGACGTGCTGCATTCATGAAAAAATTCCTTACACTAAGTGAAATCTCACAATGATGAGATGACTCTGGTTTTGCTAGGCTCCTTGAACGCCTC
>Ga0137361_10003566_pt1 | contig 10131 bp, 4 predicted proteins | sample Mad1_80_16metaG_FD_104923 | JGI IMG/M metagenome (GOLD analysis project Ga0137361, IMG submission 104923) | Vadose zone soil microbial communities from Angelo Coast Range Reserve, California, USA - Mad1_80_16 metaG | ecosystem: Environmental > Terrestrial > Soil > Vadose zone | place: USA... | reverse complement strand
TCGCCTTGACCATCTGGAGTTGAAGGGTCGGGGAATGGGGCGTCGACTAGCTTCTCTAGCTCCTTCTTCTTAGGCCGATCGATTTCCTTAAGGTCTCTTGCGATCTCCCGTAGCAATCGCGACTTGCCATTAGCTGCTTCGACCAAGGGATGGATGATAGTACGATTGAATAAGCCCATTGGGCTACCGCGATCCCAGCGATTCAGCAAGGTCTCCATGTTGGTAAGGCCATAGGTCATCATTCGAAGACCCTTAAACTTCGAACTAGCAAGGTCCTGCTTGACTCTGCTATAGCCAAAGGTCTCCAGCTGCTGGCGCATCTCGGATTTGACCTTGGCCCTGTCCAAGTTCTCGCCACCAATGTTGACTGTCTTTTCATCGCGTCCAGCCTTCTCGAGGATTTTAATTCCCTGCAGAAGACCTTCATAGTCATGGACGGAGAGTTCATCGGCAGGGGTGCGGAAGTTCGGGTCGCGCAAGAAGTCGGGCACATCGAGTTGCCGCATACCCATGAAGAAGGCTTCTTTGGCATCGATGAAGTCTGATAGATTGGTTTCCGACTGGCGGCCAATGTTCTCTTGTAGGTCCTGTACGGATCGACTGAGGCGATGGCCAGTGCGAAGTAGAATGTCATGTATCCAGTTGACGTATTCTTGCTCGATTCCAGTAAAGGTCCGGTTCTTGCTAAAAGTCTTGGCGGTGCGTTCGAACTGCCGTACGGTCTTTCGCTCAAAATCTTTCGCCAGCTTCGCAGCGATCACCGTATGGTTCCGCTGCTGCGACAACCGATAGGCTTCATCCCATTTGCCTTTGGCACCGGCTTCTTCGATCCGCTTTCCGAGCATACCAGCTTTTGAAAGTAGGATATCCGAAGAGATCGAACCAACAATTCGACTATCGAAATCTTCCTTCACCATCGCACGAGTTTCTTCCTTCGTAAACTGTGGCTCCTGTCCAGCCTTCAATGCATACGCAAGGGTTTCTTCATGGGTAAGGTTTAACTGCGTCTCCGACAGGGCCTGATCCTTTGCTTCATCCAGGATCGTCTGCTGTCGATCGCCGAACTCACGGTTGAGCCGTCGATCGGTCTCAACATCAACAAGTCGATTGAAGTAGTCTCGTTGAGACATTCCAGACCGTCGACGATCTTCAGTGAGCATGGCCAAGCGCTCGACGAGAGCATCGCCGGAGGTGTAGCCAAAGTATGGAGCAAGGTCATCTGGGTTGACTCCGTCTTTCTTCTGGATGATATCCTCGGGAAGGCGCGAGCGCTGGTCTTCGGAAAGGGTAGAGGGATCGATTTTGATCTTTTGCCGAGAGAACATCTCGTCGAGGGCAAGATCAGGGCGGGCGGCGAGGTTCTCGCGGACTTCATCGCGGAGTTGCGTCCGACGCTCTTTCCATTCTTTGTTGGATTTGCGACGTTGGCGAACTTCAGCACGGCGTTGGGAGGCTTCGAAATCTTCCTTGTTGCGCTTGTCGATCAGGCGCAGCATACGGTCCATGTGGGCTTGGGTAACCCCAAGGGCTTTGCCACGATCGTAGAGGCCATGGCCTTCGTCGGAGGGCTGGAACTTTGGTTCGACCTGACGTTCAAAGGTCGGTTCACGGGCTCCGATCTCCCCAGAGTCAATCTTCTCAAATATCTGTTCCCAGGTCAGATCGTGTCCTAGCATCCCCCCGATTCGCTGGCGTAGACCATCGATGAAATCCTTGATCCGTTGGAATAATGCTACGTGTTCTGACTTGAACTTGGCTCCACCAGCCCAATCTTTATAAGCCTCTGCAACAGCTTCCTGAGGAAAATCCGCGCCTTTGAATTTTCCCCAACGGCGCTCGACGTCATATTTCTCCATCCAACCTTCGTCGGTCACGGCCTTTTCTAGCGTGGCACGTTCTTTATCAGAGAACAATTCCCATAAGCCATGTACAGCTTCATGTCGAAGTGTACCCAATGGGTCCTTTGACATTAAAGAGACAATGATCGAACGCAGGTTCGGAATAAAGACACCACCTACAGGACCGGCTGCAGATTCTAATTGATGCGCAATATCACTTTCAACATGTGGAGCAATCCGACGAAGCTCACTAAGGACGATCTGGCCCATTGGTGAATTTGCTGCAAGGCCCTTTCCTTCTTCATGGAACAAGGCTGAAAGCCCTTGACCCATGTCTTCCCAGTTCTGGGAGAGTAGGTTACGGAAGTACTGATGAGTCTCTGCACTTGGCCCTTCCATATCATCGAACTTAATCCAGACTTCCCTTGTCGTTCCGGCTTTCTCCCTAGCACCAGAAATGCGGAAGCCACCTATTTGCTCAGCCTGTGGGTATTCAACCTTTAGCTGTCTAGCAAGGTCGCGAGTTAGTGCTGGGCCGAAAGAGTTAGGGCCGAAGCCAAAGGACTCGAAGCCACCTATGTTATCCACATAAAGCTTCTTCCCACCTTCGAATGGAGTAACCTCAAGCCAGCCAACCTTTTGTCCGGTTTCATCATGTATGCGGAACTCGTCGGCGGTTATCGCTGGAGCAAGACCCCTTTCACCGATCTCCCTACGCTGTAGCGACAGCTTCCGATCGCCAACTGAAAACATCGGCTCAAGCCCTGCGGAGCCGCGGGTGGCTTGGAGGGGACCGGAGATTGCTTCTTTGGGCTCGGCTTCGATCTTCGTCTCATTCAGCGTGAATCCATTATCCCGTACCCTAACATCATCATGCAACTGCTTTGCTATCTCAGGGTCTACCTTAGCAAGCCAATCAGCAAGCGGTACCCGTACGTCATCGCCGGTTAATTCTGCGCTGGCGAGCTTCTTGTCGAGATCGGGCACCCATCCAAGGATTCCATCGTCCGGCGTGGGTGGTTTGTCGGGGTAAAGCTTCCGAACTGCATCTGCTGAGAGGCCAATCTCGCGGTCTCCAACATGTCCCTGTATGAACTGTGAGAAGAAGTCTGGAGAACGCTCGCGGGTTGCGGATTTGGTAGCGGTGGAGAGGGCTTCGTCAAGGGCATCGATGTCTTCCTTTGCTTGGAGTTCGTGGGCTTTGTCGATTATAGGGTGGATATTGATTGCGGGTTCTTTGTCTGCGGTGGTGTAGAGATCGGTGAGGTCCAAGGCTCGGGCATGGTTCCTTATATTCTGCAACAGATCAGCATTACGGTTGACGACTCCACCGCCACCCTTGACGCCGATATCACCTCGCATCATGCCGTATTCGGCCATTCCGGCCATCTCCCGTGCGAATTTCTCGCCGAAGACCTGCGACATTCCATCGTAGCCAAGGTGGAGCAGGCCACCAGTAGTGCGGGTGAGGGCTTCAAGTGGCATCGAAACTGCGCCAGCAACGGATGCTACTAGTGGATGCGAAAGGGCCCATTCTACATCGGAGGGTCTTTGGAATACGGCTTGGCCAAATGGCTGTTCCCCCCATCCAGCTTCGAATGACTTAGCTACGCTATCACTCTTGAGCCATTGGCCCAGACGAGTATCTTTGTAGAACGAATCAAGGCTGCGACTAACGTCGTCAAGTGCACCAAGGTCATCGTGGGAAACACGAGCGGCCATAGGATGGCTGTTAAGGTAATCAGCAATGTATTCGTTATCGCTGATAATTGCTGATCCAAGAGCGGCCTTATGGGCTCGCTTGAAGCCATCAAGGTCTCCATAGATTGCGGTGGAAGGAACGCCGGTGGAATCGGATAGGTCTAAAGCTTCAGCTGCTTCATCAGGATCATCCCCAAGCGCAGCAACGTTTGACTGCTTTGCAGAAAGCTGAGAGTTCTGGAAATAGTCTTCTACGTCACTCATTCAGTCACCGGAACGTTTGGTGGCCAAGAGACTACAGCAGGTTTCTTAACCGCACCACCATACTTTTCTTGGAATAGCTGTGAACGATACATACGGCCGATCATATAATCGTTTGGAACTATATTACGCTTTTGCCAGTAGGGGTCCTGGCGGAGCCGCTTGGCTTCATCTTCAGGTATGGGCAGTTTATAGAACCGTTCCTTACTATCCCATATCCAACCTTTAGAAGTGACCTGTTCCTGCATCAACTGTGCACCCATAGCTCTGGTTTCTTCCATAGTAGGAAGCTTGCCAGGATGGTCTGTTTGATATTGATTAAGTTGATCCTGCATAGCACCAACGAAGGCATAGTAATCATCTTTACCATCACCTTTAGAATCAATACCGGCGGCAACCAAGTCTGGTTTTAGGAAGCGTAGCGCACGAGCAATGCGAGGATCATCAGTTGTAGCAATCGCTGCACGATGCTTTAGCTGATCTTGTAGATTCATCAGCTGATTACGTTGGGAAATAGTCATTTTACTCTCAGTACCAAAGCTGCGAGCCATGAATGCTGAACGTTCTTCATCCGTACCCGCCATAGCCTGCCCACGGAACGTGTGGAACATTTGAAGGTTCTCTGGTGTGGTTGCCACGCGCTGGCCCATAGCATTGTGCTCAAGTTGCTTGAGCACTGCTTGTTGCTTGGCGGGGTTCCGGCCCATTGCATCCCATGCAGGGCCGACGGCTGGGTCAAGGGCTTTGAGTTCTTCGATGGAGGTTGGAAGAGCACCTTCAGCGTTGCCTTTGATTAGGGCTTGACCAATGACACGAGTATTCTGGTTATCTGCATCGGTCTCGATCGCATGCTGACGATTGTAGTCGGTCACCACTCGATTACGGACGTAGTCTTCGAATAATGGGTCCTTAGATGAATACTTCTTGGATTCTTTCAGTGCATCGTCGATGTATTCCTGCACTGGCCGATTCTCTTCAACACCATTGCGGCGATCGCCTAGGACCTTATCACTGATGATTCGAGAGCCTTGATCACGGAACTGGGCTTGGACTGTGCCCTGAATCTTCTGGGCTATCTGCGGGGTGATGGCCTTACGTGTTACTGCCTCATCAAGCATTCGTTGGGCTTTCGGGGCATTGGTTTTGGCAATGCCAAGGATGCGATGGCCAATGAACTCAGATACTTCAGCTTCCTTAGTAGCAGCAACTTGATCTGATGTCCAACCACCACTAGAGCCCTTGGCATCGACTTCACTCTCAACCACTCGCTGCATTCGAGCAACGTTGATGTCGTCATCTGGATTATCACCAGCAGCAGTCTTTGCCAAGGCGATCCGAGAGTCGCTGGCGTTGTTCGCGGCGACCTTCATCTGCTGCCCGGAATGCCCTGCGGCGTTAAAGATGTTCCGGCCCATAAAGCCGAGTGAGGACGCATCATACATTCGCTGGGCAGCTGGATTGGAAAGGCTACCGCGAATGCCCGTGCGGAGGTCTTGAAGCTCTTGAATATGCTTCTGCAAAGCAGCCGGACCAGCGTTGAGGCCTTCCTTGTTGATGAAATCTGCATGCATTATGCCTGACTGCATCATGTATTTCGCGTCAGCCTCTTTGGCCTCGGTTTCATTCTGCAGCCCTTGCATTTCCACCGCACGTTGCCAAATGCGATCGCTAGCCTGTTCGACTTGGCCACCAAGGCCTTCAAGGGCATGGCCTACTGCACCACCGAACGCATCAACGGGAACAGGGAGGTTGACCTCTGGAGCATAGGCCCCAGGTTGCGCAGTGGGAGTTAGGCCTGGGACTTGTGGCATTAGAATATCCCTGTCGATCTGCCTTGGTACCATTTGCTAGCGACGCTGCTAGCACCGCCGATAAATGATCCGATCTCGGCAATGGTTCCAGCCTTCTCAGCAGTATCAGCAGCGGTAAGATCAAGCTTAGACTCAGCAAGGTCGGTTGCAGCCTTGGATTCGAAGCCCCATGCAGTCTTCGCCGCATCCCAACTAATCACGTTCTGGTCAAACTGTGCCACCTTCGTTTGCGTGGCTCGAACTGCCGCAGCAGAGCCAGTGTTGACGTCGATTCCAGAAGCAGCTTGAGCAACCTTGGTTTGCGCGATCTGCTGTCCAGCGCGCAAGCCTTCTTCCATACCTTTGATACCACCACCCTCAATGGCCCAGTGAGCATTCTGCTCGCTGATTTGTTTGTTCAAAAGGGCCACACCAGCCTTGTAACGATAGGCCGCGGCATTGGCATCACCAGAGAACTTCGCACCGATGCCTTGGACGACGCCGCCAGCAGCAGCACCTCCAATGGCTACTAGGGAAATCGGATCAGCCATTTGCCCTCTTGATAGTAAAGTGAATCAGACCAGCCTTTGGCACGTCAAATTCAGCACCCAACCAGCGCAGCCAGCGCTGAGCAGATTTGTTATCCTCTTCACAGTCGCCGATGATCTGATCATACCGCTCCAACATCTTCTGCACCTGAATCTGCGAGCACCGAATGAACACGAACTGATGTCTCATTGGATTCGGCGCCCACATCCAAAGGTAGGCTTGGTTCGAAAGAAAACTTGGCGGGACCAAGCCCCAGCAACAGATGAATTCGCCATCGACGAAGCCGGTATGGACCTCGCCAAGGGTTTGGCAATAGTCGAACAGATCGAGTTGCTTACGATTCACTCCATAGAAACTTGAGATTAACGACGAGATTTGACTTCCAAGTAGAGGTTCGACAGCAATTCTCATGGTGTATCTCCCACTTCGATTTCAGGGATCACGCCAAGTATCGATGCTGGGTAAGGGCTGTTCTGTTGGAAGCAGACTTGCCCTTGAACAGTCCAGTTGTTGTCAATGATCGTTCGAGCATCTTCAGTAACTAGACCGGTGACGATACCGTTGGACATGGTCCCAACGTTTCCAAGTACTAGGTCCTTCATTGGAGTTAGAGTAGCAAAGGTATTGCCAGTGGATAGCCCAAGGGCTTGACGCACGCGAGCGGTTACCGCCGTGATCTTTTTCCGCTTGCCTTGAACTGTAGGCTCACCAAGGTCAAGACGGAGAGTTTGCAATTGCGGAAGGAAGGATAGGCCTACGGTAACGATGGAAGCGTTGGCGATGCCGGTTAAGCCTGTAGTTCCACCTGGGCCAAAGACAAAGGTACCAGAGGCTGGCATGGTGAAGTTGATCACGACTCCATCGGCAAGGCCTGTCACAGCAAGGCCCCCGAGATGTTGGGCTCCGGAGAAGGTGGTGGCTGGGGCACCGTTATAGCCAAGCCCTGCATCAACCTGCCAAGAAGATTTGTAATCTTGCGGATAGGTCAACTCAACAAAACGTTCGATGTATTGGATAGATTGACCATTCACCACTCGCTGTACGATTGTATAGATAGCATCAACAGGGCCAATTGTAGAAGTGGTCTCTGTTACAGTAGCAACGGATTTGTATGTGCCTTGAGTATCACTATGAGCCCAAGCAATTAACTCTTGTTCCTTCAAAAAGGTTAAACTGAGCAACTGCCCATCACTACGAACTGCCCAAACGACCTTGAAAGGTTCCTCAGCCCATGCCCATTCGTTGATCAGGAAGTCATAGAATAGATGGGAAGAGAGAACAGAGATATCAGTGCCGGTATAGATATTGGTATAGAAGTTGTAAGAGAGATCACGAACGATAGAGCCTTTGGCTTGGACATATAAAATCTCCGAACTAGCTACGATCGGTGGGACGTCTGAAGCACCATTGTACGCTTCAGAATTGGCCACTATATCAAGCGCAGAGATTCCTGAGCCTGATATACCACCGTTTATTAACCAAGCCTGGCGATCACTAAAGACGATAAGCCCAGATTGTTTTGGAATCATAGACTTAATCGTGTTCAATTGACCAGAAACTAAGATACCTTGAATTGCGTTATCGGCTTGTATCGGGTTGGTAACGTTGAAGTTGAATTGCGAACCTGGTTGGCTCATGTTAAATTGCTGTGGATTACCTACTGGCCCAGCAAAGACCAGTCGTTGTTGGAAGTAACCAGGAACCGCTGGATTGCCAGACGAAGGAGCACCAAGAGTTGTTGTGGCAGCTGCTCCACTTCCACCGCCACCTACAAACGAAACGGAGGGAGCCACCAGATATCCCGAACCAGCTTGTTGAAGGTTTATGATCCCAACACCCCAGAATAGATTGGCAGTGAAGCCAGTACCAGAGCCTGATGTAGCAGATTGAGCAACGGGATTGGAGGGTGCTCCTGTTGTTAGACCAGCCCCTCCAAAAGCGATACCAGTGACAGTACCAAACCCTATAGTTGATGTAACCGCGAAAGATACTCCATCAGTAAGGACGATAGCATCACCAATGGCATAACCGCTCCCACCATTGGCAACTGAAAAAGTAACGACCTTCAATGTGCAAACTGCTGTTGCATTGGTACCACCACCAGGAGCAGCTGTTAGATTAACTGCTGGAGATGAAGTATAATTGTTGCCAGTGGCAGTAAGATTTATCGATTGAACACCAGAACCTTGAAACGGATTTTGGACCACAGGTGGGCTGGTACTGAAGTCAGGAGTTATGTTGCTATCAATAAAGGCAGTACCAGCACAGTTACCAATAAAGCCAAAGGAGGCACCTGAAGGTGCTGCTCCTGCATAGGATGGTTCGGCTTTATAGATATTGGTACTGACTGCACCTACTGATACGTTAATGTTGATAGTATTTGTGCCAGCTACCGTACGAAGGTCTTGCAATGAACTAATTGCGGCTGTACCAGATGGACCAGATTCCTGTCCGTTCGCATCAACCGCGGTTGCTTTATAGGAATATGATACAGAACCAGCTGCAAGTGTACTGGTAATACTAGAAATGCCTGGTGAGGTAATAGGTGCACCAAAGACGATAGGGGCCAAAGTCCAATTATTAGCAGCGACTAAAGTAAGGACATATGGTGGATGGTTCGGGTGGGTCAAGATAAGTTGGTTAACGTTCTGTGCATATTTGACTAAGGATAACTCAGACGCTGTATAAGGGGAGATAATAGTATAAATGCGAGCAGTGGCACCGCCAGAGGCATAGGTCGATAACGAAGCGAAAGTGATAGCATTGCCAAATAGATCGGTGAGGCGGATGTTCGCTGCATCTGCAAAGGAAATGATATAGTAATTGCCGTTTAACTGCGTGGCACCGACTACGCCAGTGATGAATACCCAGTCTCCGACGGAATAGGAATTTGCAACTTGTAGATTGGCATTGCCGCCTACATTGGTGATCCCAGTGATAGCATTGGTTGCTTCAAGGATTGGCGATCCATTATTGAAGAATCGAATATAAAGATCGCCGAACTCTAGAATATAAGAGACGGTGAAGGAGGCTTGAAATGGAATTAGCCGAACGGCAGTGGCAGACTTGAAAGTTTGTAGAACGTAGCGCGAACCCGGCCGGGTAGTTGCACCACCGCGGTAGTCGACGAAGAAATTGCGGAGTAGGGCTGCGCCAGAGTGGTATTTCGCAAGATCAACGCGGGCATTTAGGGCCGGTGCCCATTCACCAGCGTTGAAAGAGGTCTGAATAGCAGGTTGGCCCATTTAGGTAAATCCTGGCCAAATTGATCCCCAGTTAAAGCCGGTGTTATAGGGCCCGCTATAATCCTCGACGAAATCCACACCGCGGATGCGCAGCCAATCGGGGGTTATGTCGTTGACCTTTAACCCTTCATTTGCATCGTTACCACGAGCTTCCATGATCATGGCGTTAGCCTCGGCGATCTTCATATTTGCCCGCTTGAGGTCGCCGGACAGCGCGAAGCAAAGGCGGGCACCTAGGATTTGCACGAAGGCTTCTTGGAACGAGTCGTCGAAGATGTTCTCGTCAGTGACGTCGCGAACGTAGTTGCCAAGTGCAAACTCTTGATTGGTAAGGACCACTCGCTGGTCGCTGGGGCCGCCATAGGTTAGATTGAACGTTGCACCAGAACCAGCACCGGTTGTTGATCCTTGAGCTACGGGTTGCGAGGCATATTGGTAATAGTATGAGCCAGAGAATGGTGCAGATTCATCTCGAACGATAGAGACTACAGAGGCTCCAGTTACTGCACCACCGCCACCGATGGTTGTGACCTTAAGTATCGCAGCGGCCCCTTGCGGAGCGCCGATTGCGAAGGTGCCAAGGATATTGGTGATCACTGAAGCAGCAGGGACTAATGCCAGGACGATCAGGTCCCCAACGGAATACCCTGCACCACCAACAGCTACAGCAGCAGCAGTAACGTTCAGGAATTGGTCCTGGGTAACAACGTACTTGACCGGTGGCCCTTGCCAGAAGGATGGAGAGCC
>Ga0137361_10003559_pt1 | contig 10139 bp, 9 predicted proteins | sample Mad1_80_16metaG_FD_104923 | JGI IMG/M metagenome (GOLD analysis project Ga0137361, IMG submission 104923) | Vadose zone soil microbial communities from Angelo Coast Range Reserve, California, USA - Mad1_80_16 metaG | ecosystem: Environmental > Terrestrial > Soil > Vadose zone | place: USA... | reverse complement strand
CCTCACCACCTTCGGTGGTTCGCAAGAGTTTTTTGCTGCGGGCATGGCAGCCTGCGGCTGCCATGCCCGCAGCAAAAATGACGCGAGCCGCTGTAGAGTGCCGATTCATCCGTAGAGTGCGGATTTATCCAGCACGTCACGTGCGGCGAGGAATCAAATACCTGAGTAGTTACTCCAGAAGCATTGACAAACAGCGTAATAGGCATTACTATAGTTATATCATTACATTTCGACGCACGAGGTCGAGAGTACGCACAACGCGAGGAGATGCAAATCAGTCGTAGCAAAGACGGCACGGAGGGTCGACCATCCAGGCATATGCAACAGTCATCATCAAGCCATGAACAGGTCCAGCTGATCAGTGAAGGCAAACTCTGCCTCGATCTGATCAACAGTGAGCATTTCGACTACCGGGGCCGAAGGGGCTCGCAGGACCATCTCGCGAATCCAGAGTGGGTGGCAGCCTTTGCACAACACTGGCATCTGCCCGTCACGTCTCCACCCGATGTCCTGGCGTTGGCAGCGCTGCGCGCATTACGAGCCCTGCTGCGTCAGATGTTCGAAGCGGCTGCCACAGGGCAGCCAGTAACCGACGCCCAGCTCGAGGAACTCAATGTCTTTCTGGCGTTGACGCCGGTGATGCGGCAGGTCCAGCGCAGCGGCACCGGGGTACGCCTGCAGACCATCATGCTTCATGAGGGCTGGACCGCTGTGGCATCTCAGATCGTCGCTTCCTGGGTCGATGTACTGGCAAGAATACTGCCCACGCGTTTGAAGGTGTGCGCCAATCCCGACTGTCACTGGGTGTTTATCGATCAGAGCCATAATCTGAGTCGGTGCTGGTGCCGTCAGTGGGCTTGTGGCAACCTGATGAAGGTGCGGCAGTTTCGGGCTCGGGCGCGAGGCAAGCCTGATAGTTGACCGGAGGGCTGTTTGCTCTTCCCGCGAGGAAAGAGCCTGTACATGCTATGCTTTTACAGGTACCCGTACTCAACGATAGGTCAGTTACGGAGCGAGTTCTCTTCGTTCATCATGGTCGAGCATCTAGTTTCAGGAAAGGGAGTTGCCAGCGATGCATACACAGACACATCATCTCCAGCTTTCTCGGCGGTTTTTTCTACGGAGCCTCGCAGCATTCATGTTGACCATGAGCATAGATGGGTGTGCTCAATCTGTTCCTTCATCTTCAGCTACTCTTCCTACTCCTACTCCTACCCCTCGTCGCCCTGGAAGCGTTATTCTTGCCTTTCGCGGTCATAAGCAGCGTGTTACAGCAGTAGCGTGGTCGCCGGATGGCAGATACATCGCCTCGGGATCTTTAGACGAGACTGTACAGGTCTGGGCTGCCAACCCCGGTGAGCATTTTCACCCCTTTATTTATCGTGGTCACAATGCCGGTGTCAATACTCTAGACTGGTCACCGGATAGCCAGCGTGTTGTTTCGGGCGCTTCCGATAGAACAGTGCAGATCTGGAATGCTCTCACCGGGGAGCATGTTATTATCTGTCGCGGACATACTGACGCCGTGACGACGGTGGCGTGGTCGCCGGATGGGAAAGATATAGCCTCCGGCTCCGCCGATGGCACTCTACGTCTCTGGGATGCTGCTACTGGCGTTCAACGGTTCGTCTATCGTGGTCATACAGACAGCGTCAACACGGTCTCCTGGTCGCCTGATAGTCAGCGTCTCGCTTCTGGTTCTTCAGATAAGACTGTCCAGATTCTGGACGTTGCCACGGGAAGGCATATCTTCACCTACCGGGGTCATAGCGGCACGGTAAGCTCGGTCTCCTGGGCACCTGACGGGAAACGTATTGCTTCCGGTTCGTGGGATAAAACCGTGCAGGTCTGGGAGGCTGCAACTGGCAAAGTTGCCTATATCTATGATGGGTACAACGTGAAGGCTGCACAAACGAATCCTTCCCTGGGGGTTCTCCCGGACCTCATCTTTGTTGTCGCCTGGTCGCACAACGGGAAACGTATCGCGGCCGTCACGCAGGTCTATTGTGGGGACAACTGCGCAGTCATAGTCTCCTGGGATGCAGACACCGAACGCAATTTCACCTTTTACGTGGATGACCCTGTCTTCGCTCTGGCCTGGTCACCTGACGATACGCGCTTCGTTACTGCAACGGACGTAACAAATCAGGGCACAGAGACGCGGGGTGAAAGCGATCCAGAAGCTGGCCCATACGCGCAGATATCACAGGCATAAATCTTCCCTCTCTGTTTGCACATGTTAGTAGCCTAACTGACGCACGCCTCGCCGCTTGGGCTGGCGCATATGTTGGCGTTGCTGCGCGGCTTGCACCAGCGGTGTCATCTCTTCGCGAAAGTGTCTGAGCCAGCTCGCCACCAGTTCATGGACTCCTGCCATCGACCACCGGAAAAACGAGGTCATCAAGATCAAGTTCTCAACCAAGGATTGCGGCATCTGTCCTCAGCTGACTCACTCCAGTACGATCATGGATTGTGTCGTTTGTTTCTGGTTTTGCCCCCGTTTTTCTGAATCCCTACGGCCCAATGCGCAGCACCGTAGTTCGCGAGCGCAGTGAATTGGTCAGGTCCACCAGGTGTGCCAGCGAGAGATGCATCTGGCGCACATGTTGCATCATGTCGCTTGTCATGCGCGAAACGCCTTCCACCGAGCCGACTACGAACTGCGAAGCCTGGGTCTGGGTGTCTGCAGCCGAGCACACACCCTGCACCAGGTCTGCCATCTGCTCCGTCACCACACTGATCGCATCGAGAGCAACACCTGTTTGGGTGACTAATTCCGTCTGCATCACCACCTGGCGCGTGTTCTGCTCCACGCTCACAGCAGCCGTGGCCGTCTCCTGCTGAATCGTGCGTATGCGGCTTGCCACTTTCCGCGCCGCCTCCGCACTATGGACGGCAAGCGTGCGAATCTCCTGTGCGATGATCGCAAAGCCTTGACCATGCTCACCGGCTCGCGCCGCCTCTATCGCAGCATTGAGGGCCAGCAGGTTCATACGCGTCGTCAGATCGGTGATGGTGAGCACGGTATCATTGATTTCTTGGCCACTTTCACCCAGGCGCTTCATGATACGAGCGGACTGCATCGTCGCTTCACGTACCTGGCTCATCCCATCGACAGCACGATCAACTGCGCTCTGACCCTCAAGCGTCACGTCCATCGCTTCCACAGCCACCTGCACTACCTTTGCAGCCTGCTCCGAGATCTGGTGTATCGTGACCGCTATCTCATCAATAACACGCGAAATATGCTGTACTTGCTGCTCCTGCTGGCTGGCATCGCGCACGAGCAGCTCAGAACTCTGCTGCACCTTGCGGGTGTGCTCATCAACGGCCTGCGTCACTATCTGCACATCGCCCAGAATCTCGCTGATCTCCGTTACCATGTAATTGATAGCATCGGCCACAGGTCGTAACTTCTCATGTGACGACTGGATACGCACACGCAGATCACCCTGCTGTATCTGTTCCAGGTCACTCCGCAGCAGGCTAATCGCCTCTTCCAACGCCAGGCGCTCGGCTTCACGCTCTTGAAAGATGCGTGCGTTGTCAATAGCCAGCGCAGCCTGATTGGCAAAGAGTTCCACCACCTCAATGCTCTCCTGGGTTGGTATCTTGCCATCCTCAGGATCATCCAGGGACAGAAAACCTAGCAGTTTTTCCTTCTCGCGTGGACTATAGAATGGGACGATCAGCGCATCTTCTGGATGCCAGTCCCCATCGTTACCTGGTACCTTCTCTACAACCTTCAGCGTCATAATATCTGCTATATCTGAAAAAATGTTTACATATTCATGCGGAATAAAATAACTCTGGCTGATACGAAATTTCTCACGCATGAGCTTGAGGACTTGCTCAGAGGGAGTGCGAACCTGCCGTAATACACGTTCATCCTCTTCAGATATGCCTGCAAAGGCGACTGCTGAGAGATGATCACTGTCTTCTTCAATCAAGTTGACGGCCAATGAGCGAAAGCCTGTACAGGTTTTGATAGAGACAGCTACCTGCTGAAGAATCTCGTTAAGTCCCAACTCTGCACGCAAGAGATTGCCTAAGCGGATCAATTCCTTGATTTGCTGTGTGCGCTGTGGAGCAAGCCCAACCTCTACAGGCTCAGCAGGACGTTCCAGTGTTGATAACTGCACCTGTGCCACCTGCGATGGGTCCTCTGCGTGTTCGCGTTCCCATTGAGCACGCTCGGCAGTTGAACGGAAACGGACACGCAAGGGGACAAACCAGCCCTGTGATTTTTGCTCTGACATCACTCCTCCCCTGTTTGAAGATATGTTGCATAATAGCCCCGCAGTGCACGCGGAATGCGACCGGCGAGAAACGTGCCTTCCGAGCGATGCTCCTCCTTGTCAACACGCCCCCGGCGATGAAAGAGTTCTACCAGCTCGCTTTTCGCGTAAGGGATCGTCACCTGTACCACTTCCATGCTCTCGGCCAGCACCTGGGCAATCTTCTCGCGCAGCGCCTCGAATCCCAACCGCCTGAGAGCGGAAACAGCTACTGCATTAGTATAGAGAGTCGTATCGACTTCCGATGATGGATCGTCCAGCAGATCAATCTTGTTGAGTGCCGTGACTCGTGGCTTCCCAGCAGCATTCAGCTCATGCAGCACATCATTGACCGTCTCGCTCTGCTCGATGGCGTTCTCATGGCTGACATCTACCACCTCCAGTAGCACATCAGCGTCAATCACTTCTTCAAGCGTGGCACGAAAAGCTGCAATCAATCGTGTTGGCAGTTTCTGAATAAAGCCCACTGTATCGGTCAGCAACGCTTCCTGGTTGCCAGGCAAGAGCAGATGGCGTGTCGTCGGATCGAGCGTGGCGAAGAGTTTATCCTGGACCAGCACCTCGGATTCGGTGAGGGCATTGAAGAGGGTCGACTTCCCAGTATTGGTGTAGCCGACGACGGCGATGACCGGAATGGAGTTTGAAGCTCGCTGCTGGCGGTGAAGCTGGCGCTGCTCACGGACGCCTTCAATCTCTTCACGCAGTTCTGCAATACGACTACGGATGCGACGGCGATCAATTTCCAGTTTCGTTTCACCGGGGCCGCGTACACCAATTGCGCCACCGACTCCCCCGGCTCCTGCGCTGCGTGAGCCGCCACCGAGTCGTGACAGTTCTGTCCCGCGCCCTGTCAAGCGCGGCAAGCGATACTCCAACTGTGCCAGTTCCACCTGCAAACGTCCCTCGCGGGTATGCGCATGTTGCGCGAAGATGTCAAGGATCAGCGTAGTGCGATCAAGCACACGAACGTGTAACATTTTCTCCAGGTTACGCTGCTGCGATGGCGAGAGTTCATCGTCAAAGATCACCAGGTCGAGCCTCAGTTGTTTCTCCAAATCGCTCAGCTCCTGTGTACGTCCTTTTCCGAGGTAGGTTGCCACATCGGGATGGTGCAGGTGCTGTACCATCGTCCCCACTACTTCAGCACCGGCTGTACGTGCCAGGGTATCCAGTTCATGTAATGAGTCTTCGACACTCCACATCCCCTCGTCCTCGTCGCTTTCGACTGCTACCAGGTAGGCACGTTCAAGCTCACCAGGAGAACGTGCCTCAATGAGACGATCTCGCTTTGCCGTAGTTCCCTCCTCGTTATTAGTGGTGTATCCACGAACATTTTAATGGACGCTCTTGCTACGACAGAGCATAACACAGGTGACGACAAGAGACAAGTAGGTGTTCCTTATTTACTACCTGCTCAAGCACATTAGCGTAACTCTTCAGGTGCTTGACTCCTCGCCGCCTACGGCGGCTCGTACGTTTTTTAATGCAGTGGGCATGGCAGCCTGCGGCTGCCATGCCCACTGCATTAAAAAGCTCTTGCGAACTGCCGCAGGCAGTGAGGAGACCTGAAGAGCTACACATTAGCGCGGAAGGGCCACCGGCAGACTCGGCAGAGCCTTAATAATGAAGCTATTCACTCTAGCAAAAAGGCTATGCGTCACCGCCTGATTGTAGAAATCGTGCCACTGTTGCAACTGATCTACTCTAATGGCGAATCCAGGAATGACCTGGGAAGCCTTGTCTACTGTACCCTGGATGTTCCCTAAAAACGTACCCAAAGCGGCCAGCAACACGACCCACAGCAGCCAGGACTCGGCAAAGCCAATCACCCCCCCCACTAACTGGTCCCCAAAGCCAATCACGGGTATCGAATGTAAAGCGCCACGCACAGTACTGGCAATAATGTGTATTACCAGGACAGTGCCAAAGAAGAGGAGAATATAGGAGATGAGCGGGGTCCCGGGGATACCGTTCCCAGCCAGAAACGCGGTAAATCGTTGCCCAAACAGCAGTGCCACCGCAAAGCCGATTGGAATAGTGATCAGATTGATCAGGCTGACAACGGCCCCATTGCGGAAGCCATTATAGACGAGCAAGACGACAGTCGCAATGAAAAGAATGTCCACCCAATTGAATGTTGACATATATGTTCCCTCCAGTAAGCGTAACTGCTCAGGACTCCTCACCACACGTGCTCTCATTACCTGCCCCCCAGGCAGGATTGCTCGGCACTCTACGGTGGTTCGCAAGAGTTTTTTGCAGCGGGCATGGCAGCCTGCGGCTGCCATGCCCGCTGCAAAAAAGATGCGAGCCGCCGCAGGCGGCGAGGAATCAGACACCCGAGCAGTTATCAGTAAGCTTTGAATCGAGTTTTTTTAGATGAGTCTATTATCTCATATGCAGATACGTTATGACGAGAGCAATTGTCACAGCTGGGATATGAAATAGCTCACAAACCTGTAGGATATTCCTCCTATCCGTTCTGGGAACGATTTGTGTTATACTTGCTCTAAGGAGGAGGTACTCACCCAAGGGACCCCGATGGTCCTTTGATTGAAAGAACCGATCATGTCTCGCTCGATAAACTGTACGCTCACCTGTCCGTGTGGAGAGGTGTTTAGCGCATCAATCTACGATTATGTCAACGTGGCAAAAGACCCACAGTTACAATATACCGTGCTAGCTGGTTTACTGAATGTTGCGAGCTGTCCCTCGTGTGGGCGTCGTGCTGCCATTGCTCGTCCGTTTGTGTACTCCGACCCGGCCCATCGTTTGCTTGTGTATGCCCATCCACATGCTGATATTCCTGAAGAGACACGCTCGCTTCTCCAGGAGAAGCTGAGAACCGTCTACGTGAATAGTGTGAATGCGCAGGCGGCCACGCTCGAACAGCAGCTTGTCAATGGGCAAAAGCAGCATGAAGAAGTGCCAGGAAACGGTGCCGCCGAGACCCACAAGCAACAGACACCGCCGTTGCAAGTTGTCTTCGGCTTAGATCAACTGTATGAGCTGATCAATACGGCCTTGAGCCAGGACGAGCGTCTTGGGAGGCTTGCATTGAGCACGCACAGCCGTAGCGATGCTGAGCGCGGGCAGTTGCTCACGATTGCCCGTAAGCTCGCCTCCGAAATGCAGTGTCAAATCGAGGTGGAGAACATGCCCGACGAGTACACTGTCTGGCTCTATGGTTCGCGCCGCCAAATTGGAGCATTGATGCGAGAGCTGGCACCGCGCGGATAATCAGATAAGCGCATAAAGGGAAGAATTTATGATTACCATTGGCATACTAACCATCAGCGATAGCGGAGCCAAAGGTGAACGAGAGGACACCAGCGGAGAGAATATTCGTGCCCTGGTAACACAAATGCCGCTGGCCGTCGTCAGTGCAGGTGCAATCGTTCCTGACGAACGTGCCCGGATCGAGGCTATTCTGCGCGAATGGAGCGACGAGAAACAGCTCAACCTCATCCTGACCACGGGCGGTACCGGCCTGGCTCCACGCGATGTCACGCCGGAGGCAACCAGGGCGATTATCGACCGCGAGGCACCCGGTATCGCCGAAGCCATGCGGGCGATGAGCGTGCAAAAAACTCCCTTTGGCATGCTTTCACGCGGTGTGGTTGGCACGCGGGGGCGCACGCTGATCATCAATCTCCCTGGTAGCCCCAGGGCTGTGAAGGAATGTCTTGAATATATCCTGCCTGTGTTACCTCATGCTGTTAACCTGTTGACCGAAGGGCCACGAGAACACTGACCCATGTCAATCTATTGCGGTCACAGCGACAATGTCTTCGCCGTGGCATGGAATCCTGTCTGGGGGACAGGAACCCTGCCTGGGGGGCAGGTAATGCCTGATGGCGCATTGCTTGCCTCCGGCTCGCGGGATACGACCGTGCGGGTTTGGAATCCCGCCAGCGGAGAAGACCGTCACATTTATCGTGGGCATCGCAGTTGTGTGCTTGCCGTGGCCTGGTCGCCCGCTGGAAATGTTCTTGCGTCAGGCGACACGGATGGCCTTGTACACGTCTGGCAATTGAGGAACGCCGATACGCGTGTCTATCGTGGCCATGTGCGCTTTGTGCGCAGCATCGCATGGTCGCCTGATGGGCAATGCATCGCCTCCGGGGGAGACTACGGCGACAGTACCGTTCAGGTGTGGAGCGCTGTCGGGGGCGACAGTGGGGCTGCCACTGGAAACCATATTTTTACTCATACTAACCAGTATCGCATTTTTGCTGTGGCCTGGTCGCCCGATGGCAAACATATCGCCTCAAGCAGCTTCGATGGTACCGTTCAAGTCTGGTCGTGGAATGGACATGATGAGCCATTTATTTATCGTGGTCATACCGGCCCGGTCTATGCTGTGGCCTGGTCGCCTGATGGCTCCTATATCGCCTCTGCCGGCCATGATGCGACGGTGCAGGTGTGGCATGCTAAGCATCCCCAGGGACAGCCTCTCCACATTTACAGAGGGCATACGCTTCCGGTCAAGGCGCTGGGATGGTCGCCCGATGGCACATACGTCGCATCCGCTGGCGATGACACGACAGTGCAGCTATGGGAAGCCGCCACCGGTAGGCATATCGCTACCTACAGAGAGCATGCCCATTGGGTACGCGCCCTGGCGTGGTCGCCGGATGGGAAATATCTCGCTTCTGCGAGTGGTGCTATTGTATGCCTGACCAGTATCTAAATTAGCATCCCCGTGTACTCGAAGAGTTACCGCTTTGTCTCTCGCAAAGTGACTTCAACTTCTTCAGGATTCCACAAACCTGGTGTATCGATCCAGTGCTTGCGCAGAAGGTGCAGGAGATGGCGTTGGTCGTCTGCGTCGAGCAGATCAAGCTCGACCACCGACTCTGGCTTGCCCGGGGCCATGATGGTCAGCACGAAATCGTCGATCATGAGCGTTGTTTGATTTGTCAGTTGATAGGTTTGTAGCGATGCCATTTTGCGACAGTAGGAGACGCTGCCAACACAGCCGATCAGCACAAATGTAATAGCGATCGCTGCGAGGACGCATCCCGCCGCACCTAGTGCAACGGCTAGCGCAGTGCCTAGCACAGCAAGAGCGGGATGAGGTAGCTGCAACGTCCAGCCGATGAGCATGATAGGAACCAGCCCCAGCAGGGCAGCGAGGAAACAGGAGAGTGCCGTGCCCACCATCCAGAAAATGCTCGCCAAGTTCTCATGCGACAGGTCGCGCACGACCAATGTGCTACTGCCCACCAGTGTCAACATTCCCTCACGATATCCCGCCCGCAGCGCGTAGAGGAAACGCCCCACCAGCACACACCCTCCTAGTGAAATGAAGGTAATAAACCAGCATAATGCGACCAGCGCATCTTGCCATTTCAGGTAGGGGGTAAAGGTGTGCGGATAGGTTGGCAAGAGCGATACACCCAGCAACACAGAAACAAAGGCGCAGATCAAGAACGCATTGAACAGAAGCCAGCCACGGGTGCCAATACGCTTGTACGCACTACGTCCGAGACAAAACAGATACATATCCTCAGCAGTCTGTATCACGATCTTTACTCACGGCGCATATAAGTAACTCTTCAGGACTCCTCGTCGCACGTGACGTGCTCTCATTACCTGCCCCCCAGGCAGGATTGCTCGGCACTCTACTACGGCGCCTCGCTCAGGTTGGTGGTGAGTGCGGGCATTGCCGCCTGCGGCGGCAATGCCCGCACTCACCACCAACCCCCTGCGAACTGCCGGTGGCAGTGAGGAGTCTCGCAGAGAAAAGGCTTGAATAGCTACACTATAATAGACGAATCATCCCCCCTAAGAGGTTACATAAATTAGCAGAAGGCGAATGACCGGTACTTTTAGCGG
>Ga0137361_10003551_pt1 | contig 10148 bp, 6 predicted proteins | sample Mad1_80_16metaG_FD_104923 | JGI IMG/M metagenome (GOLD analysis project Ga0137361, IMG submission 104923) | Vadose zone soil microbial communities from Angelo Coast Range Reserve, California, USA - Mad1_80_16 metaG | ecosystem: Environmental > Terrestrial > Soil > Vadose zone | place: USA... | reverse complement strand
TTGAGCTGGAGGCCGACCTGGGCGACGTTGCGGGGAAGGAGCTGGACGTTCGTGAACGTCAGGTACGTGAAGGCGAGGCTCAGCTCGGGGATGTACTCGGCCTTCTTGAGGCGCCGGTCCGCGTCCGCCTGGTCCACCTGGAGCCGAGCCTGCTTCAGGTCGGGCCTCCGGTCGAGGGCGCGCCCCACCGCCGCCTGCAGGTCGGCCTCCTCCGCGGACGGCTCGGGGATCGCCGTCAGGGTGAAGTCGTGGGTGAGCTCGCGGCCCAGCAAGTCGTTCATCTGCTCTTTCTGGGTGGCGAGGGCATTGCGGAGGCTGAGCGCCTTGTACTGCTGGGCGGCGAGCTGGGCCTTCACGTCGAGATGGTCCGAGGGCAGCGCGGCTTCGCGGGCCACGTATTCGCCCACCACCCGCTCCAGCTCCTTGTAGGTCCACACCTGGTCCTCGGCCGCCTGGAACGCGCTCTGGTTCTGCACGAGCGCGTAGTAGAGGCGCTTGACGTCGCTCACCACCGCGGCCCTTTCCTCGCGCAGCTTCTCGCGGTCGATCGCCCGCGAGAGCTCGTTGACCCTCACCCCCAGGCCGATCTTGTAGAGCTGGGAGAGCGGCTGGGCGAGGGTGGCCATGAGGAAGGCGCTCGTGGTCTTGGGAGCCTCCACCACGGTGTCCTCGGCGGGGATGGGACCGGTGGCGGGGAAGTTCCCGAACGCCCCTTCGGGAAAGGTGAGGCGGATCGGGGTGACGACCCGGCCGGCCAGGGCCTGGAAGCTGAGCACGGGCAGGCGGTCCGCCTTGGCCGCGCCCACCTTCTCCTCCGAGCGCCTCACCTGCAGGGCGGCGCTCTGGATCGAACGGTTGTTCTTGACGGCCAGGGCGACCGCCTGGTCGAGGGTGAGCACCTCCGCGACGGGAGGAGGCTCCTGGCCCGAGGCCAGGGGCGGAAACGCGGCCAGCAGAAACGCCAGGGTCTTGCGAATCATTCTACGGACTCCCTCGCGGATGGGGCGAGATCGCTTAGTGGTGCGGAGTGCCCGGGTCGTGTCAGCTTATTCCCGCCGGGCGCGGTCCCGCAAGCCCGGGGTACGCTCGCCGGAGGGCGAGGCGGCGGCCTATCGGCTGATCTGCTCGATGGTCCAGCCCCCGGATCCCTTTCCCAGGGAGAGGGTCTGGGGGAAGCTGCTCACGAGGGAGCCGTTGATCGTGTCGCGCCGGGCAAGCCGCGCGGTGGCCTGGCCGCCCTGGATCTCGATGGCGAGGACCGTGATCTTCACGACCTGGCTCTGGATGGTCTCGAAGGCCCGGCGCAGCCGCTCCTCTTCTTCCTTGCTCAGGTTCGGCTTCACCTTCTTGAAGAGCGGGATGTCGCGGGCCTCGATCGCCTGGGCGTAGTTGGTGATGAGCCGGCGGATGTCCTGCTCGTCATGCGAGGCGGAACCGTGGCTCGGGGTCTCGAGCTCGAGGGACGGGGCGGCGAGGGCCAGCGCGGGGCCGCCGAGGAGGCTCGCCAGGGCGAACCCCGCCAGCACTTGGGTCCCTCGCTTCGCGCGCGCACCTCTTTGACGATGCGTAGCCATCCACCGGAGTATAAAGCAATAAGTCTGCCCGCTTCGGTTCTATTGGAACCAGCGAGTTAAGGGGACTGGCCGAAATCAGGCCAACCGGAACCGGGACGGGCGCAGCCGCCTCGCCTTCCTATTCCGACAGCGCCTTGTCGATCGGGAACTCCTGGCCGGACCAGGCCTGCTGCGAAGTCCACGCTTGCGGGGGAGCGGACCAGAAGGGGTCGCCCGGGGGGAGGCCGAGGGGCAGCAAGCCCACTGCGCAAAGGTAGAGACTGCCGGTCGAGATGTAGCGTTCGCCCACCGCCGGCTGGTGTCCGCAGAAGCCGATGCGCAGCCAGCCCTCCGCGTCGAAGGTTCCCGGCGCCTCGATCGACCGGCGGATCACGGCGGTCAGTCCGCTCCGGACCTGGGCGGGTGCCAGGCCCTCGGGAAGGTCGCGCCGCAGGGCCATCTGCGCGAGCAGGTGGAAGGCGCCGAAGCGGTAGGCGAGGGACCGGCCGATGGCGGGGAACGTCCCTTCCGGCGAGATGAGGCGCTCGAGGATCGCGGCCTCGCGCCGGGCTCGCCTCCGCACCAGCGGGCGCATGGACTCCCAGTCGGCCGCCTCGTGGCCACAGGCGTCGAGGACGTCCAGGAGCATCGGCTGGATGACGAAGCTGTTGTAGTAGTCCCAGTGGAACGCCGGCCCATCCCCGTAGACGCCGTCTCCCTTGTACCACTGGGCGTGCTGGCGCAGGGCATAGTCGACGCGAACGCGGTCCCACCACGCCCCCAGCGACGCCAGGGCGGCTTCAACGGTGGCGGTGAACAGGAGCCAGTTGTTGAAGCCGGGCTGGATGCCGCGGGTGGACTCCAGCGCGCGCACCAGCTTCTCGCGGGTCGGCGGGTCGAGGGCGTCCCGGAGGGCGCGGGGCGCGCGCAGCAGGCCCTGGGCCAGGAAGGCGGCGTCGACCAGGGGCTGCCGTTCCCGGGTGAAGTTCATGAAGTCGGGTGAGGAGGGATCCACCGCCTGGGCGAGCGCCCGCTGTACGAGCCCGCGATAGCGGTCGCGGACGCGGCCCTCGGCGCTCTCGTCGGGCGGGAGCTCGAGCCAGGGGGCGAGGCCGGCCACGAGCCGGCCGAAGGCCTCGAGGTGGGTAACCGGGCGGCGACCGGCGCCCGCCCCCTCCTCCACGGGCATGCGGGCCTTGAGCGTTCCATTCGCGAGGTTCGTCAGGACGGGATCGGCGAGACGCTTCAGGACGCCCACCCAGTACTCGCGGTCCGGGGATGGGCCCGTCGCGACCGGTGGAACCTGGGCCGCCGCCGCGGACCCGGCCGCGATCTCGAGAAAGGCTCTTCTCTTCATCGACCCCCCACCCTAAGAGGCACGCCCGGCTCCGCGTTCCCGGCGCACCAGACGGGGAAGGCTCTCCCGTATCAGCTTGGCCAGGCTCGCGAGATCTGCGTTTCGGGCGAAGCCTCGGCGCCACACGAGGCCGATCGTCCGTCCGGGAACGGGCCGGCGGAAGGACCGGTAGCAGACCAGTTTTCCGAGATCGTTCTTGCCCGCGAGGTTCGGGATCAAGGAGTAGCCGGCGCCCGCCGCAACCATGTGGCGGAGGGTCTCGAGGCTCGTGGCCTGGAGCCGAGCCGTGCGCACGTGCCGCTCGTCCGGGCAGATGTCGAGGACCTGGTCGCGCAGGCAATGACCGTCCTCGAGGAGGACCATGGCGTCGGCCCGAAGGTCTCGGGAAGGGACCTGCGCCCTGCGGGCGAGCGGGTGCCCGGCCGGCAGGGCGAGCACGAAGGGCTCGTGGAACAGGGGCTCGACCGCGAGGGACGCGTCGTCGACGGGCAAGGCGGCGAGGACGGCGTCGAGTCCGCCCGCCTTCAGGGTGTCGAGGAGAACGTGGGTCATGCCTTCGCGAAGGTGCAGCTCCAGCCGCGGAAAGCGCCGCTTGAGCGGTCCGAGGAGATGGGGCATGAGGTAGGGTCCCAGGGTCGCGATCACTCCCAGGCCGAAGTGGCCGGCCAACGGCTCCCTTCGGCTGCCGGAGGCGTCCAGGAGCCGCCGGACGTCCTGCAAGACGGCTCGGGCCAGGGCCGCCACCTCCTCGCCGATCGAGGTCACGAAGACGCGCCTCCGGGTGCGCTCGAAGAGCTGGATGGCCAGCAGGTCCTCCACCTTCTTGACCTGGGCGCTCAGGGTGGGCTGGCTCACGCCACAGGCTTCCGCGGCGCGCCCGAAATGCCGGTGCTCGGCCACCGCCACCACGTACTCGAGGTCGCGCAGGGTGAGGGCGCCGATGCTGCTCATAGCCGGATTCTATGACAGTTCTAGAAACAATCGCTTGGACGTATCGCCGACCGGGCGCCTACATTCCGGCAGACCGGCGGCGCGAGAAGCCATGGGCCGGGGGGGCAGACGGGAAGGAGGGAAATCATGGGACAGCCGTGGATCGGTAGGAGGATGGGCGTGATTCATCGGGGTGGCGGTGGTCGGCTCGCCCTGGCAAGTATCGGCCTGCTCTTTTCGCTGGCCCTGGGCGTGGCCGGGGCCCAGGATCCCTCCTTCGCCTCCGTGCTCGAGCGGATGCGGGCGGCGAAGGCCGCGGTGATGAAACGGCAGGCTGATCTGCTGGCCGAGCGCTACGACCTCGGCAACCGTCCGGCCACCGGGGCGACCATGTCGCGCGGGAAGCCGATCCAGGAGGGGGTTCGGGCCCGGCTGGCGGGCGGGGCCACCTGGGAGGGGCTGGCCGCGATGACCCCGGAGGAGATCCGGGACAAGAACGTCTTTCCGAAGGGCTTCGAGCCGCTGCCCCACCCGAACCATCCCGAGGGCGGGATGCTCTTCCCGAAGTTCCACCTCGACGAGGTCAAGCGGCAGGAGGGCCGCGACCTGACGCGGTTCGACCTGGACTTCGACCTTCCGGAGCACTTCCTGCCCGAGTTCCCGGCGCCCATCTACCTGACCACGCGCCCCGACCTCGGGGACGTGTCTCGCGGGAAGCTCCTCACCATCGACAACTACTACGAGATCATGGGCGGCGCCCTGAACCCCAAGCAGCTCGAGGGCCTCCGCCTCCTGCTCACGCCCTTCCCGCAGGCGCAGTTCAACCAGACGGAAGACCGCCGCGCGGAGCGTCCGAGCCGCGGCGTCACCTGCTTCGACTGCCACGCCAACGGGCACACGAACGGCGCCACCCACCTGGTGGGCGACATCCGCCCGCAGGAGTTCCGGCATCGCATCGAGACCCCCAGCCTGCGCGGGGTCAACATCCAGCGCCTCTTCGGATCGCAGCGGGCCCTCAAGAGCGTCGAGGACTTCACTGAGTTCGAGCAGCGCGCCGCCTATTTCGACGGCGATCCCGTCGCCGCCACCAAGAAGGGGGTCAACATCCTCGAGCGGGGGAGCCAGGTCCATTTCATGGCGGAGTTCCAGGCGCTCCTCGACTTCCCGCCCGCCCCCAAGCTCGGCATCGACGGCAAGCTCGACCCCCGAAAGGCGACTCCCCAGGAGATGCACGGCCAGGAGGTCTTCTTCGGAAAGGCGCAGTGCGCGACCTGCCACCAGCCCCCCTACTACACGGACAACACGATGCACAACCTGGCGGCGGAGCGCTTCTACAAGCCCCACCTAGTCAACGGCATGATGGCTTCCGCGGACGGTCCCATCAAGACGTTCCCCCTGCGGGGCATCAAGGACTCGCCGCCCTACCTGCACGACGGGAGGCTGCTGACCCTCGACGACACCGTCGAGTTCTTCAACCTCGTGGTGGGATCTCGCCTGACCGTACAAGAGAAGAAAGACCTGTTGGCCTTCCTGCGCGCGCTCTAAATGACTCTTGGCCAGGGGGGTCCGGCAACCGGGCCCCCCCCGTCGTTTTGTCCTTGACTTTGACTAAACAGTCAACTATATTGTGGGCATGGGACGGGTCAGTGACGCGCGAGAGAGGCTGCTCAAGGCGACCCTCGAGCTGATCTGGCAGGAAAGCTACGGCGCCGTCACGGTCGACGCGATCTGCGAGCGGGCGGGGGTCAAGAAGGGGAGCTTCTACTACTTCTTCGATTCCAAGTCCCGCCTCACCGCGGAGGCCCTCAAGCATCACTGGGAGTCGCTCCAGCCCGCCTACGACCAGATCTTCTCTCCGAGCGTGCCGCCCCTCGAGCGCTTCCGGCGCTACTTCGATTTCCTCTACCAGCGCCACATGGATCTGAAGGCCAAGGCCGGCCGCGTCCTGGGCTGCCCGTTCTTCTCCGTCGGCTGCGAGGTCACGAAGCAGGACCCGCTCATCGGCGAGGCCGTCCAGGCCATCATCAAGAACAAGACCAAGTATTTCGAATCCGCGCTTCGGGATGCGCAGGCGGAGGGACTGGTCCAGGTGAAGGACATCCCCGCCCAGGCGCAGGCCCTGTTCGCCTACGTCGACGGGGCCCTGGGGCAGGCCCGGATCCAGAACGACCTCGAGCCCATCCGCACTCTCCACGATGGCGTGCGTCGCTTCCTGGCCGTGGAGCCGGCCACCGTGTAGTTGCCCTTTTTTTCCGTCAATTGTTGACTAGATGGTAGGTTACTAGAGGGGAGAGCTTTTCCCACCATGTGGATCGTCAAGCTCGCGTTGCGCCGGCCGTACACGTTCGTGGTGATGTCGCTGCTCGTCCTGGTCCTGGGCGCCATCACGATCCGGGAGACGCCCAAGGACATCTTCCCCAACATCGACATCCCGGTCGTGAGCGTCGTCTGGACCTACACCGGCCTCTCCACCCAGGACATGGAGAAGCAGATCACGACCTTCAGCGAGTTCTCCACGTCCTTCGCGGTGAACAACATCAAGAACATCGAGTCCCAGACCCTGAACGGGGTGGCGGTGGTGAAGGTCTATTTCCACCCCGGGGTCGACGTCGCGGCGGCGGTGGCGCAGGTGACCGCGGTGTCCCAGACGATCCTGCGCCGGATGCCGCCCGGCACCACGCCGCCGAGCGTGATCCGCTACAGCGCCTCCAGCGTGCCCATCCTGCAGCTCAGCCTGAGCAGCAGCTCGATGTCGGAGTCACAGCTCTACGACTACGGGCTCTATCGGGTCCGCCAGCAGCTCGCGGTGGTGCAGGGGACCACCCTGCCCCTGCCCTACGGGGGCGCTCCGCGGCAGATCATGGTGGACCTCGACCCGCAGGCCCTCCTCGCCAAGGGCCTCTCGGCCCAGGACGTCAACACCGCCATCAACGCCCAGAACCTGACCCTCCCGACGGGGACCGCCAAGATCAGCGAGCACGAGTACACGGTGAGCCTCAACAGCAGCCCGGACGCCATCGACGCCCTGAACAACATCCCCATCCGACGGGTGGGGGACAGCATGGTGTTCGTCCGGGACGTCGCCCACGTCCACGACGGCTTCGCGGTCCAGACCAACGTCGTGCGGAGGGATGGACGTCGCTCGGTGTTGCTGACCATCCTGAAGAACGGCGACGCCTCCACCCTCGACGTGGCGAGCCGGGTCAAGGCCCTGCTCCCCATGCTGCGCGCGTCCGCCCCCCCCGGCCTGGAGATCGAGCTGCTCACGGACCAGTCGACCTTCGTCTCCCGCGCGGTGAGCGGCGTGGTCGTGGAGGGGATCATCGCCGCCGCCCTGACCGCGCTCATGATCCTCCTCTTCCTGGGCTCCTGGCGGAGCACCCTGATCGTGACGGTGTCGATCCCGCTCTCGATCCTGATCGCCTTGCTGGCCCTCCGCGCCCTGGGCCACACCCTGAACATCATGACCCTCGGCGGATTCGCCCTGGCGGTCGGCATCCTCGTGGACGACGCGACGGTCGAGATCGAGAACATCCATCGGAACCTCGCGATGGGGAAGCGCCTGCGCCAGGCCATCCTCGACGGCGCCCAGCAGATCGCGGTCCCTGCCTTCGTGGCGACCCTGTCGATCAGCATCGTGTTCGTCTCCGTGCTCTTCCTGGACGGGGCCCCCAAGTACCTCTTCACCCCCATGGCCCTGGCGGTGGGCTTCTCGGTGATGGCGTCCTACTTCCTGTCGCGCACGGTGGTGCCCACGATGGTCCAGTACCTGCTTCCCTCGGAGCTCGACGAGGGCCACGGACCGGCCACCTCTGCCCCGGCCCGCTTCCACGAGTCGTTCAACCGGGGGTTCGAGCGGTTCCGCGAGGGCTACCTGGGCGCGCTCGGCTGGACCCTCCAGCATCGTCCGGCCGTCTTCGCGATCTTCGGGGCGGGCGTCCTCTCCGCGGCCCTCCTGCTGCCCTTCGTGGGCCGCGACTTCTTCCCCAAGGTGGACGCCGGCCAGATCCGGCTCCACGTGACCGCCCCCGCGGGAACCCGCATCGAGGAGACCGAGCGGTACTTCGGTGAAGTGGAAGAGGCCATCCGGCAGATCATCCCCGAGCGCGAGCGCCGGGTGATCCTGGACAACATCGGGGTCCCCCAGGGGATCAACCTCGCGGTGACGGAGACCTCCACGATCAGCTCCGCCGACGGCGAGATCCTCGTGAACCTCCGCCTCGAGAAGGAGCGCGCCACCGCGAGCTACGTGCGCGAGCTGCGCCGCCGCCTGCCGCGAGCGTTCCCGGAGCTGGGGTTCTATTTCCAGCCCGCGGACATCGTCAGCCAGATCCTGAACTTCGGCCTTCCCGCGCCGATCGACATCCAGGTCGCGGGCCTGAACCGCGAGGAGACCTACAAGGCGGCCCGGGCGATCGAGGCCCGGGTCAACCGCGTCCCCGGGGCGGTGGACGTCCACCTGCACCAGGTGGTGGATGCGCCGCGGCTGCACCTCGCGGTGGATCGGACCCGGGCCGCCGAAGTGGGCCTCTCGCAGCGCGACGTGGCGAACACGGTGCTGGTCTCCCTGGCCTCGAGCAGCCTGGTGACCCCGAACTTCTGGACCGACGGACGCAGCGGGATCAACTATCCGGTGGCGGTCCAGGTTCCGCAGCGCCTGGTGGCGACGGTGGACGACCTCAAGACCACGGCCCTGATGGCGGCCGGGGTGGCCGGCCCGCAGCTCCTGGGCGACCTGGCGTCCGTGGAGCGCCGCACCGCGCCCGTGGTGGCCAACCACTCGAACATCCAGCCCACGTTCAACGTCCGGGCCGACGTGCAGGACACCGACCTGGGCTCGGTCAGCGGGGCCATCCGGCGGATCGTGGACGAGTACGCGGCCAAGCTCCCGCCGGGGAGCGGCATCACCCTGCGCGGCCAGGTGGAGAGCATGGACGCCTCCTTCGGCCGGCTGGGTCTCGGGCTGGTCTTCGCCGCCCTGCTCGTCTACTGCGTCATGGTCGTGAACTTCCAGTCCTGGACCGATCCCTTCATCATCATCACCGGCCTCCCCGGCGCCCTGGTGGGCATCGTCTGGATGCTGTTCGTCAGCCAGACCACCTTCAGCGTCCCCTCGCTGATGGGGGCGATCATGACGATCGGGGTGGCCACCGCGAACTCCATCCTCATGGTGACCTTCGCCAACGACCAGCGGCGCGAGGGCCTGGACGCGGCGGAGGCGGCGCTCGCCGCGGGGCGCACGCGCCTTCGCCCCGTGCTCATGACCGCGGCCGCGATGCTGATCGGCATGCTGCCCATGTCGCTCGGCCTCGGCGAGGGAGGGGAGCAGAACGCCCCCCTGGGCCGCGCGGTCATCGGCGGGCTCCTGGTCGCGACCGCCGCCACCCTCTTCTTCGTTCCCACGGTCTACAGCCTCCTCCGCCGCACCCCGCCGCGGGCCGAGGAGGCGTGAGCAGCCTGTTTCATACGGAAAGGACGGAATCATGGAGAACGTGGGCGAGCTCGAGCTGGATCCCAAGGACGTGCCGTACTTCCCCGACGCGCCCCAAGCCGAGGCCGCGAAGCCGCGCTCGGGCGCCCGCCGAATCATGGTGAGCCTCGGCATCGCGGCCGTGGCCCTGCTGGGCGTGGGGGTCGAGGGCAAGCTGCGGCAGCGCGTCGCCCTGGCGGAGACCGCCAGCGCGCAGGGCCGGCCGCCCATGGTGAGCGTCGTCCAGCCGCACCGGGCGGCCACGGTGCCGGCGGTGGTCCTGCCCGCGACCGTGGAGCCGATGCAGGAGACGACCATCTACGCCCGCACCAGCGGCTACGTGAAGACCGTGCACGTGGACATCGGCGACCGGGTGGCGGCCGGCCAGCTCCTGGCCGAGATCGAGTCGCCGGAGGTCGATGCGTCGCTGCGCGAGGCCCGGGCACGGCTGGACCAGGAGCGCGCGAACCTCCTGCTCGCGCGGGCCACCCTCGAGCGCACGCGGCAGCTCCACCGCGAGCAGCTCGTGAGCCAGCAGCAGCTCGACGAGCAGGAGGCGGCCTTCGACACGCGGCAGGCCGCGGTCGAGGCGGCCCAGGCCACCGTCCAGAGCCTCGCCATCCAGCAGGCCTACCAGCGCGTGTTGGCTCCCTTCGCGGGCACCGTGACGTCCCGCAGGATCGACCGCGGCGCCCTCGTCACCTCGGGCAGTGGCGCGACCGTGGCCAGCCTCTTCACGATCGGCCAGACCGACGCCCTGCGAGTCTTCGTGGACGTCCCCCAGATGGCGGCGGTGGGGATAACGCCTGGCCAGACGGTCGACGTGGGCCTGCGCGAG
>Ga0137361_10003541_pt1 | contig 10157 bp, 10 predicted proteins | sample Mad1_80_16metaG_FD_104923 | JGI IMG/M metagenome (GOLD analysis project Ga0137361, IMG submission 104923) | Vadose zone soil microbial communities from Angelo Coast Range Reserve, California, USA - Mad1_80_16 metaG | ecosystem: Environmental > Terrestrial > Soil > Vadose zone | place: USA... | reverse complement strand
GACGTCGGCGACGGCCGTCAGGTCGACGATGCGGTCAGCCGGACGCTGAACGAGTTCGGCCGCATCGATCTGCTCGTCAACAACGCCGGCTATCGCATCCGCTCGCCGTTCGAGGACCTGCCCAGGCAGGAATGGGACGCGATGGTGCAGACGAATCTGACCGGCGTGTTCCTCCTCTCGCAGGCCGTCGGCCGCGTGATGATCCGCCAGCGCGCCGGCAAGATCGTCAACGTGACGTCGGTGGCTGGACGCACCGGCTCGCGAGGCATGGCCGCCTACGCCGCCACCAAAGCCGCGGTCGCGGTGCTGACGCAAAGCCTCGGCGCCGAATGGGCCAAGTACGGGATCACCGTCAACGCCGTCGCGCCCGGCCCGGTGGAGACCGAGGGCGTGCTCGCGGTGTGGAAGACTCCGGCGATGATCGCCCAGGCCGCGCGCGACGTGCCGCTCCAGCGCCTCGGCCGCCCCGAAGAGATCGCGTGGGCGGTCATCTTCGTCGCGTCCGACGAGGCGAACTTCATGACCGGCGAGACCGTGTACGTGAGTGGCGGTCCGCGGGTCGCCAATCGCGAGGATTAGATGGCCGATTCCCCAGTCGACGCCGCCGGCAAGCTCGTTCCCCTGATCCGCTCGTGCGCGGATCAGATCGATGCGGCGCGCGAGCTTCCGCGGTCGCTCTTCGAGGCTCTGGCCGACGCCGGGATGTTCCATCTCGCGTTCCCGCGCTCGCTGGGCGGCGCGGAGCTCGACCTGCCGACCTACGTCGAGGTGATCGAGGAGATCGGGAAGGCCGACGCGAGCACGGGGTGGATCGTCAACCAGAACTCGATCTTCGCCACCTACGCGGCGCGGATGCCGCGCGACGTCGCCCGGGCGATCTGGGTCGAGACGCCGCGCGCCGTCGTCGCCAACACGCCGGCGCCGACGGCCAAGGCGATCGTCGTGCCGGGCGGCTATCGCGTCACCGGCCGTCAGGGCTTCAGCACCGGCTGCCGCCACGCCTCCTGGGTGGCCTCGCACGCGCAGATCATCGAGAACGGCCAGCCCCGGCTCGAGAACGGCCAGCCGCTGTCGCTCTACCTGTTCGTCCCGGTCGCCCAGGCCGAGCTGCTCGACACCTGGCGCGTGCGCGGCATGCGCGGGACCGGCACGCATCACTTCGCGGTCAACGACGTCTTCGTGCCCGCCGAGCGCTCCGTCCATCCCGCCAGCGCTCCGCTGGTGGAACCCGGCCCGCTCTACCGGATTCCGCGAACCTTACTGTTCGCGTCGGGTGATGCCGCGGTCTCGCTCGGGCTGGCCCGCACGTGCCTGGCCACGTTCGCCGAGCTGGCCGGCGCCAAGACACCGCGCGCGATGCAGGCGATGCTCCGCGATCAATCGATCGTGCAGAGCGCCGTCGGCCACGCGGAGGCGAATCTACGGTCGGCGCGCGCGTTCCTGTTCGAGGCGGTCCGCGAGATCTGGGCCGCCGCGACCGCCGGCGCGGTCAGCCTCGATCATCGCGCGGCGATGCGTCTGGCCGCGACCCATTCGATCAGGCTTGCCGCCCAGATCGTCGATACCGCGTACAACGCGGCCGGCGCGACGGCGATCTACGAGGACCATCCCCTCCAGCGCCACTTCCAGGACGTCCACGTGATCACGCAGCACCTGCAGGGCCGCCTGTCGCACTACGAGCTGGTCGGACGACACTGGCTCGGCCTCCCGGTCGACGAGACGAGACTCTAGTCCGCGCGCGCCCCGGCACCCCGCTTGACAGGAGGTGCCCGCCTACGTAGTGATTGCGCTGCAAATCGCGACGGGAGGACGGGTCATGCGAACAGCGACGAGCACGTTGGGACTGCTGGCGATGGCGATCGGTGTGGCTGCTCTCTTCCTCATCGGCCTGCCCGCTCCGGTGGCATCGCAGGCGGAGAAGTACCGTGTCGGCGTCGTGACGCTCCTGGCCGGCCCGTTCGCCGCCTCGATCGGCGTGCCCGCGAAGAACGGCGCGGAGATGGTCGCCGAGGCCATCAACAACGGCACGCTGCCCGCGCCGTACGCCACCAAGGGCGTCGCCGGACGCTCCCTCGAGCTCGTGGTGGTGGACGAGAGCACGGGGACGGCCAAGCAGGTGACCGAGTTTCGCGGGCTCGCCGAGCGGCGCGAGGTCGACGCCGTCGTCGGCTACCTGGTCGCCGGCAGCTGCCTCGCCGTCGCGCCGGTCGCCGACGAGCTGAAGATGCTGACGCTGCTCTCGACGTGCAGCACGCCACGGATCTTCGAGGAGAACGACTTCAAGTACGTCTATCGCACCTCCGCACACCTCACGCCCGACGGCGTCACGGCGGCGCGGTACCTGCTCAAGCGCATGCCGAACGTGAAGACGATCGCGGGCCTGAACTGGAACATGGCCTACGGCCAGGACGCCTGGCGCGACTTCAGATTATCGGTGCAGACGCTGAAGCCCGACGTCGAAGCGATCAACGAGCAGTTCACCACCTTCGGCGGCGGCCAGTACGGCGCCGAGATCTCCGCGCTCCTCACCAAGAAGCCCACCGTGTTGCACACGGCCTTCGCGGGCGGCGACTTCGAGGCCTTCGTGGTCCAGATGACGGCGCGCGGGCTCCACCAGAATATCCAGATGGTGATGACAGCCGGCGCCGGGAGCATGTACCGTCTCCTCGACAAGCTGCCGGATGGCGTCTTCATCGAGGACCGTGGCCCCTACAGCGTGTTCGCCCGGCCGACCGCGCTCGGCAACTGGTTCCGCACCACGTACGAGCAGCGCTACGGGATCACGCCGCCGTACACGGCGTACCACATGGGCCAGGCCGTGCTCGCCTTCAAGATCGCCGCGGACAAGGCGTCGAAGGGCGGGGCCAAGCCGGCGCCCGAAGAGATCGGCCGGGCGCTCGAGCAGCTCAAGTTCGATGCCTTCGGCACGACCGTGCACATGTCGCGCTCCCGAGGCCACCAGGCGGTAACCGAGTCCGCCATCGGCGTCTACAAGTTCGACAAGGCCAAGAGCGTGCCCACCGTGGTGGACGTCACCTACTATCCTGCCGACTGCGTCAATCCTCCGGACGGCACGAAGGGAGAGGCCTGGATCAAGGGCGGCTTCAAAGGCGCCCGGTGCGACTGACCGCGCGCGCATGATCCGCGCGCGGTGATCGATGGCGACGCTCGCGTTCATCGTCGCCGACGGCGTCATCTACGCCTCGTGGCTGTTCATCGTCGCCGTCGGCATGACGCTGGTGTACGGCGTCATGCGCATCCTGAACGTCGCCCACGGCAGCCTGTACGCGCTCGGCGCGTACACGGCGGCGACCATGGTCGGGGCGTGGTTCCAGCGGGGCTATGCCCCGCTCGGCTCGTTCGTGCTCCTCCTCGTCGCGGCGCTCGTCGTCGGCCTCGTCATGGGGCTGATCCTCGAGCTCGGCCTCCTGCGGTTCCTCCACGGGCGCGACGAGGTCGTCGTCGTGCTGGCGACGTACGCGACGTTCCTCATCCTGGAGGACGTCATCCAGCTCATCTGGGGCGTGGAGGCGCGGCCCGCGCCCCAGCCCTACTCGCTGCTGGGGACCACGACGGTGGGGCCACTGCTGCTCAACAACTACGACCTCGCCCTGATCGCGTTGGCGCTACTGGTGGGCGGCGTCGGCTGGTGGGCCCTCACGCGGACGATCGCCGGCAAGCTGCTGCTGGCGGTGATCTTCGACCGCGAGATGGCCGAGGCGTGCGGCATCAACGTGCGCCGCGTCTTCCTCGTCACGTTCTTGATCGGCTCGGTGCTGGGCGCGCTGGGCGGCGCGTCCACGGCGCCGATGATCTCGGTATCGCGCGGCCTCGGCGTCGACGTGATCGTCCTCGCGTTCGCCGTGGTGGTGATCGGGGGCCTGGGAAGCATTCCGGGTGCGCTGCTGGGCGCGGCCGTCATCGGACTGAGCCGGGCCGCCGCCGTCCATCTGCTGCCTCAGGCCGAGGTCTTCGCGATCTATCTCATCATGACGCTGGTGCTGATCATCCGGCCGTACGGCCTGCTCGGACACGAGCGCCTCCGCAAGGTCTGACGATGGCGGCGCGCGATCGAACCGGGGCCGCGCTCGCCGGGGCGTTCGTGGTCTTCGTGGCGGCCGGCTTCTTCCTGCCGTCGTGGGCCGTCTCGCTCGTGATCCTGTCGCTCGCGCGCGGCATCGTCGCGCTCGGCCTCGTCGTACAGTTCCGGTCGGGCTTGGTGTCGTTCGGTCAGGCGCTCTTCTTCGCGATCGGCGGCTACGCCGTCGGCCTGGCCGGGCTGAAGCTCCGCTTGACCGACATGATCGTGCTCACGGTGATCGGCGTGGCGGCGGCGACACTCCTCGGCGCCGGGCTCGGTTTCCTCATGCGCCGCTATCGCGAGATCTTCTTCGCCATGCTGAGCCTCGGGTTCTCGATGCTCTTCTACGGCCTGCTCGTGAAGACGGAGACGCTCGGCAGCACCGACGGGTTCAACGTTCCCACCCCGACGATCTTCGGGGCACGGCTGTCCGCGCTGGCGACACGCACGCTCCTCTACGACCTCACGGTGGCGGCCGCCGCGGGCGCGGCGCTCGGCGTCCACTGGTATCTCGGCACGATCCTCGGCCGTCTCGACACCGCGCTGCGCGACAACGAGGTCCGCGTGGAGTATCTCGGCTACGCGCCGGGCCGGGTCATCCACGTCCAGTACGTCCTCGGCGCGGCGCTGGCCGGAGGCGCCGGTGCCCTGACGGCCATGGCAGTCGGGCACATCGACCCGTCGATGGCCTACTGGACGACCTCGGGCGAGCTCGTGTTCGTCACGATCCTGAGCGGCACGGGCAGCGTCCTGGCGCCGTTTCTGGGGTCGCTGGTGTTTGGGCTGCTCCAGACGTACGCGCTCCAGTACGCGCCCTCGGTCTGGCAGATGATCCTCGGCGTCGCGCTGCTCGCGATCATCCTGTATCTGCCGGGCGGGCTCTGGTCCGCGCTCGAGCGGAACCGCGCCCGGGCATGACGGGCGCGCCGGTGCTGGAGGTGCGCCGACTCACGAAGCTGTTCGATCAGGTCGTGGCCGCCCGCGACATCGACGTCACCATCGCGACCGAGGAGGTCGTCTCCATCATCGGCGCCAACGGCGCGGGCAAGACGACGTTCGTCAACCTCGTCACCGGTTACACGCACCCGAGCGGAGGCTCGATCCGTTTTCGCGGCCAGGAGCTCGTCGGCCTCCCGCCGCGCGAGATCACCCGGCTCGGTGTGTGCCGCTCGTTCCAGGTGCCTCAGGTCTTCTCGACGATGTCGGTCCTCGAAAACTTGATGATCGCGCACGGCCTGTCCGACCGCGGGCGCGGCGCCGGGCTGTCAGCCCTGGCCAGTCGTGACCGCGTGGAGGCCTGCGCGGAGCTCCTGAGCGTCTATCGCATCGAGGCCTACCGGGACCGGCCGGCGGCCATCGTCCCGCAGGGCGTGCGGAAGCTCCTCGACATCGCGATGGCCACGGCGCGCGAGGCCACGCTGCTCTTCCTCGACGAGCCGACCAGCGGCATCGCCACCGAGGAGAAGTTCGTCGTGATGGACATCGTCATGGCCGCGCTCGCCGAGCGGAAGGCCACCGTCGTCTTCATCGAGCACGACATCGACATCGTCGAGCGCTACGGCCGGCGCGTGCTCGCGTTCCACGAGGGCGGCATCCTGGCCGACGGCCCGGCCGCCGACGTCCTCGGCGACGCGCGCGTGCGCGAGCACGTGACGGGGCGCCGGCGTGCTTGACGTCGATCGCCTCGACGTCAGCATCGGCGCGACGCCGATCCTCCGGGCCGTGTCGCTCCAGGTCCCCACGGGAGACCTCTGCGGCGTCATCGGCCGGAACGGCGCGGGCAAGACGACGCTGGTGCGAGCGATCGTCGGGGCACTGCCGGCCCGCGCGGGGACGATCACGCTGGGCGGCGTGGCGCTGCGACCGATCGCGCCGTTTCGTCGCGCCCGGATGGGCATCGGCTACATGCCCGAGGATCGTCGCCTCGTCCCCGATCTGACGGTCGAGGACAACATCCTGCTCCCGGCGTGGGCGACCCGGCCCCAGGACGCGACCGCCCGCTTGCAGGCCACCTACGACGTCATCCCGGAGCTTCGCCCACTGGCCAAGCGCCGCACGACCCAGCTCAGCGGCGGCCAGCAGAAGATCGTCGCGCTCGCGCGCGCCATCACCGGCGGCACGCGGCTCTTGCTGCTCGACGAGCCGCTCGAAGGCGTGGCCCCGGCGCTGGCCGAACGGATCTGCGACGTCATCGGCGGGTTGAAGCGGCTGGGGGTGTCGGCCCTCGTCGCCGAGTCCGATACGAAGGGGCTGACGCGCGCGCTCGATCGCGTCTACGTCATCGAGCGCGGAACGATCTCGGCGGGCTGACGCTACACCGCGGGCCGGGCGAGAACGTCCGCGCCGACCTTGCGTTTCACCCAGCGGCCATCCGACGGGCTCCCGGCCAGCTTGCCGCTCTCCACGATCACCTTGCCGCGGAGGATCGTCATGACCGGGTAACCGCGGCAGGTGAAGCCCTCCCAGATGCTGTAGTCGGCCGCCGAGTGCAGGTCGGCGAGGGCCAGCGTCTTCGTCACCCGCGGATCGATGAGGACGAGATCCGCGTCGCTGCCGGGCGCGATCACGCCCTTCTGTGGGTACAGGCCCAGGATGCGCGCGGCGTTGGTCGAGGTGATGGCCGCGAACCTCGGCAGCGGCATGTGTCGCTCCACCACGAACTTGGTGAACGCGACGGGCAGGCGGGTCTCGATGCCGTTGTGCCCGCCGCACACCGTCTGGATCGTGTTGCCCCAGAGCTTGACGTCCTTGTGCACCGTGAAGTCGTCGGTGGCGGTCGTGCAGAGGGCGCCGCCCAGCAGTCCCGCGATCAACGCGTCGCGGTCCTCGGCGAACTTGAGGGCGGGATACGTGTGGACGGCGGTCCCGCCCGGCTTCTTGTAGTCCTCGCACGTGAACTGCAGGTAGTTGTGCAGCGCTTCGCCGTAGACGGGCTGGCTGCGCTGACGGGCCTCGGCGATTGCCGCGACACCCTCCCGGGCCGTCGTGTGGACGAAGTAGATGGCGACTTCGGTGTGCCGGGCCAGACGGATGATCTGGCGGAAGGCGAGGTCCTCGGAGAGGTTGTTGTGCACGAGGTGGAGGTTTTCGCCCTGGTCGCGGCCTTCCCGGATCAGCGTGTCCGTCATGTAGTTGACGATGTCGTCGTCCTCGGCGTGCACGGCCATGATGCCGCCGTGCTTGGCCACCTCGGCGAACACCGCCCACAGATGCCCGTAGGGCACGCGCAGCTCGTTGAACGTCGTGAAGATCTTGAAGCTGGCGACGCCTTCCTGGATCGCCTCGGCGAGCTGACCGATCCTCGTCGGAGCCACCTTGCCGGCCAGGATGTAGTGGAAGGCGAAATCGGTGTACGCGTGATCGCGAAAGACGGCGCGCCGCGAGTCGAGCGATTCCAGGATGGACCAGTCGGGCGGCTTGGTGCCGGGCTCGAGGATCAAATCTCCCGCGAAGTCGACGACCGTCGTCACGCCACCGAACGCGGCCGCTCGCGTGGCCGCTTCGGGTGGTTGCGACAGGAGCTCGGGGCGGCCGCCCCAGTACTGCGGCACGGGGATGGCGATGTGGGCGTGCGGCTCGATGCCGCCGGGCAGGACGATCCTGCCCTCGGCGTCGATGACCCGCGCGGCATCGCCTGGCAGCGAGCCCGGCGACGCCACCGCCACGATCTTGCCGTCCAGGATACCGACGTCGCCGGGCGCGGCGTCCTGCGCCGTGACCACGAGGCCACGGCGGATCACGAGATCCAGCATCGGCCGGGACGAGGTGCTAGGGACGGAAGCCGGAGGAGCCCACCCAGCCGGTCTCGGAGACGTCGAGCATCACGTTGTCCGGGCCGCTGTACTTCACCTCGACGTTGTACTTGTGCTCGCCCTTGCCCACGCCGAGCGCTTCGTTGACGTCGTCGCGCGGCTTGGACCCGGCGGTGGCGAGCCGCTCGGCGATCGCCTCGAGGTTGTCGACCTGGAACCCGATGTGATGGATGCCGGAGAAGCCCTTGCCCCGCTCGGCCCCGGCCACGGCGTCGTTCTTGAACTTCAAAATTGCCAGGTTGAGGTCGCCGTCGCTCAGGTAGTACCCGCTGGTGTTCGGGTTCTCGATCCGCCCGATCTCCTTCATGCCGAACACGTCGATGTAGAACTTCGCGGTCTTGTCGGGGTCCTGGGTGGACATCGCAATGTGCTTGATCTTGGCCATGGCATCCTCCACGGATCGGGCGTGTACCGCTGTCCTGTTGTAGACCCCACCGGGTGTTCAGGTCAACTGGCATCGCGTAGTATCATCCGCCACCCATGAAGATCACTCGCATCGAAACGATCGTGCTCAACCTGCCGATGCAGATCGAGCGAGCGACGCCGATGCTCGGTGGCCGGGCCCGCACCAGCATCGACATGCTGCTGGTCCGCGTCGAGACCGACGCCGGCCTCACGGGATGGGGCGAAGCCTTCGGCCACCGCATCTTCCACGCGACCCGGGCGGCCATCGACACGCTCGTCGGTCCGATGTTCGTCGGCCGCGACCCGAGCCAGATCCTCGCGTCCCACGATGAGGTCCAGCGCGTGCTGCACGGCGTGGGCCGGAACGGCGCCACGATGTACGCGCTCTCGGGGATCGACATCGCGCTCTGGGACATCGCGGGCAAGGCGGCCGGCGTTCCGCTCTATCGCCTGCTCGGTGGCAGCCCCCGCGCTGACCTGCCCGCTTACGCGAGTCTCCTGCGCTACGGTGCCGCCGACGCCGTGGCCCACTACACCGCGCAGGCGCTGGGCCGCGGCTATCGCCACGTGAAGATCCACGAGATCACGCTGCCCGAGATCACGGCGGCGCGCGAGGCCGCGGGCCCGGGCGTGCCGTTGATGGTCGACACGAACTGTCCGTGGACGGTGGCAGAGGCGATCGCGATGGCGCGCCGCCTGGCGCCGCTCGACATCCACTGGCTGGAAGAGCCGGTGTGGCCGCCCGAGAACCTCGCCGGCCTCGCCGAGGTTCGGACGCGCGGCGGCCTCGACACCGCCGCCGGCGAGAACTACGGCACCGCGTGGGAATTTCGGCGCGCCTTCGAGGCGGGCGCCATCACCTATGCGCAGCCGAGCGTGACCAAGATCGGCGGAGTCACCGAGATGCGCCGAGTCATGGCGCTGGCCGAGACGTTCGGCGTGCAGGTCGTCCCGCACTCGGCGTACTTCGGGCCGGGGCTGCTCGCGTCCATCCACTGCATCGCGGCGATGGGGACCGAGTCACTCGTCGAGCGCTTCTACTGCGACTTCGCCGACAACCCGCTCGGCGACGCGATCCACCCGAAGCTCGGCCGTATCGCCATTCCTCAGGGCCCGGGCCTCGGCGTCGACCCGGACCCCCGACTGCTCGCGAAACTTCGTACGACCTGACGGCGTCGACGCGCTACCGCACCGAGTACGGCGGCGTGAAGGTCACCGCCGTGGCCGCGACCACGTGGCTCCCCGGGAACCCGATCAGACCAGTGAAGCACGACCCGTCGTCCATGGCCTTGGAGCCGAGATCGACCTGGATGACGGCGGCGCCGGCCGCCGCCGCCAGCTTAAGCTTCAGCGCATCGATCTCTTGCTGGAGCTTGCCACCCTGATGCCGCGCGTCGCGGCCATCGTAGCCGTTACGACGCGAGTCGTTTCGATTCTCCGCGAGTGCGTCCGGGACGGCCGTTGCACCGGTCAAGATCACGAACAGCAACGTCGCGATCGAGATGATGAAGATCCTCGCGCGCATACGCATGCTGAATCCTCCTCTCGAGCCCGGGAACGTTGTCGGCGTCGATGCTCTACCGCTACGAGCCGAGCATTTATCGCAAGCCGGCGAGCGAAGCGGCGCGCCCTCCTTCCAAGCGCGCGCGCCAGGGGAAGGTCAGTTCGCCGGCAGAAATTCTCTGGGCGAAACGGAGCTGTCGGTGGCGGACAAATCCAGCGTCGTCTCTTTTCCAGCTTCGACGACGACCTGCTTGTCCCACAGCTCGACGTTCTGATCGATGGCGACGGCCCGCAGGCGATACTTGCCGGGGCGCGCGTCGGCCAAGCGGTACGGCTCGCCGAGCCGGAACCGACGG
>Ga0137361_10003540_pt1 | contig 10159 bp, 12 predicted proteins | sample Mad1_80_16metaG_FD_104923 | JGI IMG/M metagenome (GOLD analysis project Ga0137361, IMG submission 104923) | Vadose zone soil microbial communities from Angelo Coast Range Reserve, California, USA - Mad1_80_16 metaG | ecosystem: Environmental > Terrestrial > Soil > Vadose zone | place: USA... | reverse complement strand
CATCAAGAACATTGCGCGTGCGTGCGGGGATGAGATTTCCGAGACGCAGCCCTTGCTCGACGCACGCCTCGAAGACGGCTCACGCGTCGCGGCGATGTTTCCCCCGTGCGCGGTCACCGGGCCTATCTTGACGATTCGGAAGTTCACCCGCCGCTACAACCTCGACGATCTCATCGAGGTCGGGACACTGACGCCGGCCGTTGCGGCTCACCTCACCGACGCCATCAGCACGCACCAGAACGTGCTCCTGTCCGGTGGGACGGGCACGGGAAAAACGACACTGCTGAACGCCCTCGCGGCCTTGATTCCGGCCCGAGATCGCATCGCGGTGATCGAAGAGACTGCGGAGATTCATCTGGACAAGCCGAATCTCCTGCGCCTCGAGGCCCGGCGCGCCCAGGCGCCGTTGGGGCAGGAAGCGCCGCTGCCGCCGGTGACCATCGCCGATCTGCTGCGCGCGACGCTTCGGCATCGACCCGATCGCATTCTGGTCGGGGAAGTCCGGGGCGCCGAAGCGTTTGACCTGCTGCAAGCGCTGAACACCGGTCACCTCGGGAGTCTGAGCACGATTCACGCGAACTCCGCCGAGCAGGCGCTCGTGCGCCTCGCGCACTGTGTGCTGACGGCGAACGTCGGGTTGCCGCACCACAGCATCCGGGAGGCGATCGCGCTCGCCATTCATCTGGTCGTGCATCTCGCGCGGATCGACGGCCGTCGTCGGGTCACCGGACTGGTGACCGTGCGAGGGTATGACGCTCGGACGGATCGCTTCAGTCTGGAGTCGCATCTCTCTGACACACACGTCACGGATGGAGTCCCGCGATGAGGCGTTGGGCCTGGCAATCGCTGTTCGTACTGGCGGCTCTGTGGTTCACGGCCTGTGACAGTGCGCCCGGTCCCGCCGCGCCGGCGGGGCCCCAAAGCTTTCTGGCGGGCACCTGGCAGGGCACCGTCACCGTCCAAGTGAACGCGGATATCCCCCCAGCTCCACCGGCGAGCAGCGCGCCGACGACTTGGACGTTCGAAGTGGTTCCGCTGACAAACTTGCAGACGTTTCGGGCCACGATTCATTCCGAGCATCCCTGGTTGTCGATCGACACCATTGGCACGACCGCCCTGAGCCCAACCAACACCCCACCGACGCAGATCAGTACGCAGGGTGATTACAGCTCACCGCGGGGATGCCGAGGGACATTCGGGAGCTTCGGTACGGCGGACGCTACGCGCATCGATGCCGATTTCAGGGGCGCCGATTGCAACCTCGTGACGTTCACAGGACACGTCACGCTGACCAAGCGGTAAGAGGCGTTGTGGTGACTGATGACGACGTACCACTCCAGTTCCTTCGACGGGCCTATCACCCCGATGACTGGGTCGCCGTGTTTTTGAAATCGTACGAGAGCGGTCGGATCGCGCAGCGCGTGGCCCCAGTCTCGGTCGTGATGTCGTCGCCATGCCAAGCCTGGCTTGCTCGGGAGAACGAAGCGGCGGTCAATGTCTATGTCAGTGTCAATGCGATCCGCCCGCGGAAGGTCTCTCGACGGCGAACGGCCATTGGCGCCATTCGTCACGTGTTCCTCGATGCCGACCACGGCGGGTGCGCCGTCTTGGCCGCTATCGCGGCCCGTCGTGATCTGCCGCCTCCGTCCTACGTCCTCCACTCCTCACCGAACCGTGTCCATGTGCTCTGGCGCGTGACCGGTTTCGCGATCGAGCGTGTCGAAGCGTTGCAGAAGCAGTTGGCTCGTGAGCTTGCCACCGATTCGGCGGCGACGTCGTGTTCGCAGACGACGCGCCTCCCCGGATTCCTCAACCAGAAGCGGAGGCCCGCCTATCGCGTCACGATCGAGTACCCGGGCGTCGACGCCGTCTACACGCCCGACGATTTTCCGACACCACCGGCGGTGACGCCGCGAGCCGACTTCACGGTCAGGCCCTTCCAGTCCGGAAGCGGCGACGCGCAGGTGATCGAACGCGCGCGCCGGTATCTTGCGACGATGCCGCCCGCGATCACCGGCCAGCACGGCGATGCGCACACGTTTCGTGTGTGCTGTCGTCTCGTGCGGGGATTCGCGCTCTCGGATGACGAGGCGCTCAGGCTGCTGACCCACTGGAATACTCGGTGCCAGCCCCCGTGGTCCGAACGCGAACTGATCGACAAGCTGGTTCATGCCCGTCGATATGGGCGCGAGCCCATGGGCGGTTTGTTGGAGACCCGGCGATGAAACGGACCGCCACGACGGAGCAGGCTGAGGATTCCAACGCCGCAGGAACGCACGCACTCACGCGTGAGCAGCGTTGCGGCGCCCGCGGCAAGCCTGGCAGAGCGGAGACCTTCAGCGGTGGCTGCAGGCGCTTGCAGCAGGAGTACGACGAACAGGTGAGCACCGTGTCCCAATGCGATAGCACGCATATGATAATTAATATCTGTCGCTTAATCTATTGACATCACATGCGAAAGGTTGTATGAATTAGATATCCCGTCAGTTCGCACGCGCCCCGGGGCCGTGCGTCCCACCCCTGTTCGCCGGCGTCATGTCGACCCCGCGCGAACCTAGCCAACACCGTCGGTCTGGCACCCACGGTGTTCTTTGGAGGTCACCATGTCCAAGGTCACAGGCGAATCGGTGTCCGTGAAGATCATTCCGAACGAGCAAGCGACTCCCGCAGGGAAGCTTGCCGATGCGGAGGTGATCTTCGAAGGCGAAGCAGGCCCGCTCAGTGGGCTGAAGTTGATTGGCTTCGCTGTATGGGAACGTCGCGATGGAGGGCGAAACGTGACGTTCCCCGCCCGGCAGTACTCCGTGAACGGGGAACGCCGGAGCTTGGCGCTGTTGCGGCCCACGAATGGGGAGCGCAGCGCGCAAGACGCGATGCGGACGTGCATCCTCGACGCGTATGCTCGCCTCGAGGCTCACTCCTGACGGTCCGTTCGGTCATCGCCAGGCGGCGGGCTGTATGCCCGCCGCCTGGGGACCGTCCTCCAACATTTGGTAGGTGCACGGCAACCGGCCCCTTCAGGGAGAGCATCGCCATGGAAACCGCTGCTCGCTTCGCGTCCCGTCACATGGAACCTGCGGGAGATGCCCTCGTCCCGATCCCGCCCGAGCGAGAACGTGCGCTCCGCGTGACCGTGACGTACCTGCTGTCGGAGCAGGGCCGAAAAGCGTCACTGCTCGCGGGCGGCGACGGCCGCGCGGTGCAACAGCTCACGGTCACTGTTCCAGCCGGCCGACTGCACCTGGTCAGCGTGGACCCCAAAGGCGTGGCCCGTCTCAAGCTGCGCCCCAGTTTCGAGCTCGACGCGCAGCAACGGGTGATCGTCAAAGATGCGCCGCCGACCTACGACGCGCCGCCCACGCCTGACGACCTATTCAGGGAAGCCGCCCGAAACCACCAACTCGAGCGCGCGTACCACTTGGAACGCAGTGCGGAGAAGGCGAAACATCGGGAAGTCGACGTTGACCTCCGCACGGAGGTCGCCCGGGCGTTCCTCAACGACCGGACCCAACGGGCGGTGGAGCGACCGACACCCGCGCCCACCCACTGCTTCCTGATCGCGCAGGGCGGTCGTCGACTGCGGTTCGACGTAAGCCGCGATGAGGGGTCGGCTCGTGACGTCCCTCTCGAGGCCTATCGCCGGTTCACGGCCGATCTGCGCGCGCGTCGCGAACGAGGACGGCAGCAGCGATTCATGGACGCGACCCAATACGACGGCAAGCGGCAATTCATCGCGGAGTGGATCCGCACGCACGGCACGTCCGATCAGCAGGCCCGTCACGCCGCTGGCGTGCTCTCGATGGAAGAACCGGCGCAGGCGATTGCTGATGAAGCCTTTGCGGTGTTGAACGACCAGCCGCGCTATGTCGGGATTGATGACGCGCGGCTGCAAGCACATCTGCGTCTCTGTCCAGGCTACGCGAAGGCGGTGGTCGCGTCCGCCGATTTGACGGTCACGGTCACCGAGGCGCGGTCGGCCACATCGGCGCAGTGGGAACGGATGCAACAGCTCAAGGCCCTGGTTCCTGACGCCGAGGTCATCTTGAGGGCGCACAAGATCGGCTCGAAGCTGCACGCCGACGCGCCAACACTGACAGCGTTCGGTGTGCGCGTCACGCGCAAGGTCGGTCCGTTCATTCTGAAGCGTGAGTACGTGGCTCCCGATGTCTGAGGCGAGTCGCGTCAAAGAGATGGCGTGGGCTCGTGTCCTGTAGCAGCGCTCGATCGTCGGGATCGGCGGCGGGCACGAGGAGACTGGCAGACGAAGAGGAGAACCGGATGAAGTGATGCTCCGATCGTGCTTGTGACCTTCCGTCAGTAGCCGTCCTGGCTACGCCTCCACGCCGACTCGGGCCGGCGTGGAATCGCTCAACTCGTTGCCCCGGGGCACGCAGAACAGGAGCATCGCTATGACCGACATTGGTGTGTCCGCCGTCACCGCGTACACCGCTCATCGTGAATGGGCCAGGCGCCCACCGGATGAGCGATTCGCCAGCGTTGAAGCGCTCTGGGACACGGCTCGCGCACGCCGCACCCGTACCGAAGAGCGCGACATCGCCACCGTCGATCTCAGGACAGAAGCGGTGGCGACCGACGCCCTCGCGCTACACGAGGCGTCGGGTCGCTCCGCAGCCATGACCCACTGGAGCTTCGAGCAGCTCGCCACGATTGCCGGCGCGCCCCCGAAGTATCTCCGGACGCTGCCCGCGGCGATCGCCTCGTCGGCGATCAACCACGGGCTGCGGCGGCAACGGCGAGACCAGCAGCAGCTGTTCATCGACCGTACCGCACCGTGGACCGTGCACGCGATCACGTCATCGCGGTATGCACGCGTTCACCACGACGAGCTGGCCACCCGCGTGCTCGACCTGATGGTCCAGCACCCGGCCTGGCACTTGCCGCTCGGCTATAAGGACGGCGCGTTTGGTGCTGAACGGGTTCCGTCCGGCGCCTACCTGGGAGACCGAGATATGTTTCTGTTCCTCGTGGACGGCAACCGCGATCTCGACGACCCCACGGACCGCAGCAATGCCGGCTTGTTCCGCGGGTTCATTCTCCGGAACAGCGACGTCGGTGCCGCCGCCCTGACCCTGGATGTGTTTTTGTTCCGCGCCGTGTGCGGCAATCACATCATCTGGGGATTTCAACACGTGGCTGGCTTCCGGCGCCGGCACGTGGGGGCATCGATTCAAGAGGCGTGGACGACGTCGCTCGATCACATCCGCGCCGGTCTCGATGCCGATCCCGCTCTCGACCGCACCGTCATCCTGCGGGCTGTCACCCAGGAGCTCGGTCCCACGCGCGAGGCGGTTCTCGAGGCGGCTGTGCAGCGACTGGATCTGTCGCAGAAGCATGCCGCTGAGGCGTACACGTTGGCGGAGCAGTTCGAGACGAATCCCCGTTCGGTGTGGGGGTACGTGCAAGGGCTCACGCGATTGAGTCAGCACACGCCCTGGCAAGACGGACGATTCGCCGTCGATCGCGCCGCGAGCCGCCTCCTCACCTCGGTCTGCTGACCCAGGTTGCCGTGCGGGTACGTCCCCGCACGGCTTTTCACTCACCCATCTAAAAACGCGGGCGGCCCGGGCCCTCCGCCACCAGCCGGCACGCACCACGGTGCGTGTCCGGCTCCTGGAGGTGTATCCATGCGCGAGCTCTGTCACTCAGTCACGGACATCGACCGTCAACTCGAAGACGCCGCACGGGCAAAACAGCAACTCGATGCGGATCGATGGCGGGAGCAGGTGCGCCCCCGTGCCATGCGGCTGTTTGCCGCACGCACGGCGAAGCTCCACGGCTCTCGGGCGCTCCTGAAGTTGCTCGTCGAGGAACTGTACCCAGACGACCTCTTCACGGAGCTGGTGGGCAATCTCGATCGCGTACCGCGGCGACGCTGGCCACAGGTCGTCGCGATCGCGATCGCGCTTCGCCATAGCTGGCGTCGGGACGGTCTCGCCAGGATTGCCAAGTGTCTCGGCGTGTCGCTGACGACGCACGCGCTGAACGAACCGACCCACGCGACACCACACCGGCCATCACGACGGCGATTCTTCGGCTCGCCTCGACCCTGTCAAGGCTTTCCGCTTCGCTCCAACCCCATGCGGGGCTCACGGCCTTGACAGGCTCTCGGTCGAACCGAGGGAGGGCACTTACGTGATGGCCGGCAGGCAGGAAGGACGTTCGAGAAAGGAGAGAACGATGCGCAATACCTCACCTACGCCCAACATCGCGGTGACCATCGGCGGACAGCTGCGCGTCTATTACGCGTACGTCACAACCGCCGGTCCCGAACTTGACGGTCCCACGACGATGACGCTCTACGCGTCAACACTCACGGAGCTGGCCGGATTCGCGCTCGACCCGATCGTGCACGACCGCGTAGGCGGCCAGGCGCTCGCGCGGCTCGTACTGATCGACTTGAGAGAACTCACCTGGCATCGCGCCACATATCGACGGGAGCAGTGCATCTGCGCACCGGCCGATCCGATGCTCGTCAGTCCCCAAACGCTTCAGCACTGGCTGTGGCAACGCCTGCAGGCGCCCAACGCCAGTCAGGTGCACGCATGAAACACCGTATCCACTCGTCCGCGTCCGCGTCAACCGCTCGCCATACCGGCGAGCTTTTCAGGAGGTCACGTTATGAGCATCGTCGTCAAAATCACGCCGAACGACAAAGGCAACCCTGTCGGCAAACTCGCGGATGCCGAGCTGCATTTCATCGCCGGCGAACTCGACGGCTTGAAGCTGATCGGGTTCGGCATCTGGGAACGAAAGGGTGGCAACGGCCGCAACGTCACATTCCCAGCGCGCCAGTATGCGGTCAACGGCGAACGCCGCAGTTTTGCTTTACTGCGGCCCATCGCTGACACGGCGGCCCAGGAGCGTGTGCGCGAGCTCGTGCTGAACGCGTTCGCAGAATACGAAGAGAGAGCCGAGGTTGCTTCGTAGGACGTCGCGGGAAGGTTTTCCGGATGCCGCCCTTCGTGGGCGGCGTCCGGGACGCCGGACACGGTGAGCAATCTGAGAGCAAGAAAGGAACTGAACGATGTCGAGCACGCAAACGAACGGCGACGTCGTATTTGAACGGTGGAAGACTCGTGTCGAGTCGCAATCAGCGTCGCCAGAAACGCGTTCTGGCGACAGGCAACGGCCAGCACGGGCACCCGCCGAACAGCCTCGAACGGTGGCTGAGGCCGCTAGAGAACTGGGCCTGTCTGTGCATACAATCCGGGCATGGGTCTCGGCGCGTCGTCTCGCCCATATCCGGTTGGGTCGCGCCATTCGGATCCCGGCCGCGGAAATCCGCCGCGTGATCGAGCGAAACACCGTGCCGGCGATTGAGGAGCGGTAGCAACATGTTGTACCGGCGCGGTGATACCTGGTGGTACAAGTTCAAGTTCGCCGGGCGGGTTTTTCGAGAGTCGGTCAAGTCGAACTCGAAGGAGGTCGCTCGGCGTGCGGAACACAAGCGTCGCCGGGAGCTGGAGGAGGGCTACCACGGACTGAAGAAACGCCATGCTCCGCAGACGCTGAAGATCGCGTCAGACGAGTGGCTCGAGATGAAGCGGCCCACTCTGGCGCCGAAGAGCTATCTGATTGAGAAAACCAATCTGGGTCACATCCTGCCCGTCATTGGCCAGAAGCTGCTGACCGACATCACTGCGGAAGACGTCGGCCGCTATCAGCAACACCGAATCAAGGAGAAGGCCTCACCGAAGACGGTGAACCTAGAGGTTGGCACTGTCAGAGCGATTCTCAGGAAACACCGCCTGTGGGCCAATATTCAACCGGACGTACGCATGCTGGCCGTGTCTGACGACATCGGCAAGTCGATGAGCCCGAAGGACGAGAAGAAGTTGCTGGACGTGTGCGCCGACAGCCGTTCGCGGTCGCTCTGGCCCGCTGTGGTGACTGCGCTCAACACCGGTATGCGCTACTCGGAACTGCGGCTGCTCCGATGGATACAGGTTGATCTCAAGCGGCGCACCGTTCGCGTCGGGAAGAGCAAGACCGAGGCGGGCACCGGCCGCACCATTCCCCTGAACGAACGAGCGAGCAAGATCCTGCAGTTCTGGTCCGAGCGATTTCCCAAACGGAAGCCCGAGCACTTTGTATTTCCATCGGAGCGTTACGGAGCAGGCGGCGACAAGTTCGAGCCCTGCGTGTACGACACCGACCCGACGCGTGCGATCAACTCGTGGAAAGAAGCCTGGGAATCGGCCAAGGAAACCGCGAAGGTGTCGGTACGATTTCACGACCTGCGCCACACGTGCGTCACGCGCATGCTTGAAGGCGGGGCACCGCTCTCTGTCGTGGCTTCGATTCTCGGCTGGAGTGCGGCGACGACGGTCCGGATGGCCAAACGGTACGGCCACATTGGCCAATTGGCGCAACGGCAAGCCGTCAAACTTCTCGACGCCAAGCCCACCAGAGCGGGAAAGAAGTCAAACGAGTCGCGGACGGACCGTTCCAGCCAGTCGCTCCCGCACTAGCCGGTAGGTTCGCAGGATGGCCACGGCGAAATTCGTTGAGCCGATGCTCCTGCTGCGAACGGACGCATTACCCGGGGGAGAACGCTGGGAATACCAGCTTAAGCTTGATGGCTATCGCGCCATCGCGTTCAAAAGCAAAGGAACGGTTCATCTCCGTTCTCGCAACGACAAGGACTTCAGCCTGCGCTATCCGGATGTCATCAAGGGGCTCGCGAAGCTGCCCGACGAAACCGTGATTGACGGTGAGGTCGTTGCGCTTGATGAAGATGGGCGTCCGTCGTTCAATATCCTGCAGAACTTCGGATCCTCTCCGGGGCACGTTCAGTTCTACGTCTTCGACGTGCTAATGCTGGCGGGCAAGGACTTGATGGGCGAGCCGCTAGAGGTTCGCAGGGGCGTGTTGGAGAAAAAGATTCTGCCGAGGCTGAAAGAGCCGGTTCGCTATGCCGCCCCGCTCGACGCGAGTCTCCCGGATCTGATTCACTCGGTGAAGGCGCAGGGCCTCGAGGGTCTTGTCGCGAAGCGCCTCGATAGTGTCTACGAGCCCGGGCTCCGCTCTGGTGCCTGGATGAAAATGCGCGTCAACCGCGGACAGGAGTTCATCATCGGTGGGTACACCATTGGGGCGAGCCCCTTTGATGCGCTGATCTTCGGGTATTACGAGGGCGGCAAGCTGATGTACGCCGCGAGAACACGCAACGGTTTCACACCGGGCACACGCGTGAAACTTTTCAAGAATCTCAAGGGTCTTGAAACGCCTGAGTGCCCATTCGCAAACCTGCCAGAAAAAAAGAGCGGACGATGGGGTGCCGGCCTGACTGCGGCGAAGATGGCGGATTGCCGGTGGCTGAAGCCGGTTCTCGTGGGACAGTTCGAATTCCTCGAGTGGACGGGTGAGAATCATCTCCGTCACTCGAAATTCATCACTCTAAGGGACGACAAAAAGCCCAAGGATGTCCGGCGTGAGTAGGCGGGGCGCAAAGCTCATTTGAGATCGTAGCGAACAAAAAGCGAATATGCTACGCTTTCTGGCCGTGCCGCTCTGCTCCGTGTCCTTCACTGACGCCAGCGGATTCAGGCACTCGGTGGAGGTGCAGGCTGAATCGCTCTACGAGGCGGCCGTTCTCGCGTTTCGCGCATTCAAGAAGGCGCAGTGGATCGAGCACATCGCCCCTTCCGCGCCACTGGAGATCTCCGTGCACGCGCCTGTGGCGAAGCACACGCTGACGCTCCGGCAAGTGGAGAGTTGGATCGATGGCTCATCAAAGAGCCCGGGCGAGATGACGAAAAAGATGAAGCTGAAGGAACTGCTTACCGCTCCTTGACCACCACAGCTTGCTTGAGCCGTTAGGAGAGCTCGAACGCATTCGCTCCGTGTCGCTGGGAAAGCTGCCGTCCGCAGCGCTACCCGTTTCCGTGGTTCGGCTTGAGTCAGATTTCAGCCCGCGCGCGGAGCGCAGGGCCACCGTCGCGCATGATCGCCAGGAGCTCTGACCGAGGGGTTTGTGGAAGGAAAGAAAATCGACTTCGAATTTGGCGAGACAGTCCGGACACCGTCAGATCGTCAGTCGGCACTTGAGGCATGGCCTACGTACCGGCCATCTTCCGGCAAGATTCAGCGCAACGGCGGCACTCTTTCGCACATTCATTCACGACGTCGTCGTCTG
>Ga0137361_10003537_pt1 | contig 10160 bp, 8 predicted proteins | sample Mad1_80_16metaG_FD_104923 | JGI IMG/M metagenome (GOLD analysis project Ga0137361, IMG submission 104923) | Vadose zone soil microbial communities from Angelo Coast Range Reserve, California, USA - Mad1_80_16 metaG | ecosystem: Environmental > Terrestrial > Soil > Vadose zone | place: USA... | reverse complement strand
TGCCCCCACGTCGTCGGGATGGCCGGCCAGCGCGCGGCGAGCCTCGCGGGCGGCCTCCGCCGGCTTGCCGGACCGGGAGAGCGCCTCCGCGAGGAGAACCATGGCGGGAGGGCTCCGGGGGTCGAGGGCGAGGGCCTGGCGCAGCTCGGCTTCCGCCTCCGGCCAGCGCCTTTGCTGGCTCATGATCGCGGCGACCACGAGATGGGCCTGGCTCCCCTCGCGGGCCGGCAGCTCCCGCGACAGGGCCTGCCGCAGGTCGGCCAGCGCTCGCGCATCGTCCCCCAACCGCCGGTAGAGCGTCCCCCGGGCCCAATAGAGGAGCGCCGTGGGCCCGCGCTTCTCCGCGTCGGCGTAGGCGGCCAGGGCTGCGTCGATCTCTCCGATCTCGGCATGGGCGACCGCGGTCAGGCGCAATACTTCGGGGTTCTCCGGCGCCCCTTTCCTCGCCGGCTCCAGCATCGCCAGGGCCTCGCGCGGCTTCTTCTCGCCGCGCAGGTAGTTCGCGAAGCTGATCCAGTCCTCCAGGTGGGTGGCGTCGGCCGGCCCCGCGGCGCCCGGCTTCCAGGCCTCCCGGCTCTTCAGGCGGCGAAACTCCTCGAGCTGCTTCGCCGCCTTGGCGGGCTGGCCTTCGGCCCCGTAGGCCCCCGCGAGCTCGTAGCGCGCGCCCGTATGGTCGGGATCGACCGCGATCGCCTTCTCGAGCAGGCGCAGGGCGGCCGGGCGGCTGCCCAGCCGCAGCTCGACCGTGGCCGACCAGTAGAGCGCCTCGACGGAGTTGGGGTCAGCACTGAGGGCCTCCGTAAACTCCGCCTTCGCTTTCTGGAGGTCGCCTTCCCCCAGCCACGTCCATCCCGTCAGGAAATGCGCCCCCGAGTGCCCGGGCTCGAGCTGAAGACAGCGCGCGGCTCGTTGCCGCGCTTCCGCGAACCGGGCCAGGCGATGATAGGAGCGCGCGAGGAGGAGGAGCGGCTCGCAGCTCTTCGGCTCCAGCCGGGAGAGGGGCTCCAGGGCCTCTACCGCCTGCCCGTAGTCGCCGCGCTTGTAGCTGGCCTCGTACAAGGCCCGGAGCGCCTCCCGATCCGCGAGGTCCTTCGCGACCAGCGCGCGGTAGGTCTCCTCCGCCTCCGCGTAGCGTCCGGCGGCCATCTGAACGCGGCCGATCTCGCGCGGGAAGCTTCGGTCTTCCGGGTGCGCTTTCGCGAGGGCGCCATAGGCGGCGAGCGCCGCGTCGTGGTCCTTCATCTCGAAGCAGATGCGCGCGTGCAGCTCCGAGGCCGCCGCGTCGTCCGGGGAGCGCTGAAGAAACGTCTCCACGTGCCGGCGGGCATCCGCGAGGCGTCCCTGCCGCGATTCGACCGCGGCCAGGCCGTAGTAGGGCTCGGCCAGATCGGGGTTCAGCTCGATCGCGCGCCGGAGGTCCTCGCGCGCGTCGCTCAGCCGCTCCAGCCGCGAGAAGCAACGGCCCCGCAGCGCGTGCGCCTCGGCCGATCCCGGGGCGACCTCGACCGCATGCTGCAGGACCCCGTAGGCCTCGAACACCCGATCGCTCGAGCTGAGGAGATCCGCCATCTGGACCAGCGACGGCAGGTGGTCGTGGTCCAGGCGAAGCGCGGCCCGAAACTCCGCGAGGGCCTCCGACGACCGCCCCGCGCGCAGGTGGTCCATCCCGGCGTGGTGATGGCTTTCGACGGTGTCCGGGGCTGCGGGAGGGAGGGGTCCCGGAGCGCGGGCCACGAGCACCGCGATCACCAGCCCTTTGCCCGACAGCCAGGCGCTCATGGCTGCCGCCGCAGGCCCTCCTCCTCGTGTACCACGGCGATCCGATCCTCGGGCACGTCCGTGAAGACCTGCCGGGCTCCGCTCGGCCACTTCACCTCGAGCGACTCGATCTTGCTCGCCGCCCCCAGCCCGAAGTGGACTCGGGGGTCGCTCGCCGAGGCATAGGAGCCGCTCGTCTTCACCTCCCGGATCTGGTCGCGGCCCCCCGCCCGCACCCGCACCCGGGCCCCGATCCCGTCCCGGTTGCTGCGCGCGCCGATCGTTCGCACCGTCAGCCAGTGATTGGAGTTGCGGGTCGTGTTGTGGAGCAGGGTCAGCGTGTCGTCCATGTTGACCACGACCGCGTCGATCCGCCCATCGTTGTCGTAGTCGCCGAAGGCGACGCCCCGACTGGACTTCACGACCTGCAGGCCGGGCCCGGCGCTCGCAGTGACGTCCGCAAACGTGCCGTCGCCGAGGTTCCGGAGCACCTGGTTCTGCTGGGCGTAGGTTTCCTGGGGGAGGTGGGCGGCGTCCACCTGGGGGTAGACGTGGCCGCTCGCCACGAACAGGTCCACCCAGCCGTCGTTGTCGAAGTCGCGGAAGCCCGTCCCCCAGCTGAGCCGGCTGAAGCTGACCTGGCCGAGCCGGGCGGCATAGGTGACGTCGGAGAAGCGGAGACTCCCGTCGTTGTGGTAGAGCGTCTTGTAGTCGTCCTGGAAGGTGGTCACGAACAGGTCGAGGCGACCGTCGCCGTCGTAGTCGCCGGCGTCCACCCCCATTCCCGACTGCGCCCTCCCCTCCTGGCTGTAGCCGGCGCCGGACAACAGCGACACGTCCTCGAAGGTCCCGTTGCCCCGATTGCGGTAGAGGGCCTGGATGGTGGAATCGCTGGCCACATAGACGTCGGGCCAGCCGTCGTCGTCGAGGTCGGCCGTGACCACGCCCAGGCTCTTCAGCTCGGGATTCAGGAGGCCCGCCGCCCGGGTGACGTCGGTGAAGGTGCCGTCGCCGTTGTTGTGGTAGAGGACGTTCGTGTCCCCGGCAACGCCCGTGGGCCCGCAAAAGACGCGCAAGCCCTTCCAGAGGCAGTACGGCGACACCCGATCGAGGTACGGACGGTCGAACTGGACGTAGTTGGCCACGAACAGGTCCAGGCGACCGTCCCGGTCGTAATCGAAGAAGGCGGCGGACACGGATGCCCGCCTTCCCCCGCCCACCCCCGCCCGGGAGGTGACATCGGTGAACGTGCCGTTGCCGTCGTTGTGATAGAGATGATTGCCCTCGCGGATCGTGGTCACGAAGAGATCGACGCGCCCGTCGTTGTCGTAGTCGCCCGCGGCCACCGCGCTCCCCCAGTAGCCGCCCTCGAGGCCCGACCCGCGGGTGACGTCCGCGAATCCGCCCTTCCCGTCGTTGTGGTAGAGACGGTTGCCCGGTCCGCGCTCGCCCTTCTCCTGCCGCTCCAGGGTGGAGCCGTTGACCACGAACAGGTCCAGGAAGCCGTCGCCGTCGTAGTCGATCCAGGCGGCGCCGTTGCCCGTGGACTCGATGATGTAGGGCTTCCCCGGGCTCCCGAAGAGGTTTCGGTAGTCGAGGTGGCCCGTTCCGGTGGTGTCTTCGAACTGGATGGAACCGTCGGGGGCGGCCGCGGCGCCCGGGAGACGCGCCGACATCGAGAAGAGCCCGAGGCCGCCCGTGAAGGCGACGAGCAGGGCCCTCGCACGGGCAGGGCGCGGTCGCGTCATTCCACGGGCAACAGGTTACCCTAGGTCCCGCCATGAGTCGCTCGAAGCGCCGGAAAAAGCACCTCGCGGTCGCCGCGGCCGCCCTGGTCGCGGCGGTCGCCCTCGGCGGGCTGCTGTGGCGGAAGGCCGGCGCGCGCCCTCCCTCGACCGCCCGCCTGAACGTGCTTCTCGTCACCCTCGACACGACGCGCGCGGACCGCCTCGGGTGCTACGGACATCGCGGCGCCCGGACGCCGCGCCTCGACCGCCTGGCCGCCGAGGGCGTGCGCTTCGAGAACGCCATGGCCGCCGCCCCCATCACCCTGCCGTCGCATGCCTCCATCCTCACCGCTCTCTATCCCTTCGAGCATGGGGTTCGGAACAACGGCAACTTCTACCTGGCAGAGCGCTTCCCGACCCTGGCCTCGGTCCTCCACAAGGGCGGCTATCGCACCGCGGCCTTCGTCAGCTCGTTCATTCTCGACCGCCGGTTCGGCCTCGGACTCGGCTTCGACACCTACGATGATCGGATGGAGGAGTCGCCCGCGCCGGGCTCGGGGCTCGAAGCGGAGCGCCGGGGAGACCGTACCGCGCTCGCTCTCCTCCGCTGGCTGGACGGCAACGCGGGTCAGGGCTCCTCCGCCCCCTTCTTCGTCTGGCTCCACCTTTACGACCCCCACGAGCCTTATGAGCCGCCGCCCCCCTTCCGCGAGCTCTTTGCCCGCGATCCGTACGATGGCGAGATCGCTTTCGCCGACCAGGCGGTGGGCACCGTCCTGGACGAGCTTGCCCAGCTCCGCCTTCTGGATCGGACCCTGGTCGCGGTCACCGCCGACCACGGCGAGAGCCTCGGTGACCACGGCGAGGAAACGCACTCCATGTTCCTCTATGAGAGCGCGATCCGCGTCCCCCTGATTCTCTGGCGGCCCGGGGTCCTGCCCGCGGGAAGGGTCGTCGCACCGCCGGTGCGGGCGATGGACATCTCGCCGACCATCCTCGACATCCTGGGCGCATCCCCTCTCGCCGCCCCCCACGCCCGGAGCCTGAGGGCCGCGATCGAGGGACGCTCCCGAGAACCACCGCTCGCCGCCTACGCGGAGACCTACGTTCCCAAGCTTGCCATGGGCGGCGCCGCGCTCCGCGCCCTGCGTGACGAGCGCTTCAAGCTGATCGACGCCCCGCGCCCGGAGCTCTACGATCTCGCCCGCGATCCCGGGGAGACGCGGAACCTGTATGACGACGAGCCCCGGACGGCCCAGGCCCTCCGAGCGGAGCTCACGCGCTTGACGGCGGGGGGAAGCGGTGCGATGAACGTGCGCCCGGTCGACAAGGAGACGGTCGAGAAGCTGGAGGCCCTCGGCTACCTGGGGACGGGAGCGGACCCCGCGTCGGTCGAGGGGAGCGACCAGGGAAGGGACCCCAAGGACCTCATCGCGACCTTCAATCGGCTGCGGCGGGCCGCGGAAGCGGTGCGGACCCGTCGATTCGCGCAAGCGATGCCGATCCTCGAGGCCATCATTGCGGAGGAGCCCCGGAATGCCTTCGCCCACATGCTTCTGGGCAGCACCCACCTGGGGATGCGCCAGTACGCCCGGGCAATCCAGGAGCTCAGAGCCTACGTCGCGCTCGCCCCGACCAGCGCCCAGGCCCACCAGTGGATGGCGATCGCCCATGCGAACCTCGGCGACCGGCCGAGCGCCCTGCGGGAGGCGGGGGCGGCGCTCGCCATCGACCCGCACCTCGGCGACGCGCGGGTCCTCCGCGCCGGCATCCTCTCCGCGCTCGGCCGGCGCGCCGAAGCCGTCCAGGAGCTCCGCGCCGCCGTCGCCACGGATCCGGAGAAGCCGCCCTTGCGGATGAGCCTGGCGGAAGTGCTGTCGGACGCCGGCCTCCCCGCCGAAAGCGAGGCGGAGTACCGTGCGATCCTGCGGCAGGAGCCGGCGTTCGCCCCCGCGCTCGCTGGGCTCGGGGCGGTGCTCCTGCGGCGGGGCGCCCTCCAGGAAGCGTCGGATGCCCTCCGGCGGGCCCTCGAGGTCGACCCGCGGCAGGACGAGGCGCGCTTCAACCTGGCCCAGGTCCTCCAGCGGCAGGGCCGCCCCCAGGAAGCCCGCGCCGAGTACGAGCGGCTCGCGCGAGATTCCGACACGGCGACGCCGGTCAGGGACGCGGCCAGGATGCGCCTCCGCGCGTCGAGCCGGTAGTTCTGCTACGCTTGCCGTCGGGCCTGTAGTTCAGCTGGTTAGAACGGCCGGCTCATAACCGGCTAGTCGAAGGTTCGAGTCCTTCCAGGCCCACCACCGCCCCCGGCCGACCTAGGGCAGGGTCACGCTCCGGAACACGCCGCCCGACACCCACTCGCGAAACCATCGGAACAGCTCGTGCTCGCGGGGCGCCCGCCGGCCGCCGCCGACCACCGCCCGGGTGACGGCCGCCCCGAGCGGCCGGCCGTTCGCGAGGTCGGCCAGGAGGTCGTGGGCGGTACGGCTCAGGTCCAGCCGGTAGACCCCATAGTCGCGGCGGTAGACCGCCGCCCAGGTGTCCTTGAGGCGAGCCTTCGGATGGTCGTGGTGGTCGTCCTTGACCGTCTGCAGATAGGCGTTCACCGGGTAGCGGAAGGCCAGGAGCCGGAAGGCCGCCACCGGCGCGAGCACCGCGTGCTCCCAGGCTTCGGGGGAGACGGAGGTGATGGTCTTCTCGGACAGGGGGGGCGTCTCCGGCGCGTCGAACACCTCGCTCACCGCGAGCTCGAGCCGCGCGAGGTCGTGGCAGAACTCGGGCCGGCGCACCCCGGGCGCCGTCTTCACGTACTCGGGAAGGTGCTCGCCCAGGCGGTTCAGGGTGTAGCTGCGCGAGGGGAATGCCTGCACGTAGCCCCCCACGAGGTCGCGAAAGCCATCGTCGCCCAGGTAGTGGGCGAGGGCGGGGTAGTCGGCCTGCAGCGCCTCCGTCATCCGGAGCGGGTACATGCCATGGTAGATCCCGACCCGCTCGACGGCGGTGAGGGTCTTCGAGGGCAGCACCACCTCCCCGACCCGGCCGGCCGGGACCTCGGCCTCCGCCACCCGGAGCGCCTCCTCCACCGGTCCCGGATGGACCACGAGGCCCAGCATCCAGCGCTGCAGCCGGTCGAGGGGAACGTGGAGGCTGCTCACCTCGTGGCCACGGCCGCGGCGGCCGTGCCCTCCTCCGGGCGCCGGGCCGGCGAGGCATCGCGGTGCGCGAGCGCCTTCCTGGCCTCGGCGTGGACGACCTCGAACTCGGGGATGTTCTCGTCCCACTCGTAGAGGGTCGCGGTGGGGCCGGTGCGCGCCCAGGCCAGCCGGTAGAGCTCCCACACCTCGGGCAGCGCGTGGTCGCTGTGGGTGTCGAGGATGTGGGTCCCCTTGTTGGTGTGTCCGGCCACGTGGTACTGCACCACCCGGTCGGCGGGGATCCCCGCGATGTACTCCCGGGGGTCGAAGCCGTGGTTGAAGGCGCTCACGTAGACGTTGTTCACGTCGAGCAGCAGGCCACAGTCGGCTTCCTGGGCCAGGCGAGAGAGGAACTCCCACTCGGTCAGGGTCGAGGCCGCGAACTCGACGTAGGAGGACGGGTTCTCGAGGACGAGGGGCCGCTCCAGGCGCTCCGAGACCTCGCGCACCCGCGCGATCGTGTGGCGGAGGGCTTCTTCGGTGTACGGCATGGGGAGCAGGTCGTGGGTGTTGCGGCCCAGGACCCCCGTCCAGCAGAGGTGGTCGGAGACCCAGCGTGCGCGGGTCCGGTCGGCCAGGCTCTTCAGCTCCTTCAGGTACTCGAGGTCGAGGGGGTCGGTGCTGCCGATGGACAGGGAGACCCCGTGGAGCGCCACCGGGTAGCGTTCCACCACCTGGTCGAGGACGTGCAGGGGACGGCCGCCCGTCTTGAGGAAGTTCTCGGACAGGACCTCGAACCAGTCGACGGGGGGATGCTGGGAAAGGATGTGGCCGAAGTGGACGGTACGCAGTCCCACCCCGATCCCGAGGTCCGGCAGATCCCAGCGGTTGGACATTGGCGTGGCCCGTGCGTGCCCGGCGGGCGGGGAGCCCGAGCGGGAAGGGGCCACGGGCGGCAAGTGCCCGTGGCCCTCGTTCACGGTCGACTACTTCTTCTCTTCCTTCTTTACAGGGACCGCGCAGCCGCCCTTGCCCTTGCAGGAGTTCTTGCCGGCGCACCCCTTGTCACCCGTCTTGCAGCCGCCCTGGCCCTTGCAGTCGTTCTTTCCGCCGCAGCCGTGGTGGGCCACGGTGGCGCAGCCGCCCTTGCCCTTGCAGGAGTTCTTCCCGCCGCAGCCGGCGTCGCCGGTCTTGCAGCCGCCGTTGCCCTTACACGAGTTCATGCCCTTACACGCGTGCTTTTCCTTCGCATCCGCCTTCTTCTCGTCGGCGGAGAGCCGCGATCCGGCCGCCATGCCGGCCACCACCGCGCCCATGATCTTCGTGAACTCTCTACGATCCATGCTCGGTCTCCTTGGGACACTTGGTACGTCCCTTGGTCTCCAGAACGCGTCCGCGGACGGGCTTATTCCCGCTTTCGAAAGGCGTCACCGCGGACGATCCATAGGATGGGTCAGGCTTTCGGTTATCCTCCCATCGCGGGCTGCTTGTCAAGGCCGGCATCGGACGCCTCGGGCCGGCCCGTTGTAGAATCGGCCCGAAAGGGAACCGCCCTCCTGATGAACCCCGACCTCGAACGGCTGGTCCAGCTCCAACGGGCGGAGAGCGAGCTCAAGCGGGTGGAAGCCGATCGGGAGGCCGTTCCGCGGGTCCGGGGGGAGCTCGCGGGAAAGCTGGCCGAGGAGCGGGGCCGCCTCGACGCCGCCCGGTCCGGGCTCGACGGCTGCCAGAAGGCCCGCCGCCAGCATGAGCAGGGCCTGCAGGACCTGGAGGCCAAGCGGTCCAAGTACAAGGGCCAGCTCATGGACGTGAAGACCAACAAGGAATACACCGCGATGCTCCACGAGATCGAGGGGGTGGAGCGCGAGATCCGCGTCCTGGAGGACCAGATCCTGTCCGAGATGGAGCGGGGGGAGGCCCTGGCCGCCGAAGTGAAGCGCGAGGAGGCGCTGTACAAGGCGGTGGAGGAGCAGGGCCGGCGCGAGACGCAGGCCCTCGACGAGCGCGACCGGAAGCTGGAAGAGGAGGCGGCGCGGCTCCGGCGCGAGCGGGACCAGGTCGCGGGGACCGTGCCCGAGGAGGCGCTGGCCCTTTTCCATCGCGTGGCCCGCCTGCGGGGCAGCGCGGTGGCGGAAGCCCGGGACGGCATGTGCCAGGTCTGCCACATGAAGCTCCGCCTGCAGATGTACGTCGAGCTGAAGCGCAACGAGGTCATCGTGCAGTGCCCGTCGTGCAGCCGCATCCTCTATTACGAGCCTCCGGTCCCCACCGTCGCTCCCGAGCCGTGACCTCCATCCTCCACCTCCACATCGACGGGGCGAGCCGGGGCAACCCGGGGGAGGCCGGCTTCGGCGTCCAGGTGACCCGGCCCGACGGCTCAGAGGTCGCGGGCCTCTACGGCTACCTCGGCCGGGCCACCAACAACGTGGCCGAGTACGAGGCCCTGCTCCACGCGCTCCGCTACGCGCTCGACCAGGGGGCGCGCCGCGTGCGCATCTTCTCGGACTCGGAGCTCGTGGTGCGGCAGATGGAAGGCCGCTACCGGGTGAAGCACCCCGACATGATCCCCCTGCATTCCGAGGCCCGGTCGCTGCTCGCGCGGTTCGAGGAGGCGAGGATCACTCACGTGCCGCGGGAGCAGAACCGCGAGGCGGACCGGCTGGCCAACCGCGCCCTCGACGAGCGCGCCTCGAACGTCCCATAGGCCTACGGCCCCCAGCCGACGAAGTTGATCATGCGGCCGGCGCCGGGGCCGTCACGCCGGAAGGAGTGGTACAGGTCCGCCCGGCAGGCCGTGCAGTCGCGGACGTGGTGAATGTGGTGCGCGGGCAGGCCGGCGGCCACGAGCTGCTCCTGGTTGGCCGCGCGCAGGTCGAGATGGGGCCGGCCCCGCGGGCCGGGGCGGAAGAACTCGGCGCCCGCGGGCCCGAAGGCCTCGCGCAGCTCCTCCCCGACCTCGTAACAGCAGGGACCGATGGACGGCCCGAGCGCGGCCAGCAGGTCCCCCGGGTCGGAGCCCGCAGCCACGAGCGCCTCCACCGCCCGGGCGGCCACCCCGCGCGACGTCCCCCGCCAGCCCGCGTGGGCCGCGGCCACCCTCCGGCGCCGCGGGTCCACGATCAGGATGGGCAGGCAATCGGCGGTCTCGATCCCGAGGAGCAGCCTCGGGCTGTCCGCCACCGCGGCGTCCGCCTCGGGCCTCCCTTCCCACGGGGCCACGGTCACCGCGACGCCGTGCACCTGCTTCAGCAGCAGCAGGCGGCCCCGTCCCTCGAGGGCCTGGGCGACGCGCCGCCGCGACTCCTCGCGCTCCTCGCCGCGGGCGAGGCCGAGGCGCTGCTCGAAGCCGTGGATCAGGCCGGGAAGGCCGTCGAGGGCGGGAGCGGTGATCGCGCGCAGCATCCGCCGATCGTAACCCGGACCCGGCCCGGCCCTCTCCGCGGGTTACACTTGCCCATGGAGGACGAGGGCGTGGTCGCGAGCACGGTGGAGGTGCTCGAGATCGACGAGGTGAAGCGGCGGCTGGCCCGGGGAGAGGACGCCG
>Ga0137361_10003532_pt1 | contig 10169 bp, 9 predicted proteins | sample Mad1_80_16metaG_FD_104923 | JGI IMG/M metagenome (GOLD analysis project Ga0137361, IMG submission 104923) | Vadose zone soil microbial communities from Angelo Coast Range Reserve, California, USA - Mad1_80_16 metaG | ecosystem: Environmental > Terrestrial > Soil > Vadose zone | place: USA... | reverse complement strand
GGCAGGCGCCAGGCGACTACAAGCTCAAGGATTTCCATGCCCGCGCCGGCGACGGCTGGGCGAAAAGCCAATGGGAGGATCGCGCGCCGATCCACGTCGGATCGGACAAGGTGCATTTCGCCGTCGAGTTCAGCCGCTGGCGCAACGACGGAACGGAACTGAGCCGTCACAAGTCGATTTATGTGGTGACCAGGCAGGATGGTCATTGGGGGGTGCAGGCGCGATCGAGTTTCGCAGCCTGAAAGCTTGTCGGGCGTGGGCCGGGCTCGCTAGGGTCGGCCAAGGGAGTCGTTTTCGCGAAGGGGGATGTCATGTTGACCCGCAATCACTTAATCGCCGGCGCCGCGGCCCTGGTCGCGCTTGCCCTGGTCGGGCCGGCCAACGCGCAGGCACCGATCAAGCTCGGTGAGCTCAACAGCTACAAGGTCTTCCCGGCTTTCCTCGAACCGTACAAGAAGGGCTGGGAGCTGGCCGTCGAGGAGGTCAACGCGGCGGGCGGCGTGCTCGGCCGCAAGATCGAGGTCATAAGCCGCGACGACAACGGCAACCCCGGCGATGCGGTGCGCGTCGCCGAGGAGCTTTTAAGCCGCGAGGGCGCGTCGTTCCTGATCGGCACCTTCCCGTCCAATGTCGGCTTGGCGGTCGCCGACTTCGCCAAGCAGCGCAAGGTGCTGTTCATCGCCGCCGAGCCGCTCACCGACAAGATCGTGTGGGATGCCGGCAATGCCTATACCTTCCGCCTGCGCGCCTCGACCTACATGCAGACGGCGATGCTCATCCCCGATGCCGCCAAGCTCAACAAGAAGCGCTGGGCGATCGTCTATCCCAACTACGAATATGGCCAGTCGGCCACACAGGCGTTCAAGACACTGCTGTCGGCCAAGCAGCCCAGCGTCGCGTTCGTCACCGAGCAGGCAACCCCGCTCGGCAAGATCGACGCCGGTGCGGTGGCCCAGGCGCTCGGCGACGCCAAGCCCGATGCGATCTTCTCCTCGCTGTTCGGCCCCGACCTCACCAAGTTCGTGCGCGAGGGCCAGCAGCGCGGCATCTTCAAGGGTGTCGAGGTGTTCAATCTTCTGGCCGGCGAGCCCGAGTATCTCGATCCCCTGAAGGAGGAGGCGCCTGACGGCTGGTACGTCACCGGCTATCCGTGGAGCGAGATCAAGACGCCCGAGCACACCAAGTTCCTCAACGCCTACCAGGCGAAGTACAAGGACTATCCGCGGCTGGGCTGGGTGGTCGGCTATTCGACCATCATGTCGGCGGTCGAGACGATCAAGAAGGCGGGTTCGCTCGACCAGGACAAGCTGATCGCCGCGGCGAGCGGGCTGAAAGTCCTGACGCCGTTCGGCATGGTCGAGTACCGACCGATCGACCACCAATCGACCATGGGTGCCTATGTCGGCCGCATCGGCGTCAAGGACGGCAAGGGTTATATGAAAGAGTGGCGCTTCATCGACGGCAAAGACGCCCTGCCGTCGGATGCCGAGATCAAGAAGATGAGGCCGGCGAACTGACGCACCTGTGTCATCCCGAGCGCAGCGAGGGACCTTTGAGGCCGCAGGAAAGGTCCCTCACTTCAGCGCGGATCAGATCCGCGCGATTCGGGATGACACGGTAATCGTTTCGTGAACCTCCCTTCCATCCTCATCCAGCTCCTGAACGGGCTGGCCGCCGCTTCGTCCTTGTTCCTGGTGTCGGCCGGCCTGTCGCTGATCTTCGGCGTGACGCGGATCGTGAATTTCGCGCACGGCTCGCTCTACATGCTGGGCCTCTACGGCGCCTACACACTGATCGAGACGCTGGGCCGCACGCCGCTCGGCTTCTGGAGCGCGGTCATCCTGGCCGCGCTCGCTGTCGGGCTGATCGGCGTGCTGATCGAGGTGCTGGTGCTGCGGCGCATCTACAAGGCGCCGGAACTGTTCCAATTGCTGGCGACTTTCGCCGTCGTGCTGGTGATCAAGGACATCGCGCTCTTCGCCTGGGGCGCCGAAGACCTGGTCGGTCCGCGGGCGCCCGGGCTCTCCACCGCGGTCGAAATCATGGATCGCCGGATTCCCGCCTACGATCTGCTGCTGATCGCCGTCGGCCCGGTGGTGCTGGCTGCGATGTGGTTGCTGCTCACCCGTACGCGTTGGGGCGCGTTGGTGCGGGCGGCCACTCAGGATCGCGAGATGGTGGGCGCGCTGGGTGTTGACCAGGCGAAGCTCTTCACCTCGGTGTTCTTCGTCGGCTCCGTGCTCGCAGGCCTGGGCGGCGGCCTTCAAATTCCGCGCGAGCCCGCCAATCTCGAGCTCGACCTCGCCGTCATCGCCGATGCCTTCGTGGTCACCGTGGTCGGCGGCCTGGGCAGCATCGGCGGCGCGTTCCTGGCGGCCATGCTGATCGGCGTCGCCAAGGCGTTCTGCATCGGCGTCGGCACGGCGCATTGGTTCGGCGCGGAAATCGTCTTCTCCAAGCTCACCCTGGTGGTCGAGTTCCTGATCATGGCGCTGGTGCTGGTGGTGCGGCCCTTCGGCCTTTTGGGCAAGCCGCAGGCCGTGCAGCGCATCGCCGCCGACCCGGCGCCGCCGCTCTCGGCGCCGTCCTGGACGTTCGCCGGGGTCTGGCTGGCGCTGCTGCTGGTCACGCCGCTGCTCGCCGACCGCTACGTGACCATCCTGCTGACCGATATCTTCTGCTTCGCCCTGTTCGCGGTCAGCCTGCATTTCATCATGGGGCCGGCCGGCATGGTGTCGTTCGGCCATGCCGCCTATTTCGGCCTGGGCGCCTATGCCGCCGGCCTTTTACTGAAGCGGGCCGGCCTGCCGATGGAAGCCGCTCTCGTCCTGGCGCCGCTCGCCGCCGGCGCCTTCGCCGTGGTCTACGGCTGGTTCTGCGTGCGGCTTTCCGGCGTCTACCTGGCCATGCTGACCTTGGCCTTCGCGCAGATCAGCTGGTCGATCGTGTTCCAGTGGGATTCCTTCACCGGCGGCAGCAACGGCCTGTTCGGCGTCTGGCCCTCGGCTTGGCTGGCCGGCAAGACCACTTACTACTATCTGGCGCTCGCGCTCTGCGGCGTGGGCATCGCGCTGCTGTGGCGCGTGCTGTTCTCGCCGTTCGGCTACGCACTGCGCGCCGGCCGCGATTCGCCATTGCGCGCCGAGGCGATCGGCATCGACGTCCGGGGCTTGCAATGGATGGCCTTCATGCTGGCGGGCGCCGTCGCGGGCCTGGCCGGCGCCGTCTACGCCTTCTCCAAGGGCAGCATCTCGCCGTCGGCGATTTCCATCGCCCAATCGACCGACGGGCTTGTCATGGTGCTGCTGGGCGGCGTCGAGACCCTGACCGGCCCGGTCGTGGGTGCGGCGATCTTCACCTGGCTGCGCGATGAAGTCGCCCGCCGCACCGAATTCTGGCGGGCCGTGATGGGCGGGGTGATCCTGCTGATCGTGCTGCTCTTTCCGCAGGGCCTCGTCGGTGGCCTCAAGGCGCTCATGATTCGCTGGCGCGAGTCACCCGCATGACCGCGGTGTTGCAGGTCGAGGGATTGCGCAAGGCGTTCGGCGGCGTGCAGGCCGTGTACGACGTCTCCTTCGCCATCGAAGCGGGCGAGCTGCTGGCGCTGATCGGGCCCAACGGCGCGGGCAAGAGCACCTGCTTCAACATGCTGAACGGCCAGCTCGCGCCCGACGCCGGCATCGTGCGGCTGGGCGACCGGGACATCGTCGGCCTGCGGCCCCGCGCCATCTGGCGGCTGGGCGTGGGCCGCACCTTCCAGATCACCGCCACCTTCGCCTCGCTGTCGGTGCGCGAGAACGTGCAGATGGCGCTCTACTCCCATGGCCGTCGGCTCCACTTGCTGCTGTCGCGCTTCGGCACCGCTTTCACGGCGGAAGCCGATTCGCTCCTGGGCCAGGTCGGCATGCTCGATCAGGCCGAGCGGACGTGCGGCGTGCTGGCCTATGGCGACTTGAAACGGGTCGAGCTCGCCATGGCGCTCGCCAACCGGCCACGGCTGCTGCTGATGGACGAGCCGACGGCCGGCATGGCGCCCAAGGAGCGGGTCGCGCTGATGGAGCTTGCGGCGCGGCTGGCCCGGGAACGCAAGGTCGCGGTGCTGTTCACCGAGCACGACATGGACGTGGTGTTCGGCCAGGCCGACCGCATCATCGTACTCGATCGCGGCCAGCTCATCGCCGGCGGCACGCCCGAGGAGGTGCGCGCCAACGCCGATGTGCGCGCCGTCTACCTCGGGAGCGCGCACTGATGCTTTCGGTCAGGGACCTGCACGCCTATTACGGCCGCGCCCATATCCTGCACGGCCTCTCGCTGGAGGCGGCCGCCGGCGAGGTCGTGGCGCTGCTCGGCCGCAACGGCGCCGGCAAATCGACGGCGATCAAGGCGATCATGGGCTTGGTGGCGCCGGCCAAGGGCGAGGTGAGCTTCGCCGGCCGGCGCATCGAGCGCCTGCCGCCCTATCGCATCGCGCGGCTGGGGCTGGGCTATGTGCCCGAGGAACGTCGCATCTTCACCGAGCTCACCGTGGCCGAAAACCTCGAGGTCGGCCGCCAGGCGCCGCGCCGGGATGCGCCCTCATGGACCGAAGAAAGGCTATTCGCGCTCTTTCCCAACCTCGCCGACATGCGCGACCGGCCGGGCGGACGCATGTCGGGCGGCGAGCAGCAGATGCTCACCATCGCCCGCACCTTGATGGGCAATCCGCGATGCCTGCTGCTCGACGAGCCGTCGGAAGGGCTTGCCCCCATCATTGTCGAACAAATGGCACACTCGATCCGGGCGCTGAAAGGCGAGGGGCTTTGCGTGCTCCTGTCCGAGCAGAACCTGCATTTTTCCCATGCCGTGGCCGACCGCGCCTACATCATCGAAAAAGGCCAGATACGCTTCGGCGGCTCGATGGCCGAATTGACCGCCGACTCCTCCTTTCGTGAACAGTATCTTTCGGTTTGATGATGCCCCCACGCTCTCTCACCGTCGGCATCGATGTCGGCGGCACCTTCACCGACCTCTTGGCGGTCGATCCCGTCACCAATGCGGTCAAGCTCGCCAAGGTGCCGACCACCATCGACAACCAGGCGATCGGCTTCATGGCGGCTCTTGCGTCGGCCGGGGTCGATCCCGCCACCCTGCAGGCCGTCGTGCACGGCACGACGACCACGACCAACGCGCTGCTGGAACGCAAGATCGCCAAGGTCGGCCTCATCACCACCAAGGGCTTCCGCGACGTGCTGGAACTGGGCCGGCGCACGCGGCCGCAACCTTACGGCATGCGCGGCACCTTCCGTCCTCTGATCGAAAGGGAATACCGCTTGGAAGTGGCCGAGCGCATGGACGCCGACGGCAAGGTGCTGACGCCCCTCGACGAGGCTGCCGTCGCCGAGGCCGCAGCCAAGTTGCTGGCGCTGGGCTGCGAGGCCGTCGTCATCCATTTCCTGCACAGCTACATCAATCCGGCGCACGAGCGCCGCGCTGCCGAGATCGTCCATGGGCTGTGGCCCAACGCCTATATCACGGCGGGCCATGCCATCCTGTCGGAATATCGCGAGTACGAACGCGGCGTGACGGCGGCGGTCAATGCCTCGGTGCAGCCCGTGCTGGACCGCTATCTCACGCGCCTGCGCCTGGAACTCATGGGCAAGGGCTTCGACCGCGATATCCTGGTGATGCAGGGCAATGGCGGCACGACTTCCTCGCAGTTCATCGCACACTCGGCGGTGAACACCGTGATGTCGGGCCCGGCGTCGGGCGTGATGGCGGCGGCCTATACCGGCCGCGCCTCGGGCCATCCCCATCTCATCACCTACGACATGGGCGGCACCTCGACCGATGTCGGCCTGATCGAGGACGCCGTGCCCCAGGTCTCGGGCGAACTCGAGCTCGAGTACGCCATGCCGATCCATGTGCCGATGGTCGACGTGCACACGATCGGCGCCGGCGGCGGTTCGATCGCCTCGGTCGATGCCGCCGGCATGCTCCGGGTCGGTCCAGAGAGCGCCGGCGCGCGGCCGGGTCCGATCTGTTACGGCCGCGGCGGCGAGGAACCCACCATCACCGACGCCAACTTGATCCTGGGCCGGCTCAATCCGGACCGCTTGCTGGGCGTCGACCATCCGGTGACGCTCGACCATGTCCGTGGGCTGATCGCAGACAAGGTCGGCAAGCGCCTCGGCCTCGACGCCGATGCGGCCGCCGCCGCGATCCTGCGCATCGCCAACGACCGCATGGCCGGCGCCATGCGCCTGGTATCGCTGTCGCGCGGTCACGATCCGCGCGATTTCGCCCTGTTCGCGTTCGGCGGCGCCGGGCCGTTGCACGCCACGGCGCTGGCCCGCGAGCTTGCGATTCCGACCGTGTTGGTGCCGGCGCGTCCCGGCATCACCAATGCGCTGGGCTGCGTGGTGGCGGATCTGCGCCACGACTATGTGCGCACCATCAACAAGCCGCTATCGGCCCTCGACGATGCGACGATCGCGGGCGTCTATGCCGAGCAGGCGGAGCAGGGCAGGACGACCATCGCCAAGGAAGGCGTGCCGGTGCGCGAGCTGCGCCGCGTACTGAGCGCCGACATGCAGTTCCAGGGACAGAGTCACATCCTGTCGGTCGGTGTCGAGCGCGCCGATATCGGCGTTGAAGGCCTGCGCAAGGCGTTTGCGGTGGCCTATGACCGCCGCTTCGGCATCGAGCTGGCGGAGATTCCACCGGTCCTGGTCAATCTGCACACCGCGGTGATCGGCGTGCGGCCGGAGATTTCGCTGGCCGCCCTTGCCGCCACCGAGCGCGCGCCGACTCTCAAGGCCGCGCAGGTGGGCGAGCGGCGCGTATGGTTCGCCGACGGCTGGCATCAGACGCCGATCTACGCCCGCGAGAGATTGCCGTTCGACGCCTCGTTCGAAGGGCCGGCGATCCTCGAGCAGCTCGACTGCACGACCGTCGTCGAGCCCGGCGATCGGGTGACGCAGGACCAGCTCGGCAATCTGCTGATTTCGGTCCGTGGATAGCCCGGAGACCCGCCTTCGAACTGTCGTACGACGCAGCCCGCTCGTCGCGACGGTTCTCGACAGATGGGCGGAGATCGGCTTGCCGGATTGCTGGCTTGTCGCCGGAGCCATCGCGCAAACCATTTGGAACGACGCGTTTGGGTTGCCATCCGTGCATGGGATCTCGGACATCGACCTCGTCTACTTCGATGCGGGCGATCTCTCCGAGGAAGCCGAGGCACGCCATTCGGTGCGGATCCGCGACTTGTTCTCCGACATGGACGTATGGTTCGACGTCAAGAACGAAGCGCGCGTGCATCTTTGGTATGCGAGGAAGTTCGGCAACGCCATCGCGCCCTATGTTTCGGCCGAAGATGCCATCACGACGTTTCCAACCACTGCGACGGCAATCGGCGTGCAGCCCAGCTCTGGCGTGCTTCGTGTCTCGGCGCCCTACGGCCTGTCCGACTTGCTGAGTTTGATCGTCCGACCCAACAAGAAGCAGATCACGCAGTCCGTCTATGACGCCAAGGTGGCGAAGTGGCTTGCTCGGTGGCCAAGGCTTCGCGTGATACCGTGGAATGCCGGGTCCACCCCGGGAGAAAACGCCCAATGAATGCCTATGGCTGAGACGCCGGATGACCTTATGCGTCTGGCGGAGCGCTATCGCACTTTCGCGGTCGACGAGGCCCGTGGGATTTCACCGATTTACGAGCGGCTGACGCACCAGATCGCCAGCGCACCCGACATCCTGCGCTTCCTCGTCAGCCTGCCGGCGCCGCGCCGTCAGCCGAACCTGCTGCTGGGCGCGGCAACCTTCATCGCCAAGCGGCCGCCTGACATCGCGCTGCTGACCGGGTTGGTGCGGGACCGCGAGGCCGAGCTTCGCGCAACGATGATGGCGCGCACCACGCAGACCAACGAGCCGGCGCGATGCGCTGTCCTTTTGCCGCTGCTCGCAGCACTCCCCGAGCCGCTGGCTCTTATCGAAGTGGGCGCGTCGGCCGGCCTTTGCCTGCTGCCCGATCGCTATGGCTATGATTATGGAAGGGCCCATATCGCGGCAACCGATCCCAATGCCCCGGCTTTCGCTTGCGCCGTGGACGGTCCGGCGCCGCTTCCCCGCAGGCTGCCGCGTATCGTGTGGCGCGCCGGCCTCGATCTCAACCCGCTCGATGTCGGATCGGCCGAGGACATGGCTTGGCTCGATGCCTTGATCTGGCCCGAACAGGATCGTCGCCGTCGGAACTTCCAGGCAGCCCTTGCCGTGGCGCGCGCCGAGCCGCCGCGCATCGTGCGCGGCGATCTTCTGAAGGATCTCGAGCCTTTGATGGCCGCGGCGCCGGCTGACGCGACGTTGGTCGTCTTTCATACCGCCGTATTGGGTTACGTGACTCCGATCGAGGCGCGCTTGCGCTTCGCTGATGCCATGCATCGTTCGCGGACGATCTGGATCAGCAACGAGATTGCATCGGTCTTCCCGGAAATCGCCGCCCGGGCGCCCAAACCGGCGCCGCGCGGCAGGTTTCTCTTGGCGGTCGACGGCGTGCCAAAAGCCTGGACGGGGCCGCATGGACAATCGCTAGACTGGTTCACCTCGGGGAGTTGAAGCAATGAAGATCGTCGACGTCGCCTGCCATATCCTGCAATGCAGGGTCGACAAGCCGTTCGTCTCGGCGCGCGGTTGGGTCTACGGAACACGCGCCTCCTGCGTGGTCGAAGTCTCGACGGACGAGGGCATCACCGGCTGGGGCGAGTGCTACGGGCCGGCCCTGGCGGCGACGGTTCAGTTCCTGGCGGCCTTGCCCGACCAGCCGCCGGCGCTGCGTCCGATGTCGCCCATGCTGGAGTTCGAGCAGACGCCCAATCCGCTGCGCGACCATCTCGCCCAGGAGCCGATCGCGCAGACGAAGGGTATCGTAAAGGTGCCAACCGGCCCTGGCCTCGGCATCGAGATCGATCGCGAGGTGCTCAAGAAGTACAAGGTGGCATAGGTGGCAGGCGCCGGCTGGGCGAGCGTCTAGTCCTTCTTCGACTTATGCCAGATCGCCTGCTCGAGGTAGGCGCGTATGTCGACGACCATCACGCCGAACGTCAGAGGCGCATTCTTGACGAGGTGTGGCGGGCAATCGAATTCGTCGCACCAAGCTCGAAGGTCACGCGCGTCATGGACGTTTGCGCGAAAACGGTCCCGGGGTGGCCGGGCGGCAAGATTATCTGCCATGTCACGCTCCCACTTAAATCCTTATGGGCGCGGACGATAGGCTCGCAGCCGAAGGGCAAGTGTGGGGAAACGCACAAACGCGGTCCTACCTGCCTGCCTTTGTTTCGCCTCGATATCGCTGGTCGCGGCGGCAATGGTCATGCCGCCACGACCAGCGTCGAGGCGAGCTGGCGGACCGACTTCACCATGGCCATGGCGACCAGCTTGCCGGTCTTGCGGTTCTCCTCGCTGACGGCCACGTCCTCCATAAAGGTGAAGCGGCCGAACGCCCCCTTGGCTTCAAGCTCGACGATGTGCGTGGTGATGGTGGGATCGGCCACGATCACCACCCGCGTCCGATCGAGGCCGAGCCCGGCGATGGCCGCGGCGGCGGAGATGTTGACGTTCTGCGGGTAGAGCCGGGCGCCTTCGCGCACCGGTCCGTCGAACACGGTGTGCGGTTTCGTGAGCGCATCGAGGTCGACTAGCGCCTCGGCGACCGTGCCTTTCCAGGCCGACGGATCCTTGCGCACCGTGACGGTGACGCTGTCGAGGCCGCCCACGGCGGCGCTGCTCAGGATGTCGAGAGCGCCGATGCCGGCCGAGGGCAGGATCAGGCGCTTGCCGTTGGCCCGTGCGACAGCGAGCAGGCGCTCGAACAGGATGGTGTCGGTGAAGGCGCCGACGGAGGTCACGAGGAAGTCCGCGCCGCGTTCCAGGACCCTCTGGCCGTGCGCGCGCACCGCCTCGTGGCCGGCACATTCGGCGACGGCGTCGAACTTATGGCCAAAGAAACGGTCCGGCTCGTGCGTCAGCAGGCCCCCAGGACGATCGTTGTTGCGCGGGCGCCTCACCAGCGCCGCCACCAGCTCGAGGTTCTCGATCCCGCCCGCCTTCAGCGCCGCCTCGACATGCTTGCCGATGGCGCCGTAGCCGATCAGGCCGAGCTTCACGGTCACGCGAGCTTGCCCTCGACCCAGCGTGCCCAG
>Ga0137361_10003530_pt1 | contig 10170 bp, 7 predicted proteins | sample Mad1_80_16metaG_FD_104923 | JGI IMG/M metagenome (GOLD analysis project Ga0137361, IMG submission 104923) | Vadose zone soil microbial communities from Angelo Coast Range Reserve, California, USA - Mad1_80_16 metaG | ecosystem: Environmental > Terrestrial > Soil > Vadose zone | place: USA... | reverse complement strand
GGCCGGAGCGCGGACATTCCTGTCCGCAGCAACTCCCGAATACACAGACGCTCGGATTTGTCCAGACACTGTAGGCGGTCGGACGTTGCTGCGGACAGGAATGTCCGCGCTCCGCATTGGTGCAAGAAGTTGCTGGCGATATTGTCAGGTAACTCAAGCGTCTATAAGGTCTCTTTTAGGAACCGCGATCTCTTCCCTCCGCTGTATGTAGCTGCCGATGGAAGCTTGTTGAATCCTGACTTGTCCCTGGCTGCCGGCGCGCCGGCTGATACCTTCGGGGTTATTAGCAGTGGCGAGGTTACAGGCGTGAAACTCAGTGAGTTGCCCCCAGCCGTCTCAAAGGCGCTCCACGACCGCGCGCCAGATGCTGGAATTGACTACATCAATAAAGAGACCTGGGGCGATCGCGTCGTTTATATTGTTTCGTTTAGCGACCCGTCTCACCATCCGAGATTGTATCTGGCGGCGGACGGAACAGTGCTGAACGAAGGACCTAAGTAGCTCAAGACCATATTCCAATTCCTTTCATTTGCTTTGTTGCCGCTGCGGCCCAGTTCCGATTAGCGGCAGGACTTGCCGGGCTGGGGTGCAGGATGCGACCTAACTTGGGTGTTCCCTTTGGAAAAACGGCCTGTGCGCGGCGCAAAGCAAAATCGCCAATGCCCACCAGCCACTCGGGCTGCAATGCGGTAACGATGTCCCGCAAATGCTCGTCGCAAGCAGCGAACAGTTCCGCCTTTTCACCGGGGGCCAGCTTATCGGGCGTCCGGTTCCGGCCAGTGATTTCGAGGAATGCCAGCGGGCAATAATTCATCACGAGGTGATGAGCGAAAAAGTTCTCCGGGCGGCCAAATCGCTCGGCAAAAAGTCCCCATAATCTCTGACCACTCACTTCGGAGCGCCCGCAAGCAAAGCCGGTGACAGCCCGACGGGGATGCTCGTGTTCCGGCCGACCCACCGAGGCATGGACGTGGAGCCAATCGCGAACGGCCGCGATTTCGCCGAAGGGCACTCCGGTTTGCACCATCCCAAAAGGGCCCGGGTTCATCCCCAGAAAGACCACCCGTTTCGGTCCATTCCCGAATTTGCGCAAATAGGCCTCATGGGGATCCCATGCGTAGCTTAATGGATTATAGACATAGGCGACGGGGTCGGCAAATTCCAGCTCATTGACCGCAGCGCTCAGACGCCTGGCCGCCTGGATGAGCCCACCTGAAAATTGGTAGTCGCCGAGGTAACGAGGCGGACGGCGGCCGCACGCTTGCCAGGAAATCCGCCTCGTTACCTTGGCGGCTCCGGTGCAGGAGGATTTTTCAGACACGCTCTTAACTTTCGGATCGCGTCCTGTCCCTCGGATGCTGCAAATGGCGTAGCGCGCGGCGCAAGGACTCGATTTCGCGCTCGTCAACATCTTTTTGCCGCTCAGCCAGTTCAAGCGTCTCCAGAACCTCTTCCATCTCATCCAGAGATTCTTTGAGAGTTTCAATAATATGATTAACTTCCTCAATCGCCTTTTGCACTCCGCCATTGGACGCTCGGCGCGGCTCGGATACAGGCGGCAAGGCAGACTCTCTCTCGGGCCGAGGCCCAGCTTCCAGCGGCGGTGCAGGGGAGTCAGCAGAAGGCCCCGGGGGCTGTTGTTCTTGTTCCTGGTGAGGGCGCGGCTGCTTTTGTTGAGGATGGGGGCGGCCTCGACGGCCTCGGTGGCCACGCCCGGAACGCCGCCCGCGTCTGGCAGGTTGGGAGGACGGGGCTTGGACTTGGCCTGGCGTTTCAGGTTCGAATTTTGCTTCCTGCTCGGGAGCCATCTTTCACTCAAGTTGCCTTGAATCGGTCCAAATGCAACGGGAATCGTGAATTCCGTAATGCCCGCTATGGCCGGAGCACAGAGTTGCCACGACTAACGCATTACCATGAGCCTGTCCAATTCGGCAGGTGTCGTTTTTAACGAAACTTTAACGAAACTGGCACGGATTGCAAGCCAATCAAAACGTTGGTATAAGAGGGAACAGGTTTTGGCATCATTTGCCGGGGGTTGGAAGGGTTGATTGAATTGAATGACCAATGACGAAATCCAAACGAAAACCAGAGCTGCAAGCCCGAAGACAACCCACTCCGGAGCGATCCGCGAGACCGCACCCGTTCGGAATTCGGACTCGGGGCTTTCTTTGGATTTCGTCATTCGGGTTTCTTCGGTCATTTGTCATTTATCATTTATTTCTGCTGCTCGCCACTGGAACGACCTTTGCTCAGGATCAGTTCATTGGCAAAGTGGGTCAGCTCGAAGTTGAAGGAAATTTCAAACAAGCAACGATCCTCCTGAATGAACGGCTGGCCCTCCCCAGCTTGGCACAAAACGAGCGCAAGAGCCTGGAATTCGAGAGGGATCGGCTGGATCGGATCAAAAAGGATTTTCCCTACACAACCGAGGATCTCTTTGGGGAACTGCAGCGCTCAGTCAAAGGCCTCACTCGTGCCGAATACGACTCTTGGACCTCCGAGGGCCGATTTGACAGCCGGCAAATCGATGGTCAGCGCTATTTCATGAGTTCGAGCGTGGCCAATTTATTTTTCCGTTACCCGGAGTTGAACTCCCGCCGCACTCCGCCCAAACCCACTGCCTCATTGGAAAAGGCTTACTGGCAGAACTGCGTCGAGATCAAAAGATCCTCGCAAGATCAGAACCAAACCTACGTCTTGCCCAAGCGATTTCATGTCACGATGACCGTGACGGCAAACGCCGGAGCGGCGTCCGAGGGTGAAGCCCTCCGCGCCTGGCTCCCAGTTCCTCGACTTTATCCCTTTCAGAAAGACTTCGAACTGACCTCTTCCTCCTCGCCCATCAAGCACCTTGATTCCGAGCAAAGCCCTATTCGCGCTCTTTACCTCGAACAACCCGCCAAAGCAAAAAAGCCCGCCGAGTTCAAAATCGAATACAATTACAGCACCTGGGGGGTCAATTTCCATATCGACACTGCAAAAGTCCAGCCTTCCGATCTGAACGACAATTCGCTCAAGGAGTTCACCCGTGAAGCGCCGCACGTCGTGTTCACGCCCGAGATGCGCGCGCTCTCGCAGCAAATCGCCGGGGATGAAGCCAACCCTTATCTCAAAGCCAAAAAGTTCTACGATTGGATCGCCAACCAGATCAAGTACAGCTATGCGATCGAGTACTCAACGATTCGCAACATCAGCGATTATTGCCGCACTCGCGACTATGGCGATTGCGGCCAGGAGGCTTTGCTTTTCATCACCCTCTGCCGGCTCAACGGCATTCCCGCCCGCTGGCAATCCGGCTGGAACACGTTTCCCGGCGCAAAGACCATCCACGATTGGTCGGAGATTTACCTCGCCCCTTATGGCTGGATCCCGGTGGATCCCTACATGGGCATTTTTGCCATGCGCTACGCCACCTCTCTGACCGACGCGCAACGGCGCGAGCTGCGCGATTTCTATTTCGGCGGTCTCGACCAATACCGCATGGCCGCCAATTCCGATCACAGCCAATCGCTCAATCCGCCCAAGCAATCGATGCGCTCCGATAACGTCGATTTCCAGCGCGGCGAACTCGAAACGGGCCACCATAACATCTATTTCGACCAATACTCCTGGGACCTGCAGTGGAAAGAAGCGCCGCTCTCGCCTTAGCCGTAACCATGCAGTTGAACAGGAGCTAATAGAGAAAACAGAGGCGTGAACACAGGGCCAAAACGGTTTCTAAGAGCTCCTGGTGAGGTCACCGATCCGTGGTGCTTGGTGTGTGTCTCGGACTCCCAGTAGCAACCTGAAAAATCTCTGTTTCCTCCGTTTACTCCTGTTCAGTTCTTTTTTCTTCTGCATAATTAACGCTTAGCAACCAATGCTCATGATGTTCATTACGCTGTGAAAGCCATGAAAACCATTCACGCCATCCTGCTCATAGCTCTTGCGGCTGCGCTGCTTCGCGCGTCCGACTCGCTCGCGCAAAGTCCTCTCCTGGATTCCCGCCTCAAAGGCTTCGATGAGTACATGCGGAAGCTCCTGCAAGACTGGAACGCCCCCGGCGTAGGCGTGGGCATCGTGGTAAGCAACAAAGTGGCGTTCGCCAGGGGTTTCGGCTACCGGGACTATGGAAAGAAACTGCCCTTTACCCCTAAGACCCTCTGCCCCATCGCTTCCAATACAAAATTGTTTACCACCGTTGCCGCGGGTTTACTGGTGAAAGAGGGCAAGCTCGAATGGGACAAGCCCATCCGTGATTCCGTCCCTGCCATCCGATTTTTCAACGACGAGCTCAACCATACCGTGACTCTCCGGGATATGCTCGCGCATCGGACCGGTATCACGCGCCATGACACGATCTGGTACAAGTCGGACTTCACCCGCAAAGAGCTTTTTGATCGGCTCAGATACATGGAACCCAAGGAACCCCTCCGGCAGCTTTTGCTCTACAACAACATGATGTTCGCTGCCGCGGGATACATTATCGAATTAAGTTCGGGCAAGACTTGGGAACAACTTGTCCGCGAGCAAATTCTCGCGCCCCTGGAAATGAACTCGACCGTCTATGCCATTAGCGACATGACCAACGCGCCCGACTTCGGCGTGCCTTACACCGAACGGCGCGATTCCAAAGAAATCTACCGCATCCCCTACTATGAAGACACTGCCGGCATGGGTCCGGCTGGCGCGATCATTTCCAACGTCGAGGACATGTCCCACTGGCTAATCGCACTGATGAACGACGGCCAATTTTCCGGCAAACAGATTCTGCCGCCGGAGATTCTCCGGGCGACGCTCGAACCGGCCATCGCTTTGCCCAATTCGGAAGGAGAGACCCGCGGTTTCTGGGAGCTGTTGAACGCAAGTTATGGCATGGGCCGCCGGATAGCCTCCTATCGCGGTCATCTGCTCACCTACCACGGCGGGGCGCTGGACGGTTTTTATTCACAGGTTTCTTTCATGCCGCAGGAGCAGCTTGGCGTCATTGTGTTCGTCATTGGCCGGCATTGCTCCAGTCTGATCAACACCGTCACCTATGGCATTTATGAACGCTTGCTCGATTTGAGTCTCACGCCCTGGAACGAGCGCAAACTGGAAATCTATCAGAAATCAAAGAAAGCCGACACCGAGGCTCGCGCAAAAGCCGGCGCCGGTTGCATCGCCGATACCAAGCCTTCCCATCCGTTGGAGACCTACGTGGGCGATTATGAAAATCCCGCCTATGGTCTCCTCAAGATCGGAATCAAACAGGGCCAGCTCCAGTTCGGTTTCCATCGCATCCGGCTTCCGCTTTCCCATTTCCATTACGATCGCTTTGACACGCCGGATGATGAGCAGGATGGCAAGTGGTCGGTGAATTTTGGCACTAATCCCCAGGGGGACGTGGACCGAGCGACCATGTCACTCGACGAGGCCGAAGCCACTTTCATCCGCAAGCCCGAGAGTCTCGATGCCAGCATGCTCCAGCAACTCGCCGGCGGGTACGAGAGCCCAACCGGCTCGAAATTCCGAGTAGCCCTCCAGGAGGATCGGCAACTCTATCTGCTGAATCCCGGCGAGCCGCAATCAAAGTTACTCCCCTACAGAGGCCTGAAATTTCATGTCAAGGACTTCTCCGATCTCACCTTCGAATTCATCATGGAAAACGGACGAGCGGTTGCCCTCAAGCAATCCGACCCTGCTGGCGAATACATCAACAAGAGAACTGGGCCTTAAAGCCTCACCAACCGCACAAATGGCCGAAACGACACATGCGGTGAGTTTTCTCGGCCGGTTCACCGTGCTCCGGGGCGCGGTCCGTGAACTCTGGATCACCTTTGCCGTCAAGGTCATAGGCATCCTCGCCTACAGTGTCATGAATTCGACGCTCGTGCTCTGGCTGTCGTACGATCTCGGCTTCAACGACACCAATGCGGGCTACATCGTCTTCGGCTGGTCAGCGGCGCTGACATTGTTCACCGTAATGGTCGGTTCGCTCACGGATGCGATCGGATTGCGCAAGGCCTTCCTGCTCGGGACCTGGGTCTGCGTATTCGCCCGCCTGGTAATGACGTTTGCGACGAGCAAATGGCTCGCGTTGATCTGCGGAATGCTCCCGCTGGCGTTGGGCGAAGCCTTAGGAACGCCTGTGCTCGTCGCCGCGGTGCGCCGATATTCAACCACCGCACAACGTTCGATCTCGTTCTCAATTTTCTACGCGGTGATGAACGTCGGCTTCTTTATTGCCGGTTTTATTTTTGATTTTTTGCGTAAAGGGATGGGCGAGCGTGGACATGTGACGCTGCCGATCCTCGGCGTTGAAGTGACGACGTATCGCATGCTGTTTCTCGCCAGCTTCGCGATTGAATGTGTCCTGTTGCCGATTCTGTACTTTGGGGTGCGTGAAGGTGTGGAAGCCACGGATGAAGGCGTCGCGATTCATCCCGAAAAACCCAAATACCGCGGCGACAGTTTCATAAAAGCGCTCTGGCTGATGTGCCGCGATGCCTGGCGCGACAGCTTGAGGATTTTCGCCGGGCTGTGGAAGCAACCAGGGTTTTATAAGTTTCTCGTCTTTCTCGCGCTGGCAGCGTTCGTGCGGCTGATCTTCATCCAAATGTATTACACGTACCCAAAGTTCGGAATCCGCGAGCTCGGACAAGGGGCGCCCATCGGACGTTTATTCGGAATCAATTCGTTGCTGATTATCTTTCTCGTCCCCCTGGTGGGCGCGATTTCGCAGAAGATTTCCGCCTACCGGATGGTGACTATCGGAAGCGCCATCGCGGCCGGTTCGGTATTCATCATGGCCCTGCCGACCGCCTGGTTTCAGTCAATGGCAGGGGGCTTTCTGGGGCGCTGGGTCGGGCAGGGCTACCTCGGGTTGGAGGGCAGCGTCCATCCGTATTACGTGATGATCTTCCTGTTCGTGGTGCTCTTGTCGTTCGGCGAAGCAATTTATTCCCCGAGGCTATACGAATACGCTGCGTGCATCGCGCCCAAGGGTCAGGAGGCCTCCTACATGGCCATGTCATATCTGCCGTTTTTTTTGGCCAAGCTGCTGGTTGCGGGCACTTCCGGCCATCTGTTGGCGGCGTATTGTCCGGAGGCCGGCCCGCGCCATTCGGAGATTCTGTGGTTGATCATTGCAATCACGACAATGGTCGCTCCGGTGGGTTTGATCGCGCTGCAGCGTTTCATTCGTGTAAAGGAGGCTGGGCGAGACGGGTGACCTGCCGCCGAAACCCGAAATCCGAAATCCGAAATCCGAAAGAGATCCGAAGGTCGAAAATCCGAAAAATGCACGGTTTGAGGTCTTGTTCGGGTTTCGGATTTCTTTCGACCTTCGGATTTCGGACTTCGGGTTTCGGCGGCAGTTGGCTTTCGCAACAGTCTCTAATTAGCCCACCGCCGCGGACTCACGCAGAGGCCGCGGCGTTCTTTGGTGTTGGCAAACGATAGAATTCCATTCTTCGAGGTCACGCCCTGAAATGGATCGTTGGTGATGAGAACATTTCCGTCCAGGTCGAGGAAATCGGCGAGTTCTGCCAGGTGTGCGGCGGCGCTGATAAGAACGCTGGTCTCAATCATGCAGCCAATCATCGTACGCAACCCGGCTTTGCGGGCGGCCTGCAACGTCTCATAAGCCATGCTCACCCCGCCGGTTTTTACGAGCTTCACGTTCACGCCGTGAAAAAATTCCGAGCAGCGCCCAATGTCCCTGCCGGCGTGGCAGGATTCATCGGCGAACAGCGGCAGCGGCGAACGCTCCTTGAGCCACGCCAAATCTTTTTCATTTGCATCGCGGGGCATCGGCTGTTCAACGAACTGGATGTTTTTGTCCGTCGCCACGAGCCATTCCAGCATCCGCAATGCCTCCTCTTTTGTTTTCCAGCCTTCATTCCCATCCAAGCGCACAGGCTTCTCCGGCGCGGCGCTGCGCAGGGCCGAGAAATTCTCCTTGTCGCGGGAGTCGCCCATTTTGAGCTTGAGGACAGGATACTCCGCCGCTTCGAGAGCCTTTTTGCGGATAATTTCCGATGAGTCAATCCCAATGCTGAACGAGGTGACATGATGATTCTCGCGGAAACCAAGCCCGAGGAAGTCATAGAGCGCCTTCCCGTCGGCTTTCGCGGCGCCGTCGAGCAGCGCGACGTTCAAAGCACATTTCGCGGCGACAGGAATTCCCGGAACGTTCTCCAAATAATCCATACTGCCGGCGACATCACGAAACGAGAGTTTCGCCGCATCGAGCTGTGCCAGCACATCGAGCACGCCTTCGACCGATTCACCGTATAAAACGGAAGGCGCCGCTTCGCCGATGGCCCATGCCTCGTCGTCGTCGGTCAGTTCCACAATCACCGTTCGATGGGTGCCGGATCCTTTTCTGCCGGCAATTCTCCAGGGGTTTGCCAGGCGCAGTTCGCACGCGTGAGACTTGATTTTCATCCGCAAATTCAAAGCAAAAGGACGCTCCGGTAACAACCCTATTCTGTCCCCCGGGGGGGTGGAGAGGGCCGCATCTTGACAGTACCACCACTGCGATAGGAACGCTGCGTTTACGCGGCAGTATCACGGGACCAGAGAAAGTCGCGCCTGCAGGCCTTCTGCCGCGTAAACGCAGCGTTCCTATGGCCAGAGCTTCTTGCAGTTTGGTGGTACTTGTAAGATGGGCCCGCTGGACAGGGTGGAGGGATCAACGCTCCCAGTGCCCGAAGCGGTCGGGAGGAATTCTCGCGCCTTCGGGATAGACCAGATAAACCGCGTTGTGCGATTTCATCCATGAGTGGATCACGTTTTCGCGATTGTAGATGCGCCGGACGATTTCACCTCTTTCAAATCGCGTAGCGGGATCATTCGTAACCACATCGCCGTCCTTTGTGAAACCGATGCAGACTATCAGGTGTCCAACACTGTCCGGCGGCCGTCCGGGCGCCAACCAGTCCCATCGCGCGGACAGAATCACCGGAATGCCGGCGGCAATCCAATCTTCGACTTCTGAAATGTCATCGAACCGCGTGACGTAGCCCCTGATGCCGTCAAAGCTCCCGGCGAACGCCGTGTTGAAAGGCCAGTTGCCTGTGCCTGCGAAATCGTTGTCATAAACCGCTGCCGCGACCTGCGGAACCGTCAGGTCCATCTCAGGCCGCTGCAGGACCTGCGCCCAGCGCGAAAGGACCATGGAGAGCGACGTGGGACTGCACCAGCCTTTTTCATCCGGGTAACCATGCTGCGAGCGTTCGGGCGTGGAAATGATCTTCCCCCACGCCGCGCGGTTCGGGCGGCGGACAGCCGTCGGAACAGTCGTATTGGCGAAAGAAAGTCCAAGAAATTTCAACAACGGCGGCCTGCTGTTCGTGCCCCCGAGCGTCACCCGTATTTGCGCCGCATCAGCCGACCCATGCAAAACTAGGGTATCCGTATGCACGGTGCCATCGGCATCCTTCTGACCGCGAATACTCGTGCGCGAAAACATTTTGTTGTCGGGCGACCAGTTTGCGATCGTGTAGAATTTGGTGTGATGGTTGCTGGAAATTGCCGAGGCTTCGATCTTCAGAAAAGCGCCGCTGGGAACACTTGCATTCCAGGAGACGATGAGTTGATTCCACGGAATGCGGGATTTGACCTCACGTGAGAGGAGGACCGTTTCCGCTTTTTCATTATGCGAATGACTGAACGTGGAGAAGTTTTTCAGAGCGGTGAAGTAGCTGAAGCTGCTTTCCGCATTATGGCCAACACTATTGCAGCCGCAGAAAATTCCGGCGGCAAAGAGGAAAACAATGTTGGCAAAAACGGAAATTGCTTTCATGGTTTCAGCAATTCAAACAGCAAACCGATCCAAATTCAAGGTTGCGGTTCTGCAGAAAACGAGGTTGATTAACGGTGGTTTATGAGCACTCAGGAAAAACTGCTGGACGCAATCAAAACTCAGCCCGAGCCGGTGCTGAAGGAACTCTGGCATTACCTGAACTTCCTAAGGCGACGGCGCGAAGAGGAAACCTGGGCCGACTTATTGCCAACTCGCGAAGTGGAGCAAGAAGTGCTAGATACCCTTGATGACCATGAACCCGCGCCACGGTGAGGTCTGGCTCGTGGACATGGGTATGGCCGCTAAAACCCGCCCTGCTGTCGTGCTCCTGGCCGATGGTCTGAACCCCCCCCGCTCCTTGATCATCCACGTTCCCATTACCCGGCAGTATCGAGGCACGG
>Ga0137361_10003525_pt1 | contig 10178 bp, 9 predicted proteins | sample Mad1_80_16metaG_FD_104923 | JGI IMG/M metagenome (GOLD analysis project Ga0137361, IMG submission 104923) | Vadose zone soil microbial communities from Angelo Coast Range Reserve, California, USA - Mad1_80_16 metaG | ecosystem: Environmental > Terrestrial > Soil > Vadose zone | place: USA... | reverse complement strand
GCGGCGCGCCGCTCCTCGACGTCCGTGGCATCTCGAAGGCCTTTCTCGGGCTTCACGCGCTCGACGACGTGAGCTTCACCGTCCGCGGTGGTGAGATCCTCGGCGTGATCGGGCCGAACGGGGCCGGCAAGACGACGCTCTTCAACGTGTTGAACGGCTTCCTCGCCCCCGATCGCGGCGACGTGCGGTATCGCGACGAGTCCATCGCCGGGCTTCGTCCCAGCGCGATCTGCCGTCGCGGCGTCGGCCGGACCTTCCAGGTCGTGCGCGCGTTTCCCCACCTGACCGTGCTGGAGAACGTCATGGTCGGGGCGTTCGTTCGCGTGCGCGCGCCGGGGCCGGCGCGCGAGCGCGCGCAGGCGGCGCTGGCCGCGGTGGGCCTCGCCGCCCGTGCTGGCGTCGTGCCCGGCGGCCTCACCACGCTCGATCTCCGCTTGATGGAGCTCGCGCGATGCCTGGCCACCGCTCCCGAGCTCATCCTGCTCGACGAGCCGCTCGCGGGGCTCTCGCGCGACGGCGTCGACACGATGATGACGCTGGTCCGCCGCGTGCGCGACGCCGGCATGACCGTGGTGATCATCGAGCACACGATGTACGCGGTCGTGCAGCTCGTGGATCGACTCGTCGTGCTCGATCACGGGCGCCGCGTTGCCGAGGGCCTCCCCGCCGACGTGGTCCGCGATCCCGCCGTCATCGAGGCCTATCTCGGCCAGCGCTGGCTGACTCGTTCCATGGGGGGCCCCGAGATGGCCCCCCATACCCCCCAACCCTCGGGGCGCCCCGGCGGAGCCGTGGCTCCCCTCGACGCATGCTGAAGCTTTCCCAGGTCGGCGTCGCGTACGGCGGGCTGCAAGCGGTGGCCGGCGTCTCGCTCGACGTCGCCGAGGGCGAGTTCGTGACGATCGTCGGGCCGAACGGCGCCGGCAAGACGACGCTGATGAAGGCGGTCGGCGGCGGCGTGCCGCTCCAGTCCGGCCGCGTCGAGTATCGCGGCCAGGACATCAGCGGACTGCCGGCGCACGCCCGCGCCCGCCTCGGCATCGCGCACGTGCCGGAAGGCCGCAAGGTCTTCCCGTCGCTCACCGTGCTCGAGAACCTCGAGATGGGCTCGTATCGCGCCGAGGCGCGACGTCACCGCGTCGAGGGCCTCGAGACGGTCCTGGGCCTCTTCCCCGTCCTGCGTGAGCGCCGCCAGCAGCTCGCCGGCTCACTGTCCGGTGGCGAGCAGCAGATGCTGGCCATCGGCCGGGGCATCATGGCGCTGCCCGATCTCCTGCTGCTCGACGAGCCCTCGCAGGGCCTCGGGCCGCGGATCGTGGAAGGCATCTTCGAAGCGATCGCCACGATCCGGCGCAGCCGTCCGATGACGATCCTGCTCGTCGAGCAGCGCGTGGTGGAGGCGCTCGAGCTGTGCGACCGCGGCTACGTACTGGAGACGGGGCGCGTCGTCCTCAGCGGCGACCGGCAGATGCTGCTGGCCGACCCCCGCGTGCAGCACGCGTATCTCGGGGCGTGAGGAAGGTTCTCCCGCACCATGCCGCGATGATTGCCGACGCGGCTGCGGTCACGTGCGACTCGAGCGTGACGATGACGCCGCGTTACTGGAACATGTGGTGGACTTTGACAATGGCCGCAGCGGGAGTGACATTGCCGGTCGTCGTCCTCGAAGCTCTCGGAATTCTCCAGGACGTTGGCCTGGCGCTGGGCGTCGCCGGTGTGCTCCTGACCATCGTCTTCGGGCTCATCGCCTCGACACGCTCGTCACTGACGGGGTTCCGTGGTGACGTCGTGCCCAGGCTGGACCGCATCATCACGCTTCTCGAAGAACGGCTCCCGCCAACGACGAACGTAGCGTCGAGCCACGCCGGCAGCGTCAACGCCCGCTGAACCGCGGCGTCCTCCCCTCGCGATGAGCGACCATGCCCTCGTCGATGTCGTGGCTCCACTCGAGCGCGTGGCGGAGCGCGTCGGACAGCGTGCGGGCCGCGGTGAACCCGGAGACCATGCGCGCGTTCATGATGCGCTTGGCCCCGCGAGTGGCGATCGGGCCGCTGGCGCCGATGCGGGCGGCGAGCGCACGCGCTTCGGGCAGCAAGCGCTCCTCGGGATGCACGGCGAGCACGAGGCCCAGCCGCTCCATCTCGCCGGCGTCGATCGTGCGGCCCGTGCAGATCAGCTCGAGGGCGCGGGCCCGGCCCACGATCGCCGGCAGGCGAACAGGACCGCCGGCGCCGGGAAAGCCACCCCACAGCGCCTCGGGCAGCGCGAACGTCGCGTGCGCGGCGGCCAGGCGGATGTCGCAGGCCAGCGACAGCTCGGCGGCGCCCGCGCGGGCGGCGCCGTTCAGCGCGGCGATCACGATCTGCGGGAGCGTCTCGATCGCGTCGTACAGGCGGTTGGCGAGGCGCACCATCTCGAGGATTTGCTCCTTGGTATAGCTCGCCCGCACGGTCGGGTTGAGGATTCCCATCGAGAAGAACTCGCGGCCACTGCCGGTGATGACGACGGCCTGGGCTTCGTCGTCGCCGCCGAGACGATCGACGACCTGCTGGAGTCCGAGCAGGACGTCACGGGTAAGCCGGTTCTGATCCCCGGGCCGATCGAGCGTGATGGTGATGACGCGGTCATCGCGCTCGACGCGTAGCTCGTCCGATCCCATGACAGCCTCCTGGAAGCACTGCGGTGAGCGTCTCGCGGCCCGGGCGGGCGCGGCGTCACCTACATATGCTTCGAGGCCGTGGCTGTCTACTCGCGGGGTGCGGCTTGCGGCGTCAGACGACAGCCGCCGCGTCCGGCTCCGCCACCCGCTTCAGCTCCTCGAGGGCGATCGTGCCGTCGATCACCTTCTGAAAGCCGTCCTGGAACAGCGAGCGGGCGCCGTCGCGGCGGGCGCAGGCGCGCAGCTCGGGGTCGCTGGCCCGGTCGTTGATCATCGTGCGCAGCTCTTCGGTGATCGGGATCATCTCGAAGATGGCCGTGCGCCCGACGACGCCGGTGCCGTTACAGGCCTTGCACCCGACCGCGCGATAAATCATCAGCGGCTCGGTCATGCCAGCCATCATCTGGGTCTCGGCGTCGGCCGCCGTCGCCTGCTTGCAGGCCGAGCACAGCCGGCGGACGAGCCGCTGGCTCACCACGGCGGACAGCGACGATGCGATGAGGTACCGGGGCACGTCCATGTCGGCCAGCCGCGTGATGGCGCCGACCGCGTCGTTGGTGTGGAGCGTCGCGAAGAGCAGGTGGCCGGTCAGCGACGCCTGCATGGCGATACGGGCCGTGTCCACGTCGCGCACCTCGCCGACCAGGATGACGTCGGGATCCTGGCGCAGGACGGAGCGCAGGCAGGACGCGAAGGTGAGGCCGATCTTCTCGTGCACGGCGATCTGCGTGATCCCGTTCAGCTCGTACTCGATCGGGTCCTCGATCGTGACGATGTTGGTGGTCTCCGCCTTGATCGCGTTCAGGCAGGCGTAGATGGTCGAGGTCTTCCCACTGCCCGTCGGCCCGGTGACGAAGATCGCGCCCAGCGGCCGGCGCATGATCGACTGGAGCGTGGCCAGGTGATCGGCGGACAGGCCGCAGCTCGGCAGCGGGATGGACACGCCGTCGAGATCGAGGAGGCGCAGGACGAGCTTCTCGCCGTGCAGCGAGGGCACCGAGGACGCGCGGACGTCGAGCGCACGACTGCCCCGGACGAGGTGGATGCGGCCGTCCTGCGGCAGGCGATGCTCGGCGATGTCGAGGTTCGCCATGATCTTGATGCGCGACAACACCGCGGCCCGCTCACTGACCGAGATGGTCGTGGCGTGCTGCAGGAGCCCGTCGATACGGAAGCGCACCAGCAGGCCGTCGGTGGACGGCTGGAAGTGGATGTCGCTGGCGCGTCGTGCGATGGCCCGGTCGATCAAGTTGTCCACGAGATCGGTCGCACTGAGCCGTGGAGCTGAAGGATTCCGGAACTCGGTGGCCGCCCCCCGACGAACGATCTCGAGCATCGTGACGGTACTCCCTTCGCGCAATTGCAGCTTGAGCAAAGTATGTCCTTCTATCTAGATGAGGCAATTTAACCCTGGGTATAGGTTTCTATATCCTGCGATATACGCGACGAACGACTCACCGCGAGTGCACGGGTCGAGGCCCGTCAACCCGTCCGCCTCGAAAAAGCACGTCTCCACGCGGCGTTCGACGCCCCCTGGGCGACGTCGCGTCTTCCGGAGCCCAGGCCGTGAGAACCGGGCGCCAGGCTTGGACGGTGGACACGTTTCCGACACCTTTGTAAGTTTCCTCGACGCCCATTCGGCCGGTATCTGGCCGCAAGCGTGGGTTCTCACGGAAGTTTTTCTTACGGAGCGACGCCCCCAGGTGTCAGGAACTTCGACGGCGATTCGTTCGCATATCACCGATCGCCAGGCGACCAGCACCAGCACGAGCGCAACGCTGACCGTGTCCGTCACGTCGACGGGCGCCGCGATCGGGACGCTGACCAACAACGGTGGCGGCAAGTACACCGGTGCGTTCTCCTGGCCGGTGAACCCGGCGAACGTCACCGTGAAGAGCAGCCTGGGAGGTGCGGCGAGCTCCGCGGTCAAGGCGAAATAGGCGAAATAGGGCTGGTTGACTTTCACCGCGACCCCGACCTAGAGTCCGATCACTCTGTCGAGGTGCTGGCCGTGAAGATCAACCGTCTCGAGGCGATTCTCGTCGAGGTGCCGCTTCACCAGCCGGTCACGGGCGTTCACGGCCGCACCACGCTGCAGCGGAGCGTGCTCGCTCACGTCGTCGCCGACGACGGCCGCGAGGGCTGGGGCAACGTCGATCCGACTCCGGGTTACTCGAAGATCTCCGCCGACGGCGTCCAGGCGACGGTCGGGCGGCTCGCGGCTCGTGTCGTCGGCATGGACGCCTTCAACGTGCAGCGGCTGCTCGCCCGGATGGACGAGGACGCGGCGGCCGAGTCCGAAGCGAAGGCCGCCGTCGAGATGGCGGTGCTCGACCTCCAGGGCCGCGCGCTCGGCGTGCCCGTGCACACGCTGCTCGGTGGTGTCGTGCGCGACGAGGTGGGCCTCAATGCCTGGATCGGCGCCGTGGCCCCCGCCCAGGCGGCGCGCGAGGCCACGGCGTGGCTGGGCCGCGGCTTTCGCACGGCCAAGATCAAGGTCGCCGGCGCCACGGAGGAAGGCATCGAGCGCGTCGCGGCGGTGCGCGCGGCCGTCGGTGATCGGCTGGCGCTCCGGGTCGACTTCAACGAGAGCCTGACGCTCGCCGAGTCGGCGCCGTTCATCCGTCGCCTCGAGCCCTATGCGCTCACGCTCGTCGAGCAGCCGATCCCCCGCGACGACATCGCGGGGCTCGCCGCCATCCGCCGCGCCATCTCGATCCCGCTCATGGCCGACGAGAGCGTGACCGGCCCCGGCTCGCTCGTCGAGATCATCCGCCGCGAGGCGGCCGACTTCGTGAAGCTCAAGGTGATGAAGCAGGGCGGCCTGCTGCGGACGCGCGCGATGCTCGAGTGCGCCGCGGCCGCCGGCCTCCGCGTCGTCGTCGGCCACGGCTTCGGGCTCACGCTCTCGACGCTGGCCGAGGCGGCCGTCGCGGCGACGAGCGACGCGGTGCTCGACGGCTGCGAAGCGGTGGGGCCGCTCAAGATGGCGGGCGACGTGGTGACCGATCCCGCGCGGCTCGACGCCGGTCGGTTGCGACTCTCGAGCTCACCGGGCCTCGGCGCCACCGTCGATCTCGATGCGCTCAAGCGCTACCGGGTGGCCTGAGCCGCCCGCCTCAACGGATCAGAGGAGACATCGCGATGAAGAACGGCTTCAAGGTCATGGACTCGGACCTCCACACGATGGAGCCCGACGGCCTCTGGGAGCGCTACCTCGACGAGCCGTTCAAGAAGTTCGTGCCGAAGTTCCTGCGCGGCACCGCCAACGCGCCGAACCAGCCCGTCATCAAGATCGGCGACCTCGAGCTCGGCGAGATGTCCAAGCGCGATCGCACCGCGGTCGTTGGTAAGGATCTGCAGCGCCGCGCGTTCACGCGGCATCCGCACTACGAGGCGGCGCACGCGCGAGGCTACGATCCGGAGTCTCACGTGCAGGCCATGGACATCGAGGGCATCGACGTCGCCGTGCTCTACGGAACGCGCGGGCGTCAGGTGCAGATGCACGACGACCTCGATCCGCAGGTGGCGACCGCGCTGGCGCGCGCCCACAACGAGTGGACCTACGACTACTGCCAGCACAACCCGGCGCGGCTGAAGTTCGCCGCCCAGGTCGCCTTCCGCGACGTTCCCGGCGCGATCGCCGAGGCCCGGCGCGCGGTTCGCGAGCGCGGCGCCGTGGCCGTGATCGGCAACCCGAACCCGATTCACGGCCGCCACGTTCACGATCCCGAGATGGAGCCGCTGTGGAGCGCCATCGAGGAGCTCGGCGTACCCGTCGGCTTCCATCCGACCGGGCAGTCCTCCCTCCAGGACGACATCGCGCGGCGGTATCTCGACACGCCCAACGGCCGCGTGATCGGCGTGGCCGGCCGGAATCCCATCGAGCTGATGATGGCGTTCGGCAGCATGGCCGCCGGCGGCGTGCTCGAGCGCCATCCGCGCCTGCGCTGCGCGTTTCTCGAAGGGACGTGTGGCTGGTTGCCGTGGTACCTGTGGCGGCTCGACGAGGCGTGGGAAAAGTTCGGCCCCGGCTCCGAGGTCCAGATCTCCCAGCTCCCGAGCCAGTACTTCTTCCGCCAGTGCTTCATCGCCACCGACGCCGACGAGAAGCCGCTGCGTCAGGTCATCGAGGCGATCGGCGACGACAACATCGTCGTCTCGACCGACTACCCGCACTCCGACGGGCTCTTCCCCGTCGCCATCGAGGAGTTCGTGCACCTGGAGGGCGTGTCGGAAAAGTCGAAGGCCAAGATCCTCTGGGACAACTGCGCGCGGCTCTACAACCTGACGGGGGTCAAGTAGCGCCGACCGGGTTCAGGGAGCCGGCGCGCGTTTTCCCCCGGCTCAGTTCGCCGCGTACGGCGACGAGGACGGCAGCGGCAGCACCGGCTCGTGGTGCTGGAGGCTCTTCGGCCACACGACGTGCGCCTTGTCGTCGATGTACTGCACGATGACGGGGAACGCGCGGTCGTTCTGGCCCGCCATGGCGCCGTCGCCGAGGAAGTGGACGCCGAATCCCAGCATGGTCCCGCCCTCCGACAGATCGACCTCGAGCGCGGCCTTGCGGAGCGCGTCGGCGTCGATGCCGCCGTACTTCTTGATGGCCCGGGGCAGGACCTCGCTCATGAACACGTAGGTGTTGCTGGCGGCCATGCCCACGTGGGCCGACTTGATCGCCGCGCCCGGCCGCGCCTTCTCGTATTCGTCGCCCACCATCTTGATCACCGGCAGCAGCTCGGGCCGAAGCGCCTTCTCGTTGGCGAGCCAGATCGAGATCGGGTCGACGTTGAAGATGAAGTTGACGTCCTTGCCCACCGCCTCCTTGAGCCGGTCGTACACGCCGTAGCCGGCGCCGTGGCCCACGATCGCGCTGAGCTTCAAGCCCTGCTCGCGGGCCTGGCGGAGGAACAGGACGATGTCGGGGTTGTAGCCGGTGTGGAACAGCACGTCGGGCCGGGCGCGCTTGAGCTTGATCACGAGCGACGAGAGATCCGGCGAGGTGGCCGCGTAGCCTTCCTTGAGCACGAGGTTGAAGCCGGCCTTGCGCGCGCCCTCCTCGTTGCCCTTGGCCACGTCGATCCCGTAGGCGCCGTCCTCGTGGATGATGGCGACCTTGACGTCCTTCGGGTCCTTCTTGAGCTTCTCCTTCGCGTTCTTGGCGATGAAGTCCATGGACATCATCCCGAACTGACGTCCGCTCGGCTGCGCGCGGAACACGTACTTGAGGTTCCGGTTCTCGAGCACGGCCGAGGAGATGCAGGAGGTGATCCACATGAACTTCTTGAGCTGCTCGACGCGGACGGCCACCGGCACGCACTGGGCCGACGAGTAGAAGCCGAGCAGCATGTCGACCTTCTCCTGCTCGACCAGCCGCACCGCCTCGTTGATGGCCACGTCCGGCTTGCTCTGGGCGTCCGCGTAGACCGCTTCGATCTGGTAGCCTTCGACGCCACCCTTCTTCGCGAAGTGGTCGATCATGATCTTCGCGCCGAGGGCGTGCAGGTCCGATCCGCCGCCGGCCAGCGGCCCGCTGTAGTCGTACACGACGCCGATCTTGAGTTTCTTCGCCTGAGCGAGGGCCTCGGGCGCGAGCGCGGCGCCCGCGACGAGCATGACGGCAACGAGCACACGCATGACCATGTCAGCCTCCCGGGGGTGGAGCGCATTACAAGGAAGCGGTGCGCCCTTGTCAAGAGCGGCCGACCGGGGTACGGTCGGAGCCTCTTCGGAGGAGCCATCCTATGAACTCACTCGTGTTGCTCGTCCTTCTCAGCCTCGGCCTGAGCCTCGGCGCGACGATGCCGGCCTGGGCCCAGACGAAGTCGGAGCTGGTGATCGCGCTGTCGAGCTTCTCGGCCGAGACGGTCGACCCGGCGCTCCAGGGCCACAACGTGAAGTACTACCTGTCGCTCATGTTCGACTACCTCGTCGGCACGACGACCGACGGCCAGCCCTCGCAGGCCGGCGGGCTGGCCAGCAAGTGGGAGAGCTCGGCCGACCACCGGCGGTGGACGTTCCACCTCCGCAAAGGCGTGAAGTTCCACAACGGCGACGAGATGACCTCGGAGGACGTGAAGTTCAGCCTCCAGCGGGCGATGAGCAAGCGCTCGACCACCGGCTACGCGGGGCCGCTGCGTGCGCTCATCGTCGACATCGAGATGCCGGCGCCCGACCGCGTGGTCGTCGTGACGAAGGACCCGACGCTGATCATCCCGACCTATCTCTCACGGTCGCTGTCGACGGAAGGGATCGTGCTGCCCAAGAAGTACATCGAGGCCAACGGCGACGACGTCTTCGCGCGCAAGCCGATCGGCACGGGCCCGTACAAGTTCGTCGAGCAGGTCGTCGGCTCGCACATCAAGATGACCGCCGTCGACAATCACTGGCGCATCGGCGTGCCGAAGTACAAGAACGTGACGTTCAAGCTCGTCCCCGAGGAGACCACGCGCATCGCGCTGATCCGCCGGGGTGACGTCGACGTGGCCGACATCAGCCGCGAGCGCGTGAAAGAGCTGGAGGGCGAGGGCTTCCCCATCCACATACGCCGGGAGGAGGCCATCATCCACGCGTGGTGGATCCTCGGGCCCGACGGCCGGACGCCGCCGACGAAGGACAAGCGCGTGCGCGAGGCGTTGAACCTCGCCATCGACCGCACCGAGATCGCCCAGTCGATCTTCGGCGGCTACGCGGAGCCCGCGTCCATCCCGATGGGGCTGTCGTGGTCGTTCAAGGAGATCGGCTTCAAGGTGACGCCGGACATGGTCTACGCCTACGATCCGGCGCGAGCCAAGAAGCTGCTCGCGGACGCCGGGCTGGGCGCGGGCTTCACGCTGGACGTCTACGCGTTCCAGCTCCCGGGCTTTGCCGAGGGCAAGTCGTTCGCCGAGGCGGTGGCCGGCTACTGGGAGAAGATCGGCGTGAAGAGCAAGCTCATCCCGGTGGACTATCCGGCGTTCCGCAAGATGTGGGTCGACCGCAAGGCGCCCGGCGCCGTCGGCTACTACAACATCGCCAACCGTGACTGGATCGGCACGTACGCGCTGCTCGAGAAGCAGGGCTACACGCCGTCGAAGCTGAACGACACCGTCAATGACCCGGAGATCGACGGCATGATCGCCCAGGTCATGCGCCAGACCGACCGGGAGAAGATCAACGCGCTCATGCGCAACATCTATACGCGGCTGCGCAGCGAGCACCACGGCCTGCCCGTCGTGTACGTGCACTCGCCGTACGCGGCCGCCAAGACGCTCGGCAAGTGGAACCCGGGCACCGTGATGTACGACCTGTTCCTCGACGAGCTGGCCCGCAGATAATTCAGTGCTGAGGTTCGTCCTGTTCCGTGTGCTGCAGTCGCTGGTCGCCCTGACCCTTCTGTCGGTCGTGGTCTTCGTTTTGGCCCGGACGACCGGCGACCCGCTGCACCTGATCCTGCCCATGTCGGCCACCGAGGAGGACTACGCCAACGCGCGCCGCTACCTCGGCCTCGACCGGCCGTACGTCGAGCAATATCTCTCGT
>Ga0137361_10003519_pt1 | contig 10186 bp, 7 predicted proteins | sample Mad1_80_16metaG_FD_104923 | JGI IMG/M metagenome (GOLD analysis project Ga0137361, IMG submission 104923) | Vadose zone soil microbial communities from Angelo Coast Range Reserve, California, USA - Mad1_80_16 metaG | ecosystem: Environmental > Terrestrial > Soil > Vadose zone | place: USA... | reverse complement strand
TCGCCGCGAAGTGACAACACTTGAGCCCGAAAGGCTCGAATCATCGGATGGTTGGGCTCGATCGCCGCTCCTCGATCGAGTTCGACCAGCGCATCGTCCAAGCGGCCCTGATACATGAAGATGCGCGCTCGACTCCAACTAATCGCGACGGCTTCGCCGGGATTCAGGCGCAACGCGCGATCAAAACTTTGTAAAGCTTTCTCATAGTCTCCGTCGAGACGGTACAAGACGCCGCTGACATAGTGGACGCCGGCGTTGTTCGGCGCTTCGAGGCGTAGGCCCGCGATCTGCTTTCGCGCCTTTTGCTTCTCACCCTGGGCCAGGTTGACGAAAACCGTGTAGGTGCGAGCTTCAACGATCCTGGAATCAAGTGCCAAGCCTCTTTCGAGAGCTTCGCGAGCGCGAGAGAGATCTTCAGACGTACCCGCTCCTTTTAAGACGCGCTGCATATGACAGCCGCCTAAGGCGCAATGAGCGAGAGCAAAGTTTGGATCCTGTTCGATAGCTCGCTGAAAGTGCTTAATCGCCGCTTCGATGTCTTCGTCGGCGACCGTATGATAGATATACCGTCCCACTCGGTCGCGTCCGCGGAGGTATTCTTCGTAAGCGGCTGCGTTGGCCGTGGCGTGGCCCGCCAAGTCAATTTGCTCATCGGAACTAAGCGTCAAGTGCAGTCCGTCAACTATGCGCTGGGCGATTATGTCCTGCACGGCGATGATGTCGCTCGCGTCTGAGTCTATGCGATCACCCCAGAGAACTTCGCCTTTGGTGACATCAAGAAGTTGCACCGTAACGCGCACCTTGGAAGCCGCGTGCAAGAAACTCGCCGCGACGACCGCGCTTACCTTCAATTCGCGACCGGCCTCGAGCGGATCCTTTGACTGTCCCAGATATTTTGCGATAGCCGACGAGGGGCGCACGACCAGCGAGCGCAGTCGTACCAGCTCAGTAATCACCGCGTCAGCCAACGAAAATTCGTAGAAACTCACGGCGGAGTCATTGGTAAGATTTCTGAACGGCAGGATGGCCACGCTACTAACTTCTTGTTGGACGAAGAGTTCCCTTTCACTTCGGCTTTCAATCTCTCGACGCAGATTCTTCAGGTCGAGCACCAAATCCTTTACTGTTTGATACCGCTCGGCTCTATCTTTGCGGAGTGCTTTCTTGACGAGGCGCTGGAGTTCAGCCGGTACATCTTGCGAGAAACGCCCAAGAGGCAAAGGTTCTGTTTTTAGAATCGAGGCAATGACGTCACTCTTCGTTAATCCATCGAACGGAGCTTTCCCCGCCACCATTTCGTAAATCACGACTCCAAGACCCCATATGTCGGTGCGCTCGTCCACCTCAAGACCACGCGCCTGTTCCGGCGACATGTAGCTGACCGTGCCCATAACCATGCCTGGCTCAGTCTTGACCGCATGGATTGTTTCTGCCTCCGGATCCGAAATGAGACGTTGATACTCAGTCAGTTTAGCCAGGCCAAAGTCCAACACCTTTACGTATCCATCATGCCGGACCATGATGTTTTCGGGTTTAATGTCTCGATGGACGATTCCGGCTTGATGAGCTGCCGCCAAAGCAGAGGATACCTGCACCATCATATCGAGCATTTCTGTCAACTCTATTTGAGCGCCGGTCATGCGCTGGCGAAGCGTCACACCGTCGATAAACTCGGCCGCAATGAAGGGTGTGTCGTTCGCTTGTCCAATTTCATAAATGGTAAGAATGTTCGGGTGATTGAGTGCCGATGCGGCATAAGCCTCCTGTTCAAAACGAAGCAATCGGTCTTTATTCAGACTGAGGTCAGAGGGAAACAGCTTGAGCGCGACATTACGCCGCAATCGTGTGTCCCTGGCAAGATAGACTTCACCCATGCCGCCCGCGCCAAGCACGGAGCAAATCTCATAGTGACCAAGTTGTGTACCGACAACGACAGACATGAGCATTGACGAGGAAGAGCGCGTGACTCGTAAACCGAAACCCGCAAATCGTAAATGGCGAAGCGTGAACAAGCGCAACAGGACTATTCCTGGCTGGAGGGAAGGCAGCTCAAAATAATCTCATGCATCCGTCTTATCTGTCGAAGCTTGCCTGGAATCCTTAGGAAGAAGGTGCAGGAAATCGTCGGCATACCAGGCGACGCAATCTGAAATATGCTCACGCAGCACCACGCTCGATTTGTATCCATCGAGAATATAGGCTTTCCATCTGGGTTGAATTTCGGCAGGCTGATCCTCGATTTGCAGCGCCACCAGCTCCATAAATCCGGCCACCATTTCGGCGGTGCTTAGCACCTTAAGTCTTTCCAACTCGCTTCCAGTGCGGGCAATATCCTTGTTGTCGTAGAAATAGGGCCGGACTTCGGGATTCTCTGCAAAGAACCGCAGAATCTGGAGGCTCTGATTGTAGAGTCGCTCGTTCACGTCGCCGCGGCTGTGCCGAACCATTACCTCAACCTGACGCTTAGCAGCCTTGAGCGCGAACACGCCGCCAAGGACCGCGCCGATAACGGCGCCGATTACTCCGGCTACGGCGGCCAGAACTGTTGGATCCATTGTAAAGTCGGCCCTCTTCTGGTGGTTCTGTTCCCGAACCAGCGGGAGATGTTTAGTAACGAAGTCACTGACCGTTGCCGATAACAGCTTGCAAATCGGTATAGTCGGCCTTCGGTTTCGTGCGACAAACGAAGCTCACTTCCTTTGGTTTTCCTGGCGCGGTGACGCTGACGCCTTGCGTGGTCTGCGCCGGCTTCTCTTCGCCGTTGTAATCATCTGTGACCTGGTATTCGTAGCCATTAACATTGAAGCTGATCTCCGTCAAATCGAATTGCGCGCGAAAGTAATGGGTGTATTGGAACTTTGTCTGCGTTCCCGTTCGCTCTTTCGGGAACTCGAGTTCAATCTTTCCCGGCAAGCCAAAACGATACTGCAAATAACCGCGGTCGCTGGTTAGATCTTTCGATGCGCATACGGAAACGATCTTCGCGGGACGCTTTACGGGACAACTGAAGATCACGCGCTCATTCCGGTCGCATAATGTGTTGGGCTGGAGCGCAGCGGTTGGCTTGCTTGTATCTTCTGGTTGCAACGATGCCGTCTGCGACACGCCGCGCTCGTCGCCGAGGAACCATCCGGCCAGCACCATAATGGCGATCGGCAATATTTTTATTCGCATGAGACCTCTTTGTTTCGACCAGACGTGAATAGTCAGTTTTGAACCTTGGATCCGTAGTGGACAATGCCTACCATATTAACCACTAACGCGCGAGATTACTGATCAAAACCACATCGCTCGTTAAAGTGCCGCTCGCGTATGCGAGCCATTTGCCGTCAGGCGACCAACCAAACGAAAAGATCGGATTGGGATTCCAATGCGTCAATTGTTTTGGCGCGCTGCCATCAAGCGGCTGAATCCAGATATTCCCGACGCCTTGCTGTCTGGCGGCATAGGCCAGTCCGCTTCCATCCGGGGTCCATCGAAGCCGGCCGTAGTACGCTGGCTGGTCGCTAATGACCTTTGGCTCGCCGCCGCCGATGGCGAAGATCGCGATTTTGCTTTTGATGTCCGGCGCCGGGCGATATCCACACGCGAACACTTTACCGTCAGGCGAGACGTTGGGATCGAAGGTCGGATTGTCTATCAAGAGCGCTGGCTCGCCGCCGTCGATGCCGACTCGGAGTAATTTCGACGGACTCGACGATCTAAAAATCACCGCCTGGCCATCCGAAGTGAAGGTTGGCTGCCTGTCACCCGTGCCGTGCGTCAGTTCCAGCGGGTGCTTGCCGTCAATGTCGATTCGCCACAGATGCTCCTGATCATCGCGATTCGAAAGAAAGACGATGTACCGGCCGTCGGGCGAGACAGTAGGCTGTTCGTTGAAACCGGCATGCGCGGTAAGCTGCTTGGGCGCGCCGCCTTTGAGATCGGTTATCCATAAATTTTGTTCGCCGGCGATTTGGGACGTGTAGACCAGCTTCCCGTCCGGCGTCCACGAGAGGCCGTTTAATCCATCGTAGCTGGTCGCCGTGAGCTGGGTTGGGTGATCGAGATCGCCCGTCTGCGCCAGCCAGATGTTCGCTTTTTTTTCCGATTGAATCGTAATTAAAGTCCGAGCGTCTGCGGTCACGCTCAAGTCGCGATAGTCGGTCAAATCATTCGTAATGCGGCGGGCAACGCCTTTCGGATATGGTACAAACCAGATTTGCTGCTCGGCGTTAGTCTCAGTTTCAATCACCGTCGCCAGGATTCCGCGGCCATCCGGCGACCACTCTATCCGGCCGATTGCCGGCCAATGGTTCGCCGTCAGTTGATGGCTCGTGCCGTCCCTGGTCTGAAAGCCATAGATCGCTTGATCCCACTGATTTGAGTTTATGCTAACCGGACAGGCGATAACATTTCCGTCCGGTGACCACGAGGGCGGCAGCACGCCATTCGGTCCAATTCTCACGGCGTCCTTTGCGTGGGTCGTGACTAACGTTCGTTCTCCTGAGCCGTCGATGTTAGCGATCACAATAGAAGCTGTTCCGGGGCTGAAGCGGATAAAGGCCATTTGCTTGTTATCCGGCGAAAACGTTACCGGCGAATCGACATCTTCCAGCAATTTGTCGGGCGTTCCCCCCAGACTCGGCACCTGATAGAGCATGCCGAGATGATTCTGCGCCTGGCTTACATAAAAGATATAGTTGCCATCGTGTGAAAAGGTTAAGCCGTAAATATCCGTCACCTGCGGCGAGACAATCTGCAATTCTTTTCCGGTAACCAATTGCCTTAGCCAAACGCTCTGCTGTCCCTGGTCACTTACTGCGTAACCGACGTAATTTCCGTCAGCAGAAATTGCCGCCTTGACCGCTTTTCCGGTGGTCGTGAATTTTGTCAGCTTCACGCTTTCAAAAGGAATTCCGGAATTCCGCAGCCAAAGGATCGCGGCGCCGATGGCAACCAGCGCGCCGCACAATGCGAGAGCCACCCAAAGCCGGTGTTGAGAGCGAGACGAAGAACCCTGGGGAATTTGAAGAGCGACCCGCTGCGCCGTGAGGTCGATGACTCTTTGATCAGTGTTCGAGCCATGAGCGCCCAATTCATGCGACTCCTGCTCGAAATCCTCTTCATAGCTCAGGCGCGTGCTGGTTTTCTCTTTGATAATTATTAGATCAGAAATACTATCGGCCGACTCTTTGACCTCAGCCACAAAACGGTACCCTCGACGCGGAACAGTCTTGATGTAGTCAGCATTCCCCAACGCTTTGCGCAGCGTGTAAATGTTTTGCGTTAGATTGGCCTCTTCCACAAAGCTGTCCGGCCAGAGTGACTTCATCAAATCGTCCTTCTCAAGCACGTCGCCACGGTTCTCGATCAACAGCAACAAGGTATCGACGGCTTTCGCTTTCAATGGCACTACCTCGCCATCGCGCATCAGTTGGCGATTGACCGTGTCAATGCGGTAGGGGCCAAACTCGAAAAATTGCCTGTTTTCCTTGCTCATCGTCCGGTTTAGAAACGGTTGAGAAACAATTGAGCGCCCGGTTGAAGACTTTTAGATCAGGCGCGAGCCATGATGCGCGCCACGATGAAAAAGTCGCTCAGATCGATGGTGCTCAAAGCTCTGAGACCCGGCAATTCTAAAGCAAAGCGTTCGCGCGAAACAATACCGGAAATCAGAAATGAAGATCCGGTCTGGGGCCCGGTAGAGCCGGAAGTGCTGGGAACAGAGCCCGAAACCAGGACCAGGACGATCACCTTCAAGCAAGAGCGCCTGCTAGTTATCAGTCAGCTTAGAAGTGTCGAGAGCTGGTGTCAGGAATGCAGCGCGACGACACTGCGGCTAAGTCAAAAACAAGCGGCGACTGTAGCTGCCGTAAGTGAGGAAGAGATCTTCCGCCAAGTCGAAGCCGGTCAATTGCATCGTGTCAGGACGGACGAAGGAGGAGGTTTGATTTGTCTCAACTCGCTACTGAAACAACACATAGAAGAGTGAGTCATGCACCTTTCAATTCAGCCAAAGTAAGGAGATGGTCATGAAAAGACATTTGCTGGGAACAATCGTAATTCTGCTTTGCGCGAGCGCGAGCGCGAGCTATGCGCAAGGAGTACTGTATGGCGCCAGCAAGAGTGGACAACTATTTACCATCAATCTAAGCACCGGGGCTGGGACGTTAGTTGGAAAGATTCCTATCGGAACGAAAGGGCAGCCTCCCGGCACAACCGAGATCGTTTTCGACAACGCAACGGGTCGCGCATTCGACCAGTTCAATGCCGAGAATTTCGCCGGTCAGGAATTCGATATCAATACCGGCGCGGCGATGGGACCTCCCATCTCCAATGGCGGCTCTTATGACGGCTTGGAGTGGGTTGGTTCGACGCTGTACGGTACAGCAACCGTCAATGAAAAAGGTGATTCAGAACTCCGAACATTGGATCCCTATAGCGGGACCTCCACCCTGATTGGACCAACTGGCATGGCGGGGATTAATGGTCTCGCTTACGATCAAACCACCGGAATAATGTACGGCAGCACCGGCGGCTCTAAGGGTCCATCCAGTCTGGTCATCATCAATTTATCTACCGGAGCGGCGAGGGAGGTCGGAAGCATCGGTGTTAATGTCGGGAGTCTTGAATTTGGTCCCGATGGAAACCTTTACGCGGGCAGTGTCGGCGGGCAGACCGGCGGTAGCGGCAACCTGTATCGAATCAACAAGTCAACTGGAGCCGGCACTCTGGTTGGGGCAACCGGATTCATCAACATTACGGGCTTAGCGCGGGTCGGGTCCGCCGCGCCCCCGCCAACGCCGACACCTACACCTACATCAACACCCACACCGTCAACAATCCAATTTAGCGTCGCGAGCACGAGTGTTGGTGAAGACAGTTCGCAGGTGACGCTCAATGTAAACCGCTCTGGCGACGCCTCCGGAGCGGCGACGGTGAATTACACGACAAGCGACGTAGCGGGGGCGCAGAACTGCAGCATCGTCAATGGCAACGCGTCGTCGCGATGTGATTACATCGCCAGCATCGGCACGCTCAGTTTTGCTCCGGGTGAGAGTTCGAAGTCTATCTTCGTGCTCATCATCAACGATTCGTACCCCGAAGGGCCGGAGACTTTCAGCGTCACCTTGAGCAGTCCAACCGGAGCATCGTTGGGCGTTTTCGCGACGGCGACCGTGACCATCAACGACAACGACGCGACCGCGGGAGCGAATCCGATCGACCGGGCCAACTTCTTCGTCACCGAACATTATTATGATTTTCTCAATCGTTTGCCGGACAACGGTGGTCTGGCATTCTGGACGAACGAGATCACTTCGTGCGGCGCCGACGCCGGGTGCATCGAGGTCAAGCGGATCAATGTTTCCGCGGCCTACTTCCTCTCCATTGAATTTCAGCAGACGGGTTATTTGGTTGAGCGGATGTACAAGTCTGCTTACGGCACCGCCACAGGCAATTCAACATCTCCCAGCGCCCATACATTGCAGGTTCCCATCGTGCGCTTCAACGAGTTTCTGCCGGACACCCAGCGAATCGGTCAAGGCGTAGTTGTGGGTGCGCCGGGATGGGAGACGGCTTTGGAGAACAATAAGGTGGCGTTCGCGGCAGAGTTCGTGCAGCGGACAAGGTTCACTTCACAATACCCAACGACGCTGTCGCCGTCGACATTCGTAGATCAGTTATTTGTGAATGCCGGCGTGACGCCGACGACGACAGAGCGCAACGCAGCGACTGCTGAGTTTGGCTCAGCAACGAACACGAGCGATCTCGCGGCGCGAGGCCGCACGTTGCGGCGCGTAGCAGAGAACGCGACGCTCGTGACGAATGAATTCAACCGGGCTTTCGTGCTGATGCAGTTCTTCGGTTATCTGCGCCGCGATCCGAACGATCTGCCGGACACGGATGACACCGGTTATGACTTTTGGTTGACGAAGCTGAACCAATTCGGCGGCAACTTCATCAATGCCGAGATGGTGAAGGCTTTCATCAGTTCGCTTGAATATAGGCAGCGGTTTGCGCCGTGATCTGAAAAACAACTGCCCGCTCGGTATGGAACTCACGGCAGTCCGATAAGGTACACGCGCAAGCATTCAACCGAGCGCAACGCGCTCATCAAGCAAAAAGAAAGGAAACAGATGAGAAAACTATCGCTTCTGTTGCTCGTGGTCTTCGCTGGCGCTTCAGCCGCACTGGCGCAAGGCGCGGATGACTTTAACAAATGGGACGTCTACGCCGGCTATTCACAGGGACGCTTTAAGACCAACGTGAACAGCGCGAGCTTTACTTCGAGCAGCGGCACTGAGGGCTTTTCAAATCTGTGCAGCAGCGCCATCGGCGATATGATCGGCCCCAACTTTCAAAAGTTCTTCTGCACACGCCGGAACTTTAACGGCTTCGATGCATCGATTACACGCAACATGAGCAAGTATGTCGGCATTCAAGGCGACCTTACGGGCCACTTCAAGCCGCAGACGTATGTCGATAAGTTTACGCCGCCGGGCGTCACGCAAACCATTGCGAATCGCGAACGCCTTTGGAATTTTCTGGGCGGCGTGCAGATCAAGAACAACAGCCGTGATGCGCGGGTCAAGCCTTTCGGCCACGCGCTGGCAGGCTTTGCGCGTTATACGAACCGTCAACAACAGACGCTCGATCTCTTTCCGCAATTCAATTTCACTATCGGAGATCGAGTAACCAGCTTTGCGATGAAGTTGGGCGGAGGCTTAGATATTCGCGCCGGCAAGCGAATCGATGTTCGCGTTATCGAGGTCGATTACAATCCGGTATTTGCGGGAGACCGGACCGCCAAGAGCATCGCCGGGCCATTCAACCCAGTCAGGTTCACTGGCCGGACTTCACACAATTTCACGGTCGGCGTGGGCATCGTGATTCACTAAGCCGATACTGGGAGCGCGGGCGTCTCGCCCGCATTCGTCTGTGCGGCCTGTAAAGGGGCGGGCGGGACGCCCGCGCTCCCAGTGGCAGGTTCTTCTTTGTGAGAGACAGAGGTTGAAAAGGATTCCTGATCTCCTGGGTTTCAACTCTCAGCCTTAAAACGCGCGATCTCACCCGGCTTGCGCAGCATCTTGTTGACTTCACCGAGATGCTGTTCTTCTTCCGCGATCATTTTGCATGCGTGTTCTTCGATGAACACCGAACAGGTACCCACAATGGTCCAATCTCGGCCATCCCGTTTGTCGAACTCTCGATACTCTGAGATTGAGATAAACAATGGAGACCTGTAAAAACTGTCGAAAGAGCTTTTCGGCTCAAGGGGTGACTCCCGTACGTCGCATGAAATCCTGAAAGCGTGGGTCGGCTCGCAGATCGTTCAGCCGCGGATCAAAGCGCAGCATCGGCGTAAGCCATCGCATATTCTGGATCCAGATCAATCGGGCACATCTACGCGGCGTTGGGAAGAAAAGACGAAGCAAGAAACGCAATTAAGAAACTCGATCAGCGATCAAGACTTTCTCAATCATCGATGGCATCGATCCCACGACGGGTCGAGTGTTTCATCATTTCGGCACGACGATGCCCGTGCTACCAGCGTTGGGGGTCGCCATCGAGTTCTGAAATTCCATGCCAATCAGAGGCAAAAAGAGTTATTCTCAATCAATTGTGACCGGTTACACCGACCGAATAATCTGCGGATGCGTTGCGGCGTGCCTTCTGGCTGCCGCAGGCCCCTTCAGTTCGTCGCTATATCAGGCTCAAACGGTTTCGAATCCTTCTCCCCAACCCACCCCACCAACTCAGCAACCAGAACCGATCAAGATCTACACTGAAGAAGTACTTCTCCCTGTGGTCGCCACCGATAGCAGTGGGCGCTTTGACCCCACGCTCGAAGCAGATGACCTCCTAATACTTGAAGATGGCCAGCCCCAAACAATCCGGAGCATTCGCCGAATTCCGGCCAGCGTTCTGCTATTACTGGACACTGGCGGTTTCCGAAACCCGGCAATGAAAACCAACGCCACCCGCGATCTCGCCGTGCGCCTGGTTTCCCGACTTCGCTCAGGCGATCAAGTTGCGGCGCTTCAATTTGGCGGCAAAGTTGAATTGATTCAGAGTTGGACGGCAGAACCGGAAGTCGCGATCCATTCGCTGAAGTCAAAACTCTCTTCGGGACGGGACGGTCGTTTGCCGGATGCCCTGGCCGCGGCTTCAGTGCAACTGAGAAATGCTCCACCCGGCAATC
>Ga0137361_10003518_pt1 | contig 10187 bp, 7 predicted proteins | sample Mad1_80_16metaG_FD_104923 | JGI IMG/M metagenome (GOLD analysis project Ga0137361, IMG submission 104923) | Vadose zone soil microbial communities from Angelo Coast Range Reserve, California, USA - Mad1_80_16 metaG | ecosystem: Environmental > Terrestrial > Soil > Vadose zone | place: USA... | reverse complement strand
TTATCGTGACCTGGGTTTCGGCAAGCCGCATCCGGCGCGCGAGCTGCGTGCGGAACGGATGTGGCACCTGATTGCCGATATACATGGTGAGATGCTGTGCGCCGGGGTCCCACACCGCGCAGCAGCCACGCGTTTCGATTGGCGCGTGGGTCTGCCGGTGCTGATGGAAGCTCGCTTCGACCACCACCGCCGCCTGGGCGAACCGCCGCACCGGATCGCCGGCGGTGAAAGTCTGGTGCGAGACGAGGTTGCTCGGCAGGCTCTCGTCGACGCGCGGGGCGTCCGGCTTGAGCGCGCGTTCGACGTGCGGTACCGGCGGCAGTGGCTCGTAGACCACGTCGATCATCTCGGCGGCATCCTCGGCGAGATAGCGGTCGGTCGCCACGATGCAGGCGACCGGGTCACCGACAAACCGCACCTTTTCGATCGGCAGTGTGGTGCATTCGACCGGGAGCAGGCCCTCGATTGGCGGCGCGAGGCGCAGCGGCGTCGTCCACTCGGCCAGCTCCCGGCCGGTCACCACGGCAAGGACGCCGGGAGCCCGCCGCGCGGCGACGGTGTCGATTGAGACGATGCGTGCATGCGGGTGCGGCGAGCGCAGGAAGTGCGCATGCAGCGCGCCCGGGATCGCCACATCGTCGAGATAGCGCCCGCGCCCGGTGAGGAAGCGCCGGTCTTCCTTGCGCAGAAGCGGACGGCCTATGATGGCGTCGCCGCTCATGCCGGGCTCGCTTTGCGGCGCCGCGCCGCCTTGGCGACCGCCGCGACAATGTTGTGATAGCCGGTGCAGCGGCACAGATTGCCGGACAGCGCTTGGCGGATGTCGGCATCGCTCGGATCGGGGTTGTCCTTGAGCCAGGCCTCCATTGTGACGACGATGCCGGGCGTGCAGAAGCCGCATTGAAGGCCATGCTCCTCGTGCAGCGCCTGCTGCAGGTCGGTGAGCGAGTCGTCGCGTGCGAACGCCTCGATGGTCGTGATCTCGTGACCCTGCATCTGGACCCCGTAGATCAGGCAGGTGCGCGCCGGCCGGCCGTCGACGAGCGCCGTGCAGGCGCCGCACACGCCGTGTTCGCAGCCCACATGCGTGCCTGTGAGCCCCAAATCCTCGCGCAGCACGTCGCACAGGAGCTTGCGTGGCTCGGCCGTGACGGAGACTTCGCGGCCGTTGACCCGCAGCGCGAAGGCGACAGGTCCCACGCTCATCGCAACCGTTCCACGGCGTCAACCAACGCATCGTGCACCAGCGCGCGGACGAGGTCGCGGCGGTACACGGCCGGAATGCCTTCTGCATCCTCGATGTCGGGATCGGCAGCGGCGGCATCGGCCAGCGCGGGCATCCAATTGCGTTCGTCGATCGACGCGCCGATCGCGCCCTGCCCGGCCGCATCGAGCCGCACAGGCACCGGACCGATGCCCCCGGCGGCGAGCGATAGCCGCGCGACGCGACGGTCTGGGTTCAGGCTGACCACCACGGCGATCGCCACGATGGCGAAATCGCCGGCGCGCCGCGCCAATAGGCGGAAGCCCCACGTCTCGTGCGGATGGGCTTTGGGGAACTGCGCCGCCACCAGCAATTCGTCGGGCTCGATCGCTGTGGTGAAGATCGAGAGGACGAAGTCCCGCGCCGCGATGGTGCGCCGCCGCCGTGTCGAGACGAGCTCCATCTCGGCATCGAGCGCAATCGCGACGAGCGGCAGCTGCGCTGCTGGGTCGGCATGCGCCAGCGAGCCGCCGATGGTCCCGCGCTCTCGGATCACATAGTGCCCGATTGTCGCGGCCGCGTGGGCGAGTAGCGGACAGACGCGTCGAGCGTAATCATTGCGGGCAAGATTGGCGTGGCTCACTAGGGCGCCCACGACCAGGCGCTGATCCTCCATACGAATCTCATCGAGGCCGGCCAACCCATTGATATCGATCAGGTGGCCGGGCTGCGCGAGGCGCATATTCAGCATCGGCGCGAGGCTCTGTCCACCGGCGATGATTTTCGCTCCATCGCGGCGTGCCGCGAGGCTAGCGAGCGCTTCGTCGAGCGTACGCGGCTTTTCATAGGAGAACCGCGCTGGCTTCATGCGGCACCGCCAAACACGCTCCCGCCGCTTACCTTGTCGAACAAGTGCAGTCTCTCCGGCAGCAGCCCGAAGTTGACGCGCTCGCCCTGCGCGTGACGGGTCTCCTTGTCAACGCGCACGAATACGTCGCAGCCCTCAACTTTAAGACCAAGGAAGCGGTCCGAACCGACCGGCAGCACCGAGTCGACAACACCCGTCAATACTGGCCCTCCGGCCGGACAATCCCGCATCACATCCTCCGGCCGGATGCCGAGCACCACCGGCGCCGCGGATACGTCCCTAAGTTTTCCCGCTGGTAGGCCGATGCGCAGGCTCCCGCGGCGAAAAACCGGGGCGCTCGCTCCGTCCTCGATCGCGCCTTCGAGGTAATTGATCGGCGGACTGCCAAGAAACGACGCAACGAACATGTTGCTTGGGTGTTCGTAGACCTCGTCGGGCGTCCCGACCTGCTGGATCAGACCATCTCTCATCACGACGATGCGGTCGGCAAGCGTCAGGGCTTCGGCCTGGTCGTGGGTGACATAGACGAACGTCGTCCGCATCTCCTCGTGCAGATGCTTGATCTCCGCCCGCATGGAGATGCGCAAGGCGGCGTCGAGGTTCGACAGCGGCTCGTCCATCAGGAACACCGCGGGCTGGCGGACCATGGCACGGCCGAGGGCAACGCGCTGACGCTGCCCGCCAGACAGCTGACTCGGTCGCCGCCTGAGCAGGTTCGCAATCTCGAGTTTCTTCGCCGCGTCCTGCACCCGGCGGTCGACCTCCGCCGGCGCGATCCTCCGCATACGCAGGCCGAATGCGATGTTCTCGTAGACGGTCTTGTGAGGGTAGAGCGCGTAGCTCTGAAACACCATGGCGACGTCGCGATGGTGCGGCGGGATGTGGTTGACCACCTCATCGTCGAACCACAGCTCGCCCTCGCTCGCCTCCTCGAGGCCCGCGATCATGTTGAGCGTCGTCGACTTGCCGCATCCGGAGGGTCCGAGTAGCACAACGAATTCCCGATCGTGGATGTCGAGGTTGAGCGCTCGCACCGCGATCACGTCACCGTAGCGCTTGCTTACGCCATCGAATCTGATGCGCGCCATGCCGCGACCTCAACCTTTGACTGCGCCGGTGGTCAAGCCGGAGACGATATAGCGCTCGAACGCGACCGCGAGAATCACCGGCGGAATGACAGCGATCACCCCCGCGGCGTTGATGAACGAGAAGCTGATGGTAAAGTCCGACGTGAACGAGGCCACAATGATCGGCAGCGTCTGCGACTTCGGCGTCTGGGTGAACATCAGGGCGAGAAGAAACTCGTTCCAGCTCGCCAGGAACGCGAACAACATGACCGCGACAACGGACGGCAGCGAGAGCGGTAGATAGACCCGTGTTAGCGTCTGCAGGCGCGAGCAGCCGTCGACCCGCGCCGCCTTGTCGAGTTCGTCAGGCAGCGACTCAAAGTAGCTCACCAGGATGAACACCGAGAACGGCACCGTGACCGCGAGATAGGTGATAATCAGCGACCACAGACTGTCGAGCAAGCCAAGGTTGCGGATGAACAGGAAGAACGGCACGACGAGCGCGATGTCGGGGATCACGCGCGTTGCCAAGATGGCATAGATCGAAACCGGCCGGCCGCGAAACTGGATCTTCGCCATAGCGTAGGCAGCCGGAACGCCGACCAGGAGATTGAGGACGACTACTGCGCAGGCGACAATCAGGCTGTTGCCGATCGCCGGTACCAGGCTGGCGGCCGTCGACGGGATGTAGCCGCCGGTCGCGGGATCGGCCGCGCGGCGGGTTTCGTAGGTGACGCTGCGGTCCTTGGCGGCGAAGATCGCCGCGAAGTTCTGCAGGGTCGGCTGGTGCGGTATCCAATGCGGCGGTTTGGAGACGATTTCGCGCTCAGTCTGAAAAGAGGATGAGAACAGCCAAGCGACCGGGGCGAGCACGTAGACAAGGAAGGCGAGCGAAGCCGACCACAACACCAGGGTGCGACCCAATCGTTGAGACCACAGTCGGCGGGGTCGGACGGGCGTCGCGATCACGTCGCGACCCTCTGGGCGAGCGCGCGGATGACGAAGTAAGAGAGCGCGAGCGTGGCAAGTGCGAGGATATAGCTCATTGCGGCGCCGGTGCCGAATGAGAGATTGCGGAAGGTCTCGACGTAGATGCGCCACGCTACCACGTGGCTCGCGTCGCCCGGCCCGCCCTCGGTCAGAATGAAGAACAGATCGAAATGCCGGATCGCCATCATCGTCTCGTAGATAAGGACGAGGGCGAAGCTCGGCGCGAGTGCCGGCAACGTCACATGAAAGAAGCGTTTCACTATGTTGGCTCCGTCGACCTTGGCGGCGGCGTAGAGATCGGCCGGAATCGTCTTGAGGCCGACGAGCAGCAGTATCGCGGCTAGCGGCACCTCCTTCCACACGAACGCATTAGCGATGAGCGCCAGCGTCTTATCGGAGTCTCCGAGCCAGACCATGTAAGTGTTGATGAAATCGAGCTGATAGAGCACGCCGTTGAGCGCGCCGTAGTTCGAATCGTAGATCCACTTCCACATCAGCGCATTGGCAACGTAAGGAATGGCCCAAGGGATCAGCAGCAGGGCACTTAGCACACGCCTGCCCCAAAATTCTTCATTGAGGAACAGCGCGACGAATAGCGCGAGGATCAGGATCGCCGCGACCGCGATGACCGAGAAGATCACCGTTCGCTCGACTGCGCTCCAGAATTGCGGGTCCGACAGCACGGCGATGTAATTGTCGAACCAGACGAACGGCACTCGTTGCGGGCGCGTGAGCTTGAGGCTGTAGAGACTGATATAGAACGAGTAGAGGACTGGGAAGACCGCGACCCCCATGAGCACGGCGGCGAGCGGAATGAGGAACAGGTAGGCGCGCCGCTCGTCGTATGACAATCTTTGTGTTCGCGTAAGCCTATGCGCGAGGCTGGCACTTGCAGTCATAACAGTGCACGGCGACGATTGAGCGGGATATGCGGCAAGAGAGGCTCGCCGCAGGGGCGGCGTCATGACTGTTTCTTGAGTTCCGCCCATTTGGCGGCGGAGGTCTTGAGCGCCTGATCCGGGGTGACCTTACCGAGGACTGCCTGTTGCCAGGCCGCGCCGTTGATGTCGTTCCATTCCCCGAACCACGGCGAGATCACGTCCTTCTTGCGGGCGAGGGCTTGCTGCTTTTCGATCAAGTCGACATTCCCATAGGCCTTATAGACCTCGCGCATTTCCGGATCGTTGAACAGTGATTTCACCCCGAACGCCGCGCCGACATCCTTGAACAGAAGCTTCTGGAATTTGTATTCGCCGTCCGCCTTGCCGCCGAACCACTCGATGAGTTTGACGGTGTTCTCTGCGCGCGTTGCATCGGCTTGTGCCCTGGGGGTCATACCGTAAAAGCGCATCCAGCCGACAGTGGCATGCGATCCGCTTTCGCCCTGAGGCATGAGGGCCAACATGGCGCGGCCGGCGATCTGGCTTTGCGACGGATCGTTAAGGGTGCGCAGGCGATATTTAGGGATAAGGCCGAAGGCGTGCTGGCCCGATGAGAAGGTCTTCAAGCCGGCCAGTTCGCCGGTTTCGACGCACGAAGGCGAGAGGATCTTGTGCTTGTGCACGGCATCGACGAGCCACCTGAGCGCCGAGCGCGCGCCGCCATCCTGCATGACCGCATTGCCGTTGTCGTCGACGAATCGTCCTCCATGGGAGAACACCATGGCAGAGAGGAACTCGATCAGCCAAGTCTCTTGTGCCATCGAGACGAGCACCGGCCATTCGGAGAGACCCTTGGACTTAACTGTCTTCGCCTGATCGGCCACTTCAGCCCATGTGGTTGGCGGCGAAGCGATGCCTGCCTTCTGCAGCAGCTCCTTATCGTAGATGAAGCCCATATAGTCGGTGTAATAAGTGAGGCCGTATTGCTTGCCCTTGTAGATCATCGATTGATTGCAGAAGTCGCTGGCATCGGCGTTGTAGGCGGTCAGCGTCTGGTACTGATCTATCGGCACGAGCCAGCCGGCGTCAGCCCATTCTGGTAGCCAGCTGTCAGACACCCACAACGTGTCGATCGGGGCATTGCCGACAAACTTGGTGATCATCGTTTCGCGATACTGTGCCCAGGGTAGGTTCGAATAGTTGACCTTAATACCGGTCTTGGCTTCGAACGCTGCCAAGTGGCTCTTTACGGTGTCGACCGCCGCCGACCAGGTCGCGAAATTGATCGTTTCGGCGGCAGGGGCGCGCGCGATGCCACCCAGTTCTGCTGCACAACTCAGACCCGCGGCGGCAGTCGACTTAAGAAACGAGCGGCGACTGAGATTTCCGGTCATGGCGAGATGGCTCCCTTCGAAAGCCCCGCAAGTTACGGCGAATGCAGTGCTGGTTCGGCGTGCACCGTGGATAGAGTTTAGCACTGAAAACGGGGGTGAGATATCGACAGTTTAGTTTCACAACACCATCCGGATCAACGTGCGGAACGGCCCGTGAGGCTTCCCACAAGTTGCGCCGTATGGGTTCTGCCAGGGCGACCGCGGTGACGTGGGTTGGTCACGAATCCCCATCGCTCGAAGTCGGCGCCGGAAGGCCCGCCGTAGGCGCTAGGATGGTGGCAGGAGTCGCCGGAAGTAGATCCAACAGCCAGCCGTGAACATCCTCACCCGCGATCTCTTCGTAACGAGCCGACACGGTCTCTGCATTGGCATCGTACCAAGCAACAGGATCAGCCATTCCGACCGTGACCTCGTGTGATCACAACATGGAACGTGGCCAAGAAGCGTATTTGTCACGCCACGCTGCAAGCTCGCCAAAGTGCCCTGGGATGGGAGGACAGGTGGTCTGAGCTTCTGCTAGCTGCGCTCACCGTAGCTTGAGTTAATTTGCGGCATTCATTTCGAACTTGTCCTTCCTGAAAATCATATCCACGGGTAGCGATGATGCAACCCGAACAGAATCGGATCGGCAATAATCGTCCCTGATCCTTGGATAGGTCGTTGCAGCGGCGCATCCTTGCTCAACGCCAAAAGCGTCGGTGTCTCGTTGTAGGATGAGTATGAAGCCAAGACCCTGGAGTCCGGCGGTTGTTGGACCGTGACTTCCGCTGACGTCAGGAACATTCCGCTTGATCGGCTAAAGGATCAGATCGGCGTTCCCGAACCCATCGTGTCGGCATGGTGTTTCGCCGACGGGATGAGGTGTCGGCGGTGTGCGGCGCGGCTACGGCTTTACCTCGGCCAATTCGATCAGCACAACAGCTACCGTGCAGTGGGCACACTGGGCCGACTGCTAAGACGGCACGCGATGGCGTGCCGTCAGCGCAATGATGAGCTCGCGGTTCACGATGATGTTGCAGAGATCGAACGTGCGTTTCAAAGGATTGGCGCAGTGAGCGAACGGGGGCCTGTGGACACCTCAAACCCAGCTGCGCTATGAACAACATGCGTTGTCGCGCGCAAGTCTGCCCTCCGGGCTTTCGACGCAGTAGGAAGAGGCAAGCGGCCACCGCCCGCGGATGAATGCATGATTGCACCAAGTACCCATGGCGGTAGCCTGCTCACAGGAGTAGTTCTCGGGGCCCTCTTGAACAGCTTGGCGGGGCAGGTGGCGGTGTCTCACCCCCCGGAGGCGCATGCCGCGGAGGCGCAATCTGTCAGCGCGCCAACATGCGATGCGGAGGAAGTCGGCGGCACCCAGCTTGGCCCGTTGCCCCTTGCCGCGATTCCGAACGCTCATCCGGAAACGTCGACCGAGACGATAGCGGCAGCTCGCAATTATTTAATTGAGACCGCGAGCCCGGGTTACACGATGGCACGACAAGGGCCGGAACTCGCGATCGGACGTCTTAATCCGGAATTCGCGATCCGGCTTGCAAACGCGGTGAGGGAAGCAAGACAGACCGGACTGCCGTCCGCCGGGGTCTTTTCCGCCTATCGGCCGCCCGCATTCGGGATCGGCGGTTTCTTCGACAAATTCCACTCGCTGCATACTTATGGCCTCGCCGTGGATATGTACGGCATTGGGGGGCCTGGCTCTGCCGCAGCGCAGCTTTGGTATGAAATTGCGGCTAGGCATGGTGTCGTGTGTCCCTATGGATCTCATCACCAGGCAGAATGGAATCACTGCCAACCGACGAGTCTCAAGATCATTCTCGCGGATAATCCCCTGCGTGACACCGTGACTGCGGAGGGCCCGCTTAGCCTCGAGAGCATGTTCGAAGCTGGCAGCATGTTGATCACGAGCCCGCCAAACATCTCTGATGGGACGAGGGACCGCACCATGGCTGGGCCCGTGTCCACGGTGGCTATGCGGGACATTGCTGCTGCCGCGACGCCCGAGCCACGGCCCGTCACCATGGTCCGCCCCATCAAGTCCGGCCCGCGCTTCGAATCGCTTGGCGGGGTCAGAACCATGCCGCTGGCGCGCGCGAAGATCGGTGGCTTCATCGATCAAAGACGGCCGCTGGTAATTACGGTTGAAGAAGGACGGGGGATACTGAGCGGACGCGCCGTAACGGCGGGCCAGGGGCAGCTCCGATCGTCACGACTGAGGTCGCTGACCACGCGGACGAACATGACGAGCCAGATTGTCATCTTGCCTGTTCCCAAAGTGCTCGCCACCATCCGCGAGTAAGTTTGACGCACTTAATGGGCGCCCGCGAGCGAGCGAGACGAATGAAATCGAATGGCCAGCGATTCGAGGAGGCCTACAATAGGATTGACGCGCTTCTTCGGAAGAAAATCAGCAAAGACAGAAGTGAACCGTTTTCTCAAGTTGTTGCAGCTGCAGCTAGCGGCGACGCTACCGTGCGTAGGTACAAGATTGATTTATTGGAGTACAGTGATCTCAGAAATGCGATCGTTCACGAGCGGGGACATACTCCATTTTTGATAGCGGATCCCCGCGCTGACGTTGTGCATAGAATTGAAGAGATTTGGAACCAGCTATCTCGCCCCAGGACTCTGAAATCCGTACCGTCCCATGGCCCAATTCACATCTTCAGGGTGGAGGGACCCACTGCCCGAGGCACTGGCCTATATGCGCAAGAATGATTTCTCTCAGATCATCGCTGAATGCGCTCGCAAGTTCGTAATTCTCTCAGCGGAGGGCATCGCTCACTGGCTTGAGCAGAAGTCGACAGAGGATATTATCTCGCTTGTAGAAACCAAACTGGGCCAAGTCTTGGATTTTGAGCCGAAAGATACGTGCATCTACCTGAGCGCCCGGGACACTATCGATGAAGCGCGCGAAAGGTTTACCAAGGACATTGACAAAAGGGTGGCCAGTGCTCTCATCAGTGAAAACGGACGATCGACTGAGAAGCCCATCAACATTATAACGCCATGGGACTTCGTTGCTGGCACCCTCCGTGATCGCAATTTCCGGAGGGCCTAGCGCCCACAGTTCTGTTAACCCTCCTCAAGCCACAACTCTTGAGTCACACATCGGCCCGATGCGCTTGTGACCCTCCGCAACTTCGGCCTGTCATTCTCCCGCCGAAGCGTTCGCGCCGATTGCTGGCGTTTGGTGGCGCCCCGCGCATGGTGTCGGCGTGGCGGTGCGCGTCGGTGAGAAATTGGCGGAATGGGAAATAAAAGCCCGCGGGAGCGGGGCTTGAGTTGAGAACAAGGGTTACCAACGCGATGAGCTAAGGCGCTCAGAGCGGCGGATTTAGGGCATCCCGCTTGTATAACGGGTGCGAAGCTGCCGCGCCTCGACCATCTCACCGCGATCGCCGTATCGCCTCGATAGTCGCCACTGCACAGGCGGCGCCAAAGATAGCGGCGAACCAGAGGTCGCCCACTGACGACGCGAGACCACAGCCAAGAGCAGCGAGTGCCGCGAGCGCGACCAGCTCGTGCAGTCGTGGGTTCATTTACGGCAGTTTCATTTCACCAGCGCGCGCCGTATGGGCTCGTCATGCCCGATGCAAACGGGCGTAAGGTCGCCTATTCTGATCGCATAGGTCAAAGTTCATGACAGGCGAACGTGGCGAACCGGGCCCCGCGGGGCCTCCGGGACCGCCAGGCCCCCAAGGGTGAGCCGGGGCAGGTGGCCGTGGCGTCGCCGCGGTCCGACCTTTTCTATGGCTCACGGGCGATTTGATTCCATTTAGTACC